>BCSF01000164.1_pt1 | contig 30483 bp, 14 predicted proteins | sample 1016431 | NCBI WGS metagenome assembly BCSF01 (sample SAMD00045685;SAMD00045686;SAMD00045687;SAMD00045688;SAMD00045689;SAMD00045690;SAMD00045691;SAMD00045692;SAMD00045684;SAMD00045690;SAMD00045691;SAMD00045692;SAMD00045684;SAMD00045685;SAMD00045686;SAMD00045687;SAMD00045688;SAMD00045689, study... | reverse complement strand
TTGTTGGTGAGTGTTTGGTTGTGTTGGAAGCGACTGTTGCGGCGCCGTGTTTGTGGCGGCACGTACGTGTGCAGTGTTCTGTGCCGCCGTGTTAGGGGTCGGACTGTGGGCGCCGTCTGGTTGCTAGCACCGTTTCTGGCTCAGCCCTGACCACCGAGTTGACCTACACCATCGATATCTCTGAGCTTTCAGAGCTTATTGGTGAAGGCTACCCCGACTTCCTTTGGAGAGTTCGTGGTGTTAGAAACGACGGTATCGAGGGATTCCCTAGCGCCATCCAGAGATTCCGCGGCAGAGTAGAGGTCAATACCTCCGACATTGCCAGCGACAGCGACTGGAGTATTGACCCAATCAGCCTTCCGGTTCAGTCTACATTCGTGACGATCTCCGGAACCAAGACCCCGGCTATCTCCTACATCGAGGTAGATGGAAACTCGGGACTCAGCACCAACCTCAGCGCAGTTCGCTGGACCGCAGACGTTATGGTGCCGCCCTCCGGCAAAAAGGTCCTTTTGAGAGCGATCGATACGCAGGGCAATGCTTCTACCTACAAGAAGGTAGAGCTTACTATTGAAACCGCAGACCTTATGACTCAGCCTATAGCAAATGTGTTTGATGAGTTCGGTCTTGCTCTTGACCTTGAGCGCCTCCCAAGCGAATCTAACGAAGACTACAGGACTAGACTGTTGGACGTAAACGTCCGCAAGGGCTCGCCCCTGTACTCAGGTCTCCTGAACTCCATTTGTCGAGAGCTTAATCTGCAGCAGATCCCCACCGCGCTGCTGCTTAAGCCGGGAGTAAACCCAGCAAATAGTCAGAGGTTTTCCGACGTAACTTTTAGCCTCGGCCCTAAGTACGCTACCGTAACCTCCCCACTCCTCAAAGCCAATCACGAATACCAAAACGTAGACAACTGGAGCTGGTCGGCTATTCTGGATAAGCGTATCGCAGAATCTACTCTTAAAGTAGAGTCTCCAATTGGAGTTGAGATTAGCAGTAAGAACTACGACGTAGACGCCAAGGAAAACAAAATTGTATTTAAGGATAGTGCCTGGGCTGGAAAAGACGTTTGGGTGTCTTACGAGTACGCGGAAAGATTTAATACTGTTGGGCAGACCGTAGCGGCCCTTCAGGTGTGGCTTTCCACTGTGACGGCCGTAGGTGCCCCTCTGATCGATTCTGTTGCCGACGCGACGTTGGATACTAGTAAATCCTGCGACGAGCTTGAGAGGGTCGCTAGGGTGGTCGTTTCTAGGTCGCGACGTAGAAATTCCATAAACGAATACGTTTACGGCATCCCCATCCGCTGGTGCGAAGCAATCCTGCGAGTTGTTGAAGACGCAGAGACGAAAGAGCTATATCGCAATAGCGAGAACGGGTTCTTCGGAACCAAGATTGAGTCGTGGGCATCTAGAGTAAAGAACCTTGCTTCAAACCAGTGGGGCCACGCCGTAGCCGACAGATCACTATGGATGTCTGCGGATGAAGTCGAAGCTATCGACACATACCTGGACACCACCTACGACCCCGCCCTCGGCTATTGGGCATCATCTGATCCCAGTAAAACTAAGCGCTACAGCACCGAAGAGGCTCACGCTTTTAACTACATTTCGCCAGGCGATGGATCCGACATGGTCCGCATTGGACTCGACCGCTCTAAGCTTAAAAGCGGCATTGGAGACGGCGTTGATCTTATGGTCCGCATCTCCGAAGACCTCGAGCCGTTCTCATTTATCCAGAACCAAGCCGAGCTAGACGCCGAAAGCAGCAACACGCCGCAGTCTACGACGGTAGTTCCGGGAACCTTAAGTAGTCCCGTCAGCCCTTCAAGTCCAGCTGGGCAACCCATTGCACCACCCAACTTTGCAGCAACAGTAGCAGGAACCACTATGTCTCTTTCCTGGGACGAGGTTGATAATGTACCTATCGCATATTACGAAGTGCGAAAAGGGCATATTTGGTCTGGCTCGCAGCTTGTTGGAACGACCGCTACAACATCTCTGGCAACCTCAAACTGGACGCCATCAGACGGGCTTTTGGGCACCGACGAATCCTTCTTTGTCGTGGCTGTAAGTCAGGCCGGAACGTACGGAGCAATTAGCGAAGTTATCCCAACAACAGGGTCTGCCTGGTATGACACAAACACACACTCTGTGTACACTAGTCATGAGCATGAGATTACTACCACCCTTAACTGGGATGGCGGAACGCTCACAAACTTGCAGAACGATACAGAAGACACGCTACTGCTTACCCTCACAGATACAGCCCAGCAAGGTGTCTTTGAAAGCCCCGTTTTGGACACAGTCACGGTTGGTAAAAAGACCATTGGCGCAGTTTTTAACGGATGGAACGCTAACGATATCGTCTGGAATAATGCTAACTTCGACTGGTCTTCAGACGGCGCTAGTATTACCTGGTTCGGACCTATTGACCCCAGCCAGTGGGCATCGACGTTTACGCTTGAGTTTGCCTACAGCGCCGACAACGTTACCTACTCGGACTGGCAGCCGCTAGTCACTAGCGTGGTCAACTCAAACAGATACTTTAAAGTCAGGGTCACGGCCAGCGCACCCGCAACGGCATACACGCCCTACCTAAGCAAGCTCAGTTGGATTGTTCAGGATACGCCTTAAATATGTATCTAACGACATTGTCACAGTTAACATTTCCGGATTGACTTAATAATGATCTATAACGTTGGGCCGACTCAGGCTTACACCACTATCGACGCCGCTATTCAGCAGGCTATTGCGGATAACCCTACAGGGACTTTGACCCAAGACGTTACGATTCGAGTTATTGAGTCTGGCGTCTTCGGCCCTATCGTTGTTCCCGCTGCATCCCTAAACGGATCTTCGTCTGCTAAGCTAACTATTGAAGCTCCCAATCAGGTACTTGGAAAAGTTCAACCCAACGGAGATGGTTCTGAAACAGCTATTTCGATTGGTGCCGGCAACTCTTACGTCTGCATTAGAGGATTTACTATTGAAAGCTTTGTTAACGGAATCGTAACCGGAGACAACTGTCACAACACAATCGTTGAAAAGTGTGTTGTTGCCAACGCTAGCAATGCTGGAATTTGGTTTTACCAGTCCGACAATTGCCACGCAGTAAATAACGTTATCTTCCAGGCTAAGTACGGAATCCTTACTACCCTAGTTAAGAACGTAGCTGTCGTCTACAACACTATTGCCCTTCCGACTTCTAGCCCCGCTGGAGGAGCGTGCCTGTCGATCAGTCTCCAGGAAGACCGCGGAGCCCAGGATCACGGAACGGCTGTTATATACAACAACATCCTTACTACGGCGTCCAGTGTTGCTATCGAGCTGCACGAAAGAGACCTTTCGCACCTCGACTCAAACAACAACAACATTCACAGCCTTAATGGAACTGTCGCCCGCAAGTTTAGTACGCTTCCCGGAGGTACAGTCTCCGAAAGCTTAATCTACGCTGTCGCTAACTGGAGAGTTGAAACAAACCAAGACGGCGCAAGTATTTCCGATAACCCAACCTTCGTCAGGGTTGCCTGGACTCGTGCCAGTTTCTCCCTGCCTTTTGGACAACCCACCTTCATCGCCGCAGGAGCAAACGTTGGCTCTGGCGTGACGTTACCTAGCTTTGTGGATACTACTATTCTGGGAGAGGACATTCTTTACCAGACTAGGTCTACTGCCTCTACAATTGGTGCTAATGAAGTAGCAGCGGATAGTAGTCTGTTTAACCTAGACATCTTTGGTGCAGAAAATCCTACCTCCAACACTTGCGGGTCTGCTACAGGGGCCATTGAAGCGGCAATCACTCAGTACGCATCCACAATCAACTTCTGGAGGCCTGAGGTAAAGTCAGGCCACTTCTTCGTGAGAGACAGAGACTACTACCTGTACTCTGAGAAGGGCGCCTACACCCTGGGCAATATTTCCAGAACTGAAATTAAGCTTCCGGCACCTATCCTCAGAAACACTGTAAAAGTTTTCGTCTCCGGCGTAGAAGTGACCGATGAGAAGTATTGGGAAATCGCCGGGACGACCTTCTACCTGAACCACCTTGATCTTGCCATAGCGTCAGATGGGTATAAGGGACAAATTGAGGGACAGGTTCGCAGCTGGGACGACGCCTCCCAGTCATTTGTGCTTGGCAACCTTAGGGTTCAGCGTCAACTTAAAGACGGCAAGAGAACCTACTGGCTGCCCAAGAACCCTGTCGACTCAGCGCCTATCGTTATGACTGACGACACCGTCCAGCTTCTGGACCCGGAGCATATGCTTCCGCAGGAGTTTTCTACCCACTACGACAGCACTCAGGATAGGACTGAGATTAGGTTTGCCCACGGCAAAAATCTCATCCAGAACTCTCAGTTTGATTATGGAATTAATGCAACCGAAACTGAAACTAGCCTTGAGGTAAATGGTGACGACTACGTAGTAGTAACCAACCCTATTAGGCGTCTTCAGGACAGAACCGGCAACGTTTCTGACCTGGGTACCGACCTCGCCACCACCGCTAATGCTATGTGCGACTTTAGGACTAACGAAGAGCTCCTGGCACGAGTAACCTCTGGCGGAGAAAACTTACTGCATGCTGGAGCTGAAATCCCTCAGGACTGGCAGACCACTACCGACGGACGCATGGCACTGCGCCAGTTCGTCCAGTGGGGAGATAACAGAACCGTGCGCCCAAGAATGGGTCGCCAGATGCTGGTTATTGACATTCCCGACACGGCTAGCGAAAGCCACAACATCGCCCAGGACCTCAGAGTTGACGACGAGCAGAGCTACTACCTCTCACTGTTCGCGGCAGCGCCTAGTGGGTCCGGTAGCTTCTGGGTCAAGCTAGACTTTGTCGACCATAACGGTGTTTCTGTCGGAACCTCCGGCACCCTCACTCAGGCAGTTACCACCACAAACCTCAGTGCAGACGATACTGAAGAGTACTGGCAGCGATTCGGGCTCCCTATCGGACTTGTCGATAACAGAAACAACGTTGCGGTTAGCGGAATAACGGAGCTTCAGACCACGCCCGTTTCTATCCCGGCAGATGCCTACAGGATGACGGTTTCAGTAGGAGCCACTCAGGGCACGCCTATTGCTATCGACTGTCTGCAGCTCGAAGAGGACAGTACTCCCGGCGCCTACAGAAGGGTTCCTCGCGGTGCCGACATGACTGTCGAGTACGAGGAAAGCGACAAAGGATTCTACGTCGTCAAAGACTTAACTGTGTCCCCCTTCAAAAACCCTAAAACGACAGGGTTCCTGACTATTGCTCCGGTCGCAGCAGGCCAGTTTGACTTGACGGCCCCAGTCAACTCCACCACTCTTAACGACTGGTGCTGGGCTAATGGACGCTTGAATTACATGCCCTGGGCCAGACTTTACGGCAAGAACAAGCTGAAAAGAGCCTCCTGGGAAAGATCTGAATACGCCGGCCTCACAACTTTTTCGACCTCCTGGGACGAAGACATTCGCGGCCCGCTGACCATCCTGACCCAACCTGAGGTAGTGTCTGCTGTCCAGGGCGACCTTAACGAAGGCTTTGCTGTCGAAGTGTTTGATATCGACAACAACCCCTACGCCCACAACAGCGTAATCGTTGAGGCGATTGAAACCCAGGCGCAGTTCCCTGGGTATATCGGAGCGCAGGACTACGGCTTGCCGGTGACTCTAGCCCAAGCCACCTCTGTTACTCTAAATGAAAAGGGCGTTATGACCCTTTACTACACGCCGCCTACTGCAGCGCAGGTTGAGTACAGGGGTAATAAGCCTACGCTTGAATCTATGTCCACCCCTAGCGGTGCCCGCAATATCGGAACAATCACCACGCCGTACGAAGTCAACAAAGATAATCACGGAAACGTGACTCTTCAGGACGGTCTTGGTACAATGATTAGCCTTAACGATACCGCTGTTCAAGAAGCAATTCTTGAGCCAGGAACCTCAAAGGGCGGCTTTACCCGCTACGACATTGGCGACTACGCAGTTAACGGCACGCTCAAAGCCTTTATGGCTGACAGCGCAGGCAACTTTACGGCTGAGCTGCAGCAGAGCGGATCTAGGAACGTCAGCTCGTTTGAGTACTACCTTGATCTTGAGAACGCATACTTGATCGTTGGTAGTAATAGCGCTGGCCAAATTAAGGTCACATACAACCGTAGGTTGGCCTGGAAAAACCCAAACAATCCTCGCGAAATCGTTATAGATAACGCTGCCCTCAGCCAGGTGTCTGGGGATATCGTAGTGAACTACGACGCCGCAGTGGTTATTAAAGTAACGGCAGAGGCTCCAGCAAGAACGGCAGGAGTGCCCGCGATCTTTAAGGAGATCAAGGCTATCGCCACCAACCCCCACGCAGAACAGGTAGCAGTCTAATGCCAAACGGAATGATGGAGCTTGCCTACTGGATCTCACCTGGCAATGCTAACGCACCAGACTTTACCTTTTTCATTCGCATTAATGATATAGGTATTTGGGACCTAGTCCCTGAGCATTGGACCTTTAAGTCGCCAGACATGGAGACCGCTGAGGTTATGACTCTTGATGCCGGAGCTATCGATGGAAACATGCCTGGCCTAGGAGGTTGGCCTGTTGTTGTTGACCAAAACAACGTAGGCAATCTTTTTTGGGTTAAGTGGGACTATGCCGCAGACGGAGTTAGCGGTTTTGAAAACCATTCACAGTGGGAGTTCTGCGGCGGCGTCGTCCGTACCGGCGGCGCTCATGAAGGAGGCTATTAATGCCCACTAACGATCCGGCTCAGCCAAAAAACCCTAACAGCGCAAAGACCCCAACGCAGGCAAGCACTGGAGCAGCGCCCAATAACCAGGACCCTAGCTCCGACATTTCTAGCGCCATCCCCGCACCGGGAGTGCTTGATACGACCAATGCGTCTGGAGGGTCTGCGATCAATAGGCCCTTAACCACTAACAATAAAAGAGCTGCAAGTGCGGGCACTATGCACTCCTCCGTTAAGGGCGACAACAATGTGTCTGCTTCTATTAGCGAACAGTGGGACGGCGTAGTTAATGATACACCTAGCTCAAATACTCCTGTCGCTCCTATCACTGAGCGCAGAGAAATTAGTCGTAGGACGACATACGGTCCGGGGCAAAATCCTGGCATCCGCCCTGGAGCTTCTCCTATTAACCCTGGTCCGTCTCAGGTGGCGCTTTCACCTAATGACCTCAAAACTCCTAGCGACGTTGTGTCACAAACTGTGTGGCAGCCAGGCCAGGAAGGGTTGGTTAGCGGGAGTTCACGCGTTATCACTAACGACTTTACGTCTTACCCTAGTGCTGGTAAAACATTAAAAAACTCTGCAACTAGAGCTAACCCATCTGCTGATATCACAACAAGAGAATCGGCTGGAGCCCACACTCAAGACCCTAACGCAGAAACGTTCCAGGGTGACCATAGGGGAGAGCGTACAGAAACTACTGGATGGCAGCCGCAAGCAGTCGTTCAGAAAACCGACGTTTCGGGAAGGCCAGTTAACGCAGAAGTTTTGGCTGTTTCTGGTGCTGCAGAAACCTCGCGAAACACCGACTTTAAAATCTTTGCTCCTCCAGCGGTACCGGCCGACGGAAAGAAGCTTAGGTCTACCGCTATTGGGCAATCTAAAAACCAAACCAACAGCGAGTCTGCTAGGCTTGACGGCAGCGCTAGTGCGCAGCCCGGTATTGAAAAATCGTTTGGGAGCTTAAAAGGCGTCTTTTACGGCGTGACTGGTGCTGATCTCCCACCTGAACCGGCAACCGAGTCGGCGCCTTTGGGCCCTGCCACTAACGGCAACCTGACCCTTGTCGCCAAGACTATGCCAAATAGTATTATTACGGAAGGTAAAGTTCTTTCCGTAGCAGCCGACATCAGGAACCTTAGTGACAACGTTTCCTACCCTAATGTTACAGTTACGGTGGATGTAATTGACAGTAACGGCAAAAGATACTCCGTCGTAAATACTACTACCAACATTCCTACCGGCCGCGCAGTAGCAGTCTCCGCACCAGTACCAGCAGACCTCCCTCTAGGAAGTTTATCTGTGGTCGCAAAGATTACTGGTGAGCTTAACTACGAAATTCTTAGCTCTAGGTTCGACACTGTCGTGGCCCCACAGTCATTAGGCGTAGGTAAGTTTGGTAAAGGTGAGCGCCTGCCAAAATCCGTAAAGGGCGCAATGGGCTTAGAGAACGCGTCTACGCCACTGCTTAAGGGCAGGTCCTACCCAAAAAGAACGACCTCTCAAGGAAAAGTCCTTGTAGCTACATCAGGAACTATCGCTGGTGTAGTTAAAACAACTCAGGCCGCCAAGAATGCCGGCTTTGAGCCGATTGTGTATGTTAGGATTAACAACGCTGTTACTCCCGTTAAGTTTGACGAGAGGGTAAAGATTGGCGAGGTCGAAGTAGACCCGCTGACTCACGAAGTAGTGTTTAGCTTTAATGACATTACAGTGGGCCACACGGTTGAAATTGTCGTCGAAGACGCAAACGGCCTTTCAGACCCTAGCTTGGCCTGGGCGCTCTTTGCCACTGGACTAACTGCTAAAAGCGACATTTCAGGATCCTGCGTCACGAACGGCAACTACATTGGCGGCAGTATTTCTACAGATGTTACCAACGGCCTGGTTGTCCTTGAGAATGACAGGACCGGAACCCGAGTTCCTGCGAACACAGATGCCGATGGAAGCGTCATCTTTTACGTAGACACCGCCGGCGACGTAATTAATCGCTTCGATGCTGTAGACGGAGACACCATTAAGGTCTTTGCCTCAGCGGCCACAGGAGCCTACACAGAGCATCTGATCAGCGTTCCCGTCGTTACAGACACAGGGAGCGTCGTCTCCTCAGGAACCGACCTGGCGCCTCTCAGGACTATGCCTGACGAAAAGCCTATTTCAGAACCCAGATTCCCAACTTACGTAAGGTAAGCAATGCCAGTAGACTACGTAATCACAAACGACCTTTTGCCCGGCGACGTTCATGTTAGCTGCTACATGCCACAAGACCAGTCTTATGAGGTCAAGGTCGCCTCTGTATGCCAACGCCCAAACAACCCCTCTATTATCGACGTTACGGTAGATATCACTGGATACATTGACCAGATTGCTTTAGTGCCTGGGCTTACCGTATTCGCAGTGCCCGGAGCTCAAGAGTATGTGAACGATGCATTCCATGGGTCCCAGACCACGGACGGCGACTACTACACCCTGAATCCTCTGCAAGATAGTAGCTTTTCAGGTTGGGATTTCTTTCCTGTTAATGGTGCTGCCACATTTGCGTTTAGCGCTGATATGAGTGATCATTTGAGTAGCTGGTCGGCCGAGACTAAGGTCTATATCCACCCGACTTTCGCTAAACCAGACGCCGACCTCTCCGCTTTCGGCATCACCTGGCCACCGACCCCGTAAGGTAAACAATGCCCAGTAGAGTATTCTATACATCCCCTGGACCTAGCCCGTGGTTTAGCTACATGGGTGACGTCCCAATGCCGCATCTTAATATAGACCACGGCTTTGCGGGATTTGGCTACGCCTTCAATAAGGGTTACACGCCGCCTCCAGTTACCGTTGAGAACCACGCGGACGGCAATGGCCTGAGACTTGTGTTCGACAGCGACACCTTTACAGACGCCGGCTGCGTTTGTAATATTAACTGCGAAGGTGCAGTTCTTACTGGCCTGCCAACCGGGGGAGAGGGTGAAACTACTGTTTGCCCCAGCACTGACGGCTACAATATCGACATTAACATCGAGACTACCACCGCAGACCCGGTGGTTATTAACATCGATTACACTGACAGTCAGGGCAACCAGTCATCTATCGAAATCAATAGTATTTACGCGATTTCACCGCAAGTCCTGAGCTACTGGGTGTCTAATGAGTCGGGTGTTGACTTTATTGAGGTCGGCCCCACCTTTACCACCACTGAAGGTACTAGCATTAGGTCTGACATTTCTAACTGGCAAGTGCAAAGATATGTGGGTAGCATCAATAACACCCAGGTTTGCATTGACTGGCAGCCTGTTGAGCAGTTTACTAGCCCTATACATATCCTTGACCGCACAAGCGACATCGCCCGTATTTCTCTTACCAGCGGCAACACCTATGGGTTCCGCGTCCGTTATCGTTCCTTATATGGCGAAGTTTCTCCATGGAGCGATTGGATTACTGTAACGGTCTAGGTAAATGGCTTTTAATCCTCCAAGTGCAGGGCTTTCTACTGAGCCCATTGACGCAACGACCCAGAGTGACTGGACTTTTGAAAACTCTAATATCGGGATTTCAGACGGGTCTTTGACCCTAGTGCCCGTGCCAGCAAACACCGGAGGCGGATCATTTCCCCCCGTTACCTGGGACGCTGTCCTTGATCTGACCAACTACACGCTTCCCACAGACGACTGGGTCCTGGCTGCGGATCCTAGCTCCCCATGGGCCTCTGACCCAACAGACGTCACTACCTATCCCTGGGACAACAACGCTCCCTACGCCCTAAAGTTTGACTTCCCAGAAAGCGGCTTCCAGAAAATCTCGCAGCTTAGTAGCGGCACTACTTTTGATGCTAGCACCATTAACACTACTACTGGACTGACCATTGAGCTTGAGGTTCTGGTAGAAAGTGAAGGCGGCGACCTTCCTAGCGGACACCTTCTCTATGTCGGTGACGGCGCTAAGTTTTGGGTAATCGCCTTTAGACCTAACGGTATTCAAATGAGCGAAAGTGTTCTCGGCGTTGACAAGCCTATAGCTCCTGTAGATCTCACCACTTACCGCACCGTAAGGATTGGCATTAAAGGAGATCAAGTCACTGTCGGCATTGATGACGGTAGCGTTGCGGTGTTTGACTACGTTGGAGACCCTTTTACCAATCCTGCCGAAATCTATTACGGTAAAGGTGGCCTTAATTCCGGCGACTTCGCCGTTAGCTACCTCAGAAACATGAAGATCTTTAATGGTCTTGCTGTCGACGTATCTCCTGACAACACAATCACATACAGCACTAGCAATGAAGTGGCGACAAGCCCCGCGTTTTCGCCGACTAAGGCTGTAAGAAGGTTTAGCGGTGTTTCAGTAGCAACGAGCGCTGACGATAGCATCGGCGGCACAACCTTGCTCCAGACCCAATACAACAACTCTGGAGTTAGCGACTGGACCAATCACGGTAGCACAAACAGTATTAATGCTGACACCACCATTGACCTTACGGGCGTGCCTACCGTTGGAGACGGAACTGACCAAATACGCTTTTTGGTTGATATGGTGGGAACAGGCGCGCTCCGCCCCACTAAGATTGATGCTCTCTCCGTAGCCACAGTGTTCGAAGAAGCCCTCGTCAGGACCTTCCCCAACTGGGGACCGACCAATGGCGGCAATACCGTCACCCTGGAGCTGTTTAATACTGAGGGCTTGGAGACTCCGCTTAGTACAGCCACCACCTCGGAGCTAATGTACCGTTTTGACGAAGAAGCCGGAAGCACTATCATTGATACTGTCAATAACATTAGTGGTACTCTTAATACTACTGCGTTCGTTAGAGGTATCGATAGTCCCCTAGGTAATGAGACACAACTTGGTACTGAAGGATCTGCCGTTGCTTCTGAGGCTTTCTCTACTTCCCTAGACGGAAGTGTTAGTGTATCGGATCCTAATGCCGCCGGAACTGTGGCCACTAACGTCAATGTTATGGCTCTTGGCGGCGCCGGAATCCCTCAATACGACCTAGTTTCTGACGTAGATCAGGCAGGAGTAGCCGCTACTGCACAGCGCTGTGTGGCTACTCAATCTGCCGAAGGGGTTTATGTCGACTTTGACCACGGAACGACGGGCTTTCATAAAATGAACTTCCGCCTTAACATTGAGGCCGGACAAGTCAAAATTACCTTAGAGGATGACGCTGCCAGCCCGGACGGAACTAAATTTACAGAACTTGCTTCCTACGAGTACTCCGAAGCTAAGCTGTTTTCTATTATTACAGAAACACTTAGCGGCGGTCAGGACGCAAGATTCATTATTGAAGCAATGGACGGTCCTGCTACCTTCCAGATCAGCAGCCTGTCCCTAAACGAGCATGATCCTTGTAGCGCGTCTGCTACCCTGACTACTACCACAGACTTTGACGCTACGGCTACTAATGACCCTAATGCAGGCTGGGGCGTAGACTTCTTCTACACTCCATTAGCCTTTAATATGGATTTTAGTAGCGGTAGCGAAATTTTAGAGCTTTACGTCAACGGCGCTCAGGCCAACAACACCCTTAAAATCTTTCAACAAGAAGATGGTCAGGTCAGTTGCTATATTAAGTTTAACTCTGGCACCGCCTATAACTTACACAGCGAACGCAGACTTATTATTAGCCAAAGACACAACATTGCCGTTGGCTATTACCGCAGAACTAACACCACTACTGGCTACCTTGCTCTGATGATTGACGGCATGGTTGAAGCTCTTGTAAGAACTAATGAGACTGACGGCGCTATTTCGTTTGACAGACTTAGTGTCGGAGATACTGGATCTCAAAGCGCTGGAATGTTTGTAATTGGCCAGCTGCATGCGCAAAGCACGCCGATTAGACCAGAAACCCACGCGCAATCCCTGGGCCTTGCAGACCTTTTCTTCCAGGATACTCAGCAGATCCCGGCCCTCACAGGCAATGGATCCTCTACGCCTAAAAGCTTGACTTTGCTACACTTTAACGAGCATAGCGGAGCAGTTGTTGACGATTTGGCCTTTTGGGGTTTGCCAACTAGTGAAGTAATTATTCCTCGCGATCAGCGCCAGGGAGTTACTAGAGGCGTTACTGGCGTTATGGACAGCGCGTTTACCTTAAATCAAGTTGGATTTGACGTTATGAGTAGCACAGATTTTAACGATCTGTCTGCTAACGTTGCGCATAGCCTGTTCTTTTACATTGCAGCTATGACCCCCGACACTACATCTGACATTGTTAACTACGTATCTAGCACTAATTACGGATACTCTCTGCAAATTGATACTGATGGATACTTAGTTGTAAACATCTTTGAGGGCAGCACTACGCCTTCGCGCACCGAAGTAATCAACGGTTTGGTTGTTGGCGACTTTAGCTGGCATGCAGTTGCGGTGATTCTTGAGCCTGCTGTAGGTAGAATTACAGTACAAATTGACGCATACAATACTGCTATTATGGGCAATATTTTTAGCGACTACCTGACTAACGGAACATTTGATCGCATGCATGTAGGCTACGGAACATACATGTCTCTTGATCAGTTTACTGTTCTTGAGGGTGTCCTTGACCAAGACACTATTAATATTTGGAGAATTCCAAGTAGCGTTAAAGGGAATCCCTCAAATGAGGTTTTTGTAGACGGAGTTCAGCTTGCGACGGACAGGGTTCTTCCCGTAAATAACCGCACTTGCTACGTTGTAATGCCAGAGCACGCTGCTGGAGAAGCGCACATTTCCGCTTCCTTTAATGGTGTTACTGTATCTGCCGAACAACCATACAGTTATGTTGCTAGCTACAGTAGAGAGATCGATCAGTCTACTATCCCTTCAGGGATTAAAAGGACTGTTTCGCCATTTAGGGTTTTAGATAACGTGCCCGACGGCCAGGTCAACCTCGCCTATTTGGACACTAGAGATATTTCTCCCGGCACAAACATCCAAACAATCGACCTTAGCGATCTTGATCCCGACAACCTGTCTAATTACCTCCAAGGCGAGTTTGCTCTTGCCTCACCTGCTGCTACTGGAACCGAAATTACTTACACGGGGCAAATCGACACTAAAGACTTTTTGTTCTCTAACAGGTCAGCTGCTTGGAGGTCTGCATCCTCGCCGCAGCCGCTGTTCCATAAGTACCTTGCAGGGCGTGGACGCCACTACGTCAACGTGCCCGGAGTAGAAGTAACTGATGTCGACACAATTAGAAGGGCTATTTTGCTGGTTGATCGCGCTGGCCAACCCTTTGGAAGAGAAGAGTTCCCCTGGGACATCGAAGTCTCCAACCTAGATAAAAACGGCAACGCCTTGCCTTCAGGTGTCTTCTCGGTTTGCATTTTTACCAGATTCGCTTATCTTGAGGGAGAGACAGTATTCGTCAGCTTCCGCGCTGCAGATGCCTTGCAGTCCTTCAAAGCCCTTCCCGGGCACCGCGAGATCCTGAATACGGTACCGATCTTTACGCAAAGCGAGTCTACTGAGCGTGACAATTACACGCTTAGCCTCCAAAACGACGCCACATACACCGTTACGATTAGGAAGTCCTAATGCTTTTTGGACGCCACAATAGGCCTAATGACATTGTGCCGACTAGCCTGGTAGACGCCTTTGATTCGGCGCCTGCTATTGCTGTTTTCTATGACGGTGCTGAAGCTACCGCGCATAGCGTAGCCATCAACGGAAACGACATTGAACTGACCCACGACGGGAACCTTATTAGCATTACCTATGCTACCCGCAGCGTGAGGCAGGTTATTGAAAAAATTAACGCTACCAATAACCCATGGTATGCGCTGGCTCTGAATGAGGTGAACTCAATCGAGTCCGGAACATTGACAGCATCCCCTACAGACCTTACTGCTGAAGGTGGTTTTGTTATCAGGATGGCCGGCCACGTGGTTGATTATCAGGAGTCGACAAGGATTCGACTTTTGCCGCCTCATGATGAGTCGAGAGATCTTCCGTGGTACCCACGGATTGATACTGGATCTTTTTCTAAGACCGTTAACGGCATTACTTACCTGTTTTCTATTCCAGAGTACCACAAGCAAAAATGGTCACGCTTTTACGAAAAGCCGTACATGGATGCAGAGGGCGAAGTCGTTGAGCGCATTGGCTCCGACAGATTGCGCGTCGCTAAAAAGCCTATTTTGTGGTCTGGTAAAAACGTTACTCTTCAGCTTAACGGTAAAGACCTAGATCCCAACCTGGTTAAAGACGTAGATTCCTACAATGGAATTATCTATTTAACGCAGGACCTCTCTGCAAATGGCAGGGTCAGCGCTACCTATACATACTTAGAAAACTCCTATGTCTATAAGGGAGTTAACCTTAACCCTGGCTTAGAGCACAACCCGCTTATTGCAGGACAGTTTAGCTTGTTTTATATTGTGCCTACTAGCTCAAGCGATGGAAGCGTGTCTAACGAAACCGTCGTTAAACACATTACTAAGCCCACGCTTCAGGGCTGCATTACCTCTTTGCCGCAGTACACACCCCCAATCATTCTTCTCGGTGGTATGCAGGTCAGACAGACCGCTACGATTAAAGACATTAACATCTCCGACACTCGCACAAGAGGTGGAGGCGTTAAGGAAAAAGAGTGGACTAAAGTTTACGAGACCACTCCTGGCGTGCGCGGCAATGCCGATGCCGGCTGGGTTGATGGCGAGCCCTACTCTGGCAACGCGGTACTTATTATCGACATTCCGAACTCTATCAAGACAGCTCTTGGGGTCGAAGAGATCCAGAGACGTGCGACTAAGTCCGTCGCCGCTGGCGTAAAAACCCTATTTGATTACAGAGATTAAGCATGAGACCACTCAAAGGAATCCAAAGCTCTATCCCCAGAGCACGTAAAGCAGCAATTGATAAGCTGATTAGTGACGCGATTCGTAGCGGTAAAGCTATGGACCGCAAGTCTGCGTATGAGGTTTTGGATGAGCTGGTTGCTAGCGTTTCTAACACGCCAATTAAAGGTGTTACTAAAGTGCGCAAGGCTGTTGCTGGCGACAAAATTTCTTCAGAAGACTGGAACAAAACTCAGCAAGAAGTCTTTGTTGACCTTAACGCTATTTACAGGCAAATAAACCAAGTAGGCGCTCTTAGCGAGCAGCAAGCTGAGGTCGGTTCTAGCGAGTTTCAAAAATCAAAAGCTGCAATTGTTAAGGCCCTTTCAGAGCTCAGCTCTTATCAGTTTTTGAGAGAAAATCCTCAGTATCAGGACGTTAAGTTTCTTAACTTCGACGACACTAGAAACTTTGCTGAGCAAACTCCTAAGGCAATGGTTGACGAAAAGTCTCGTAGCTTAGAGCTTGCTCCTACTGCTAAAAAGATTTTGCAAGCAGGCAATCTTGAGCTGGGTGGATCTAAGATCACAGTCAACAGGCTTGGCGGCGGTTTACTTGGCGGCCTACAGGACCACTTCCCTGTAGATAACATTGTCGATGCTAACCCCGACACCTTCTGGTCTGATATGGTCCTTACAGACAACAGGGTCAACCAAACCTACGTTACCAGTAAAGGTGAGCAGCTCCTGACAGAAGGCCTTATCGCCGAGGTCGACATTGAGCTTAATCAAATCGGCCGCATCAACACCTTCCGCATGTTGCCTTTTGGCCCTTTCCCGATCAAAATCGTAGACATCCTTTACAAGGAAACCACTCACGCTGACAACTGGCTGCCGGTACCGGACTTTACTGCTCCCAATCCTACCCTGGACTGGTATGAGCTAACCTTTAAACCAATCACCGTTAGCACTCTTAGGGTCGTTATTGCCCAGGAAAACTACGTCAACCAGGTGTTCCATCTTCCGGAGAACCTAGTAAACGATCAGTCTCTTTGGACTCAAATTATTCGCGAGCGCTCTAACACTACTTTAGCTAACGCAGATTTGACTGAGCAGCAGATTGGTAAAATTGCTGCCGAGCCCGAGCAGCTGGCCTACTTAAAAGCCGTAAATGACGTCAGTGATGAGCTCCGCTCCTACACTTACGAAGTTGAAGTAGGCTCTGACGAGTACGGTGTATCCATTAATCTCATCCAAGCTACCTCTGCAGTGCTCAACAGACTGTCAATGGACGCCGGCGGCGAGCTTATTACCACCCTTGGAGGCGAATCTGACGCCACCAGAAGGCTGGTAGAAATTAAAAAGAACGAGTTCGTATATGGCATCCGCGAAGTAGAGATGTCAATGAGCCTCTATAGGCAGACCGGCGAGTGGGCCAGCCCCAAATTCAACTCCAATTCGACTATCCTCAAGATCGGGCTAGACACTAACGAAACTCACCCTACCTACAGCGACGATCAAAGTGAGTATAAGCGTACCTCTATTGAGTACAGCCTTAACTTAGGAGAGGGTGTACGTCGCCCTATTTTGCCAGAGACTGCGCCCACAATCGTTACGCCTGCCGGCACTCGCTACATAGTTGAGGATGAGTATATTGAGATCCCTCGCTTTGGGCAGACTGGATATACCAGGTTTGAGCCTGACAGCCTTATTGTCACCGTTCGCCGAAATGGGCAAAGAATTAGTTCTGACGACTACTTGTTTAGTGTAGATTCGGCTACAGGCAGGGGCGCGCTGCAGATTACTAGCGGCTATCATGCTAACTCAGTGTACACCATTAGTTACATTGCTAAAGAAAGCGCTAATGTTATCGACGTTGATGCGTTGTTCACGTCCACAAAGCTGGATACTCCTGAGGTGTTTGGTAAGACCTCTTCAAATAACGCTATTAGACTCCAGTACTTCCCGTACGTTAACTACGACATTGTCAACGACAAGACTGGGTGGCTTCGCGAAGATCCAATGGATGCTACCTTTAGGTACCTTCCAACAACGCCAATCTATTCTGAAGGCACCATTCAGGTTACGAATAATAGCCCAACCGTTACAGGCATTGGAACCGCTTTCCAGGACAACATGGAAGGTATCAGGAACTACAAAATTAGAATTGCCGGAGTGGACTATAATGTTGATGGTCCCGGGGGTCAGACCAGTCTAGACCTTGAAAGCCCCTTTTCTGGAACCACTGACACCTCTGGCACCCTAACCTACTCACTTAGTCAGTACGTTACTCTGGATGGTCAGACCTACGCTTTTGACGAGATGTTCTACGAACCGATTACCGTCTACGTAAACGACGTTAAGGCCACCAACATCTCAAACTACTACAGCAAAGAGCACCCAGCGTTTATTCCTCAGGGCCGTTTCGGTAAAGGTCGCCAATATATCCATATGGGCCAAAACCTATACTTTAACGAGCCGATCAATGACGCTACCATCGAAGTGACCTACAACTGGTTGACTCAATACATTCAGCTGGAAACCAAGATGCGCTGCAACATTCCGGTGCAGACAACTGTCACGCCTAAACTCAATAGCGCTACTATTAAAATTAAGAACTCGGTACTATAATGTCATTTAAGAATCCGTCTAGCACTAAGCTGTTTAGTAACAAGATCGCTAAGCTCTACAAGAGGATTAAGGACCGCGTTTTCGCTGCCGGCGAAAGTCACTTTCAGTCTGCTGTTACTGAAGTTTCCCTTATCCTCAAGAAATTCTTTACAAGACTCCAAAAGCCTATTTTCACCTACAAACCTTTGGTTAAGGGTGACTTTGTTAACGTAGACACGTATAACGACTCTATCGAAGACATTAAGGACGACCTGGATATGGTGCACGAAGAGAGCACTGTAGCCGCGCGCATGTCTGTTGAGGTTTTTAACATTGGCCAAGCTCAAACTACTGAGCTTAATCGTCGCGCTGCAGAGGCTGCTTCTAGAGTAGCAGACCTTAGGCTCCTTGCTGGTCAGCTTGACGGCCAGACCATTACTGCAGGAGACGATTTCCAAGACGGATCTAGGATTGATAATCAGTTTGCAACCCAGTTTCCAAGAGCAGAGGTTTCTTCTCGTGACGGAGTTTGCACACTAAAGAGAATTGAATCTGAAAACGTTCTTTTAGAGGGCGCCGTTATTGAAGTTACTCCAGTTGGACTTACTATTTCTTCCAACATAGATAACACCGAGCGCTTTTACGAAGGAGACTTCTACGACTTTATTGGCAAAGCCAGGCCCGAAGGAGGGAGCTGGAACCTTGAGGAGCTCGTAGACCCTGATTTGTTGGAGACAATTACCACTCAGCCAGCAGATTTTGGGCAGGAAGTACTTGACCTTGGAGGAGAAGGTACTGAGCAGTACACGTATCATGGTGCAGGCGGCCCTAACTGGCAGCCTGAGCCATTGCGCGACGAAAACGTTAATGACTTGCGTCAGCCTGGTGAAGAGCGTCAATTTGGAGATCCATTAAGGCCCGAGGACATTACGGTTATTGACCGTGGTGCAACGGAGACAGAGAAGCAGGCAGTGCGTCAAAAAATGATTGACGGAAATGCCGACAGTTTTTGGGAGTGTGAGTACGTAGTTAATGCTGGATCAGCATTTGATAACGACGTAGTCTTCGGAGACGATGGCAACATTAGTACAACGCTTAGCCAACAAGAGCTTCGCAATAGGGCTATTTTGCGCGACGAAGAAATCAATATTGATATGGAGATTTACGTCACGCTTACCTTGCCAGAATCTAGAAGTATTAACTGGCTGTCAATTAACCCTATGAACTTCGGAGAGTCCAGCTTTCTGCAAATCATTGAGGTTTCTACTGCTGAAACTGACGGCGCTGAGTTTGTTCCTGTAGAAGGTTTAGACCGTAATAGATTTGCTAACATCCTTAGCTCCTCGGTTAATGACGAGCTTCAGGAAGAAGACGTCGCAGCCACCTTGGCTCCGTCACGCAACTCTTTCCGCGGCCAAGGAGTCTTTAGCTTTCCCGCACGCCAAGCGTCAAAAGTGCGCTTTAAGGTTCGCCAGACTACACCAGTCCCCAACCCCTACCAGCGCATGAGTATCGAGCTTAACAGAAATAGAAGCTGGGATTGGGCTTACGGTGGAAAAGAAAGCGGCAGCCATATCCGTAGATATACTCGATACATGAAAAGAACCGTAATTCTTTCCTACCTACAGACAGTTCAGGTTATGACTGGAGCTCGTTCTGTTGGAGAAATAGCTGCAGAAACTAATGCCTCAGGTGGCGCAAGCCAAAGTACAGGAGGCAGAGGCACTTTTGGTTCCGGAAGAAGCTACAGTGCTGCGCTCAACGACAGTGGCTGGCAGGTCGGGCGTAGTTGGCTTGAAACTTATTACGATAAGCTGCGCTACGCAATTGGTATCCGCGAAGTAGGAGCCTTCTCCTACAAGTACAGCGACAAAGCCGAAATGGTGTCGCGAGAATTCCAAGTCCCTCAGGGAATCTGGAAGATGCAGCTGCAAGTAGACGAGGATATCCCCGCTGACTTTGACTCTAGTAAGCGTTATGTGCAATACTATGTATCTATCGATAATGGTGGCAACTGGACCCAGATCAACCCGATCGACCACCCCACCATCTACAGCAACGGAGTCCCCGTCCCTAAGACTCTTACCGTTGCAGAAAACATTGCCGGCCCTACGCCCGACGAAGAGGGCGTTATGGACCTGACCGACGCAACTAGCGTTAAGGTCAAAGCGGTCCTCATGAACGAGCCGGCCCTCGAAAACGCTGACAACTACTCCCCTGCTCTGAGGTCTTACAGACTAAAGATCTTCCCTAAGGCTGGCAACTAATGGCTATTTCGGAAACACAAGTAGCAAAGATTATCTACCGCGAAACGATTGAGGCATACCAGCGTGGCGTAGCTCCTGATCTAACCAGGACCGCCAAGCTTATTGAAGACCTCACTGCAAATTCAGGTGGAGAACCTACGGTAAGGGTTAGAGAGCAAGCGCGCAAAAAGGCTTTTAACGTTGACGCTTTCAATATGTTTATGAAGGAAGTCGAGTTCGACCTGGAAGTTGTATATGAAGAGCTACAGTCTCTTGTCCTCCAGTCTATGAAGCGCCTTAATCTTAATGACATTACCTATAGAGCACAGCGCCAGCAGCTCGAGGAAGTCATCGGCATGCTGGACAACATGCTGTTTGCCCGCGCCAACTCTGACGGTCGCTTCTTTGGGCTTTTTGACACCTTTGAGGCCATGACCAAGATCGATCAGGGCAACACTACCTACGGCGCTGTAGATCTTGCAGAAGGTGCAGTCCAGCTTCCCTTTTCAGCACTAGGTGTCAATAAAATTGACATGTCTCACTTGTATAACTCAACTTCATGGCCCGTAAGCGTGCTTGGCCGCCAGGACGTAGTTAGCTCTACGGTCGGCGTAAATGCCGGTTTTGGAAATGCATTTACTGATGTCCAAAATGTGTGGCGCCAGGACGTAATTACTTCAAGCGAAGGTCCTGTTACTATTGAGTGCAGCTTTCCCGTTAACGCTAGCGAAAAAAAGACTGAAATAGTAAACAGACTTCAGTTGATGCCCGCAGCAGGAAAGCCGATGTTTAGCGAATTGCTGTTTACTGCAGACGGCCTGAACGTCCTAAAGGTCCTGACGAGCCCTAACCCTGTGCTTGAGCGCCAGGGGCAAACCGTCAACCTTGATTTTGAAACACTTGAAGTTGAAGAGTTTATCCTTCGACTTACCAAAACAGAGCCCGATGAGGCTTTGGAGGATGGAACGTTTTTGTACTCGTTCGGTATGGCGAACATTAGTGTGTTCTCTACCGGCAGATCCTTAAAGGCAGAGTTGGTGTCAAAGCCACAGAAGCCTGCAGGAATGACCGGCAAGATCAATAAAATGTCGCTTAGGGTTGAAGAGGAAAGACCCGCCGAAACCAACATCGAGTACTCTGTCGCAGTGTCTGACGCTGATGGAAACATTGAGGGTGATTGGATTCCGATCCAGCCGATCGGGCGCGAGTCCGCCGGCGCACCCTCTATTGTTGACCTTGGCTCTAGCGCAAATAGGGTTATTGGACAGACTCCAGGAACCAGTAACGCAACAGCTACTGAAACCGTGAGATCAATTGATTTCTTTAGTTTGCCTAATTCAACCGTAGAGGGCGACGACATTGTCTACGGCAGCTCTAGGCTTAAACGAGGTAGTGGTGCCTGGAGCCGCAATAAGCGCACCGAGACGCAGCTTAAGGAATATCGCGACTCCTACATCTCCTTTAACTCTGGAGACATTCAGAAGCTTTACGTGGTCAGCACGGAAAACGCACCGCATAGCCAGGCTTACCAGGCATTCCCCGGCGGAACTCAGGGTACCGAGCTTGTATCAACCCTGACTCTCAGCCAGGCACTGGACTGGAACGACGCTACTATGCCGCTTACGCCTCCCGCAGACGTAGACGTAAACTTCGATCAGCGTCCTAATTACGCAGTCTACAGAGTACGTAGGTACAGAAGCAGCATGGAAATTACTAACGAAGCGGTTGCGCTTACTGAGGAAATTCCCGTCTCCCTTACTTACCCACACCCAGTAGTCGACGCAACTACTAGGCCGGTTATCGTTGATGACGCTGTTGCGCCAGGAGTTACTTACGTAGAAGGCGAAGATTACCTGGTAGGCGACGGCTTTAATGGTATCCCAAATGGGCAAATCAACCGTATTGCTACAGGGGCCATCGATTCTGGCGACACTGTTTATGTCAGCTATACAATTAGCCCTGACGTTACGCACCTGGTTGACGGCGCACGCGACAACAAAGTCTTCTTTAACCAGCTCCTCACAACCGATTTCGACGATCGTTTTGAAATTACTTACCGCTGGATTCCAAAAGGAGAGAATGGCATTGTTCGTAGCACAGTTCGAGTCACCAGCAAGTATGGCGATGTCGCTGAAGGCGAGGTTTACCAGGAGGGTCCTGACTACGCAATTGACACCGTAGCAGGAACCATTACCAGGGTTCCCGCCGGCGAAGTCTCCCCCTCCTCAAATGGCGATATCGCTGTGTATGTAGACTTCTACTACAAAGCAACGCCCCCTCAGGTCGAGACTCACAGCGCCTGGGTATACTTTCCAAGTCGCGACCCGCAAAAAATTGAATGGTCTTCTTTGGCTATTGACCAGGTCGCAGGCGAGCGCTTTATGCTTATCTCTCCTGACTGGAGCGTAGACCTGTCTGACAAGCAAGAGACTCCGGAGCTCGCTAGAGGCTGGTACCAGTTTGTGGTTAAAACCAAAAACCCCAACACGTTTACAGCCTCAGGCAGCTGCGCTATTAGAAATGTTATTGAGCTTCAGGACATTGACGGCGACTACGTCTTCCTGCCAGGTGGCAAGTATTTCTCCGAGCTTAACGCATTCCGCGAGCCTCTCAGAGAGGTGTCTAAAGACTTCCTCCAAAATAGCACTTTAGCAGAAGATCACAGTACATTCTGTTATGACGATAATAACCTTCCGATGATCAACTTTGATCCATTCGGATCTGAAGACGTGTTCCGTCTCAAGGTAGTAACTACCGATGGTGCTACCTTTACAACGACTGAATCTGAGCCCGAAAACTTTGTACTGGAATACGCTTATCGCGTTGGACAGCAAACAACGGGTGAGTATATATTATTAAAAGCAAACCTATCCAGAGGCGTAGCTTCCGACGCTGGCCTCACGCCTAAACTCAGGCGCTATGATATCCGAGTTAGTTAAAGGACCATAATGGGAGTTCAAATCTCTACCGAGCGTATGCGCATTGCAAAAATGGGCCACCTCGACTCCTCCAAAATGAATCAGTTCAACGACTCTGTTGTTCTAGACCTTCAGAACCTTGCTACAGACGTTAATGCAGCAGGAGTTACTCTGGACAATGTCCAGGCAACCATCGACCGTAAGCTCGCTATGATTGAGCAGAGGCTTACAGAGCTCGAGGCTGCGCAAGACTTCAATGCTCTGGTGAGATCCGCAGACAATCTGCGCATCCCAGCTGTTGCTACAATGGGAGAACTTAGGAATATTGAGTTTTTAAATGCCTCTACTGACGCTAGAAGGCCGGCTATTAACACCATTTTTGGCCAGGCTACTACGCCTATTGACGGCATTCAGTCTAAATTCTACAGCACCTCAGTGATTTCAGGCAGTATTACGCCTATTACAACTAACCTTGACGTTACTGTTGACCCAGTATTTACTGATCCAGGAGCAGGATCTGCCACCGATCACGAGTCTGGCGCCATTAAGGTCGTTGAGGGTACCCCCAAAATGGCCTTTAACGGTGACAATCAAGAAGCTTGGGGTCGCCGCGTAGAGTTTGACTTAGACAGCGACGTTACTGAGGTCCAGTGTCAGCTTACTGTGATCGTTCCTAGCCAAGCAAACAGCGAAGCAAATGTACTTTATGTTCGTCCTTATCCTGTTGGGTCTGTTGACGTCCTGAATGTTGAAACTGCGGGCAGCCTGACTGACAGCTTTGCCGTCCTTCCTGGGTTCGAAAGCGTTAACAACTGCCCCGACAAGCGCTGGTTCTTTACCAGTCAGTCCGTGCAGCAGGTCCGAGTTACCGTCCGCAGCCGTAACTGGTTTGAGGAGAATGGTAAAAAGGTCTTCCGCTACGGCCTCCAGGAGCTGGGTCTTCAGCTTGTTGAGTTTGATAAGACCTACGATGCTACTGCCTCTGCTAGCGCAAATAACTCTTTCGTAACTGAGTTTAAATGCCCAGAAGGCTACAACTTTGCCGGCTTGCATGCTTTTGCTACTAATCCTGATTTTACCAAAGAGTCTCTTGACAATCGTCACATGCACTTTAAAATCTGTGGAAACGCTGACGGAACCGACGTAAAGTGGGATTCTGACAGCAACGTCCTTCCTCAAACCCTCGTACAGCCAATTGCTTTGGGTGGCGGAACCAGCATTTACGTAGTAACCACCCTTAACTTCTGCGAGACTGTTGACTCTGTTAGCCCTCTTTTCCCTGTCAATACTACTCCGTTCCTCGAGAGCATCGGCATTCAATACTCCGTTGCACCATCTGCATAGTAAGGACTACTAATGCCAGACCCATACACCGACGCTGAGATTGATACTAAAGTCGCTAATTTGCAGGCTCAGATCAATCTTAAGGCTGCCTCTACTGAGCTTAGTGACTCCTCAGCGGTGCACAATACTAACACTACAAGCAACACAAACCGCATTGCCACGCTTGAGGCACAGGTAGCGCAGCTCCAGCAAATGGTTGCTTCGCTGTCTTACCAGGTGTCTCAGCTTAGCTAAGGACCTCCTGTGAGCAGGGTACGCGAGCTTACTTTTAATATTGATACGCTTTCTGACGTAGACCTGTCCGGAGTTAATACTACACTCCGCCACCTTTCTACTAAAAAGCGCCCAGTAGAGCCCCGTCATATCGTAGACTTTTCTGCGATCTCTAGGCCCGATGACCGCACGGTTATTCTTAGGGTTACCCTGGACGAGGGCATCTTTATTGCTGACACCACCAGCCCCCGCAACGGTAAAAACTTCATTACAGGACATGCTCCTGAGGTTGCTACCGTCGTCATGTCGAACGCCCTGGACCCGAACCTTAATGGTACGGTTAAGTTCGATAGCGCGGCCGTGCCTAGCGCCCAGGTTACTCTGGACGGACAGCACGTACTTAAGATTGATCTTGCGACCGCATTCCCATCTACCTATAACGCAGTCGGCGGCCATACTATTGAGGTCTCCGGCTTTGCTGATATTGAGGGTAATCCTCAAACTCAAGATGAAGTAATCGGATACGCGGTTGATCCCCTGGCGTCGTCTATCGACACCGGGGAAGTCATGCCGTACACCGCAAACCTTAAAACAGGCATTTTGCGTTGCTCTCGTTTGGTCATGGAGCGCGGCGCTAACATTGAAGAGCAGCTTACTCGCTACCTCAGACAGCGCGGCATGGATAGAGAGCACATCCTCCACCAGAGCCTGGTCACCACGCACAAGGCTACGCTGGAGCTGTATGTCCTCTACCTCGAGTCAGTTAACCCTCGTCTTCTGAAGTCGTTCCCTAACCAGGGATCCACTCTGTCGCTTAGCAATCCGCCGACTACCTACTTCTTTACCTTTAGTGCGCCCCTCTCCCTTCAATGCATCCAGAACAACCAATCTGTTCTGTACGATGGCACGTACGTAGGGGACGCTAACGTTAGCCTAACGCCTGACGAGCAGACCCTGGTAGTAGACATCAGCGGCCTGGCAGGAGCCAACACGGCCGGCCTGCACTCCTTTGAGCTTACTGACCTCTGTGGTGTAGACGGGGTAAACTTTACCTCTGTACCTACCTACATTGACGTGACAGTAGCTGAGGTGCCTGATGCAGACGCTAACGCAGGTGGTGGCAGTACTAACTCATTCGGTACTGTAGACGCTGACGGTACGAACCTGGTGGCTGTGGGTGACGACACCCTGGTAATGGATTCCGGCAACGGTATCACCATTTCAGGAGACAACTCCACCACTACCGTCACCGTCACAGTAGACGAGAGCCAGATCAGCCACGACAACATTGCTGATAACGGCACTCTGACACACCCTCAGATTGACGCTCAGATTGGTCAGCTGCAGACAGACGTCGGCACCAACACTACGGATATTGGAACCAATACCACAAACATAGGTACCAATACTACGGCGATCACAAACCTAGATAACGACCTGACCGCCCACACTGGCGCCTCTAACCCTCACGGCACCACCATTGTAGACCTCGACGATACCCCCGCAGTAGCAGCCAACACGGACGAGATCCTTAGGTGGAATGGCTCAGCCTGGGTATTCGTTACCGATCTGACTGACCTCGAGACCGCTGTTACCACCAACACAGGAAACATCGGCACGAACACCGGCAACATCAGTACTAACGCCAGCAATATCGGCACAAACACAACTAATATAACAACCAACACAAGCGCTATTGCTGTCCTTCAGACTGATAAAGCCGATCAAGCAGATTTAAACACTACTAATACAAACGTTGGTAATAACACTACTGCAATCAATAACCACATTGCAGATACTTCGGGTAACCCACACCAAGTTACCCTTGAGGAAGCAAGATCTCAAAACAATGCCGTGAGTGGACCCATTATTCTTCCTAGCGGCGACCCAACTCTCTCGACGCATGCCGCCCATAAGGGGTATGTCGATTCTGAAATCTCTGCGATTCCTTCTGCACCCGTCATCGACGTCAATGGTCAGACAGGAAACGTCTTACTCGACGCAGACCATATCGACGATACATCGACGGCGCACAAATTTGTAAGTGCTGCCGAAAAGACCGCTATTAGTACGGCAGTCCAATCTGTAAATGGGGTTAGTGGTACAACTCCTGTAATTGATCCAGATGATCTTGACGACGCATCGACCGCACACAAGTTTGTTAGTCAGTCAGAAAAAGACGATATTGCTACAGCTCTACAGCCAGGTGATCAAATTACTGAACTAACCAACAATGCAAACTATGTTACGACGAGCGGAGTCACGTCCGTAAACGGGGATAGCGCCGCAGCAGTTCTTATAGGCATACAGGATTTAGAAGAGACTTTCCTTCCTGTTACGAATGGAACAAACACGGGCAAGGTCCTCGAGTGGAATGGAACCGCTTGGATTTTAGGAGCAGAGAAACTTACTCCTACAGGTGACGGCTCGGGTCTTACAGGGATTACCCCCGGACAGGTTGGTGCAGACCCTGCAGGTACCGATAACTCCACAGACGTTACCCTTGCCGGAACCCCTAACTATATCACTATTTCAGCAACGGGGCAGATAATTACGCGTAACCCAATCGATTTGACTACGGACGTTACCAACGATTTGCCTGTAGCAGACGGTGGAACCGGCGCCAGCAATGCGGCTGATGCACGCACCAATCTTGGCGTAGATGTTGCTGGAACAGACAACTCCACGCCCGTTACCCTTACTGGCACGCCTGACTATATCACTATTTCAGGGCAACAGATTACGCGCAATCAGATTGATCTAGCTAATCACGTTACGGGTTTGCTTCCTCAGGTTAATGTTGACGGCCTGGTAACCGACATTAGTGAAAAAGACGCTCTTATTGACCTTTTAGGGGTAACAGCTGGCGATACTGACCTGGGTACATTCACACAGGGTATTGTTATTCCTGATAATCAAACAGTTAAAGATGCTCTGGCCGCCCTTGATGAAGCACTTAGCGGTTCGCTTCCTGTTGTCTTTGATGTGCACAACCAGAGTGGCGCTGATATTGCAAAAGGTACGCCAGTTTACGTGTCAGGAACGCATACTTCAGGAAAGCCTACGGTTGCAGAAGCAGACGCTAATGGCGTCGGCACTAATCCAGCTGTTGGATTGGTGTATGCTGACATTGCGGACGGCAATGACGGTATTGTTGCTCTTTCGGGAATACTTACCAATTTAGATACTTCTAGCTACGCGTCCGGCGCAGCCCTTTACGTCAGTGAAACCGCTGGTGACCTGACAATTACAAGACCTACAGCTACTAACACTAAGGTCCAAAAGGTTGGCCTGGTAACCAGGGTTCATGCTACCGCTGGTAGTATTCTGGTCATCGGTGCCGGCCGAAGTAACGATATCAATAACGAGCTTGTTACTCTTACCGGCGTAGCCCTTAATGAGTCTGATCTGGGCGCCTTTACCGGCGCTACTATCCTAGATAATAGGAATATTAAGCAGGCGCTGCAGGATCTTGAGACTGAAACTGAGCAAAAGATTGAGTTCACAGACCTCAGCGCAGGTGGTGACCTTACCTACGATGGATCTGGTGGGTTTAGCTTCACCGAAAGAACTAACGCAGAGGTTAGAGGGTTAGTTTCCGTAACGGATACTGGCGGAGACGGATCTCTTAGCTACGACAGTGGAACTGGTATTATTACCTACACAGGTCCTTCAGAAGGTGAAGTAAGGACCCACATAGACACGGCTTTTGTTGACGGCCTCAACGTAGATGCTGCTACTCTTGATGGTTCTGTGAAAGCAGACTTTGCTACAGCCAGCCACAATCACTCTTTAGTTAGCCTTGACGATGTAGCCACTGGCGTTAGTCCTTCAAATAACAACCAGGTCTTAGTCTGGAGCACAAGCAACGGTGGGGAATGGATCCTTGCAGACCTTGACGACAAGGCCGACGCAAGTGCTATCACTAACTTTATTGTAGGAACAGACGTCCCTTCTCACGAAACAAACGTAACAGTCTCGGGTGAAAACTACATTTCAGAAGGTGGAACTAACGGACATGGGCTAACCGCTAGCGCCATCGATCTGGGCACTACTCATGTTACTGGGACTCTTCCCGTAAGCCGCGGCGGCACAGGAGCTACGACTGAAATCGGCGCTCGAAACTCCTTAGGTCTTGGCACATCAAATACGCCAAACTTTAGCGGCGTTACTGTGGGTGCAGGCTTAGTTGACGTTGTTCTTGATGACGATGTGCGTCTTGACGCTGCTACAACAAGCCAAGACGGTCTTTTATCCACCACAGATAAGACTAGGCTTGACGACCTTCACAATAATACTGCTAATTACATTACTTCAGCAGGAGCTCCTGTACAGTCTGTTAATAGTCAAACAGGAGCTGTCTCTCTTGATGCTGACGACATCCCTGAGGCAGCAACAACTCCTACCAATCTGTACTTTACAGACGCGAGGGCTGACGATAGAATTGCTGCTGCAAACATAGAGGACCTTAGCAATGTTAGCTTCAATACCGGCGTTGGTACCGCCAGGGGTGACGTCCTTTACAATGACGGTACTGGTTGGACAAACCTTGAACACCCGTTGTCAGGGACTACGCGTAACGTTGCTGTCGCCACAGGAGGCTCAGGTAGCGAAGCAATAAACTACGTCACTCTTGAGCTAGACGCACTCGATGATGTGGTTTTGGGCACCGAAGCAGAGAATCACGTTTTGTACTACGATAACAGTACAAAAGAGTGGAAGAACAGGGCTTACACCGCCCACCTGAGCGACGTCTTTGACACTGCTAGCGCCACAGCCAATAAGGTTATCCAGTGGAACAATGGTAGTACACCTGGATGGGAGCTTATTGATACTCCTTCTGGCAGTTCTGTTGGAACCATTGGAGACCTAACCAACGTCAATACTTCTGTAGATAGTCTTACAAATACCGCCGGCGATATAGGTAAAACAATCACCTGGACAGGTACAGAGTTCCAGGCTCAAAAGAATGAAGCAAGCACTGATGCCGTAGAGGCGCAAGGATTTTTCTTTGGCTAATAACAACGGAAACATTATTGGCGCTGCTCACAGCAGCTACTCAGGAGTCTGGGATACTCAGGACCAGTACCAGCAAGCTCTTGCCGGCAACTGGCCTGCAGCTGTAGTTACTTACTGGGAGCCAGATAATGCAGCTACTGCGCCCGTCGGTTGGTACAAAGGAAAAACTGGGCTAAGTGCTAACCTGGAGCTTACCGATGCTGTTGACTGGACTGACGATTCTGGAAACAACAAACACTTAAGTGGTGTTACTTCTACTGCAAACTTTGACCTAAACCCAATGTTTGTTTATGCAAACAGAATAACCGCTGTTTCTTCAGAGTATGGAAGCCAAGACTACACGCCTCTTTGTTTTGGAGACAATATTGGTCAATCTGGTGAAGCAAACCAAGTTGCTAAAGTTAGCAGCATAGCTGCAGACAGTAATCACGCAACAGTTGCAATGGTAGTTAGAAAAAACGTCGTTGCTTCAACTGACGTTCCTCTGTTTTTGATTGGTGGAGACCAAAGTTCAAGCAGAGCAACAGACGCTTCTGGCGTTGGAACAATGGTTGCTTGCTACATAAATGGACTAACAGACGTTATTTACTTTAACGACAATGGAAGCACTACTGGCCATACAGCTAGCGCAAGCTCTGCTGGTGCAAACTGGACT
>BCSF01000163.1_pt1 | contig 30613 bp, 47 predicted proteins | sample 1016431 | NCBI WGS metagenome assembly BCSF01 (sample SAMD00045685;SAMD00045686;SAMD00045687;SAMD00045688;SAMD00045689;SAMD00045690;SAMD00045691;SAMD00045692;SAMD00045684;SAMD00045690;SAMD00045691;SAMD00045692;SAMD00045684;SAMD00045685;SAMD00045686;SAMD00045687;SAMD00045688;SAMD00045689, study... | reverse complement strand
GAAACTAGAGAATAACGAAGCGAAACGAGAGCTTATAAAACTTAAAGTAAACTACATATCTAACAAAGACGTAGACAAAGTAGCATTGTTAGTAGATAAGATGACAAAAAAAGAATTAGAAGTAACGAACTAAAATTTAATTTATTTTTCGATATATAGATATACAAATAATTAATTAATTAATTTTTATTAATTCTATGGATGGTAGAAAAAACAATGGCGGACATTCAACTAAAGGACGTGCAGGGCGTAAACCTAAAGCAGAAGAAATACAGTTAATAGAAAAATTAACACCATTAGAACCTTTAGCATTTGAAGCTCTTAAAGCAGGATTAGCTGAAGGCGATTTTAAATTTGTGCAGCTATACTATAACTATGTAGCAGGTAAGCCAAGAGAAACAAAGGACATACATATAAACGAAGATGTACCTTTATTTATTGATTAATGTTTACACAGACAACAGCAGTAAAACGCTTAAGAAAATTAGACAACAGAATTAAGATCGTAAGAGGCGGTTCTTCAGCAGGAAAGACAATAGCTATTCTTATGATACTTATTGACTATGCTATAAAGAATTATTATAAAGAAATAAGCGTAGTAGCAGAAAGTGTCCCTCACTTGCGTAGGGGCGCTCTAAAGGACTTTCTCAATATACTTAAGGTCACGAATAGGTACGATGACAGAAAGTTCAATAAAAGTACCTTAAAATACGAATTTAGCACAGGTAGTTATATAGAGTTCTTTAGCACAGATCAGCCAGACAGATTAAGAGGTGCAAGAAGAACTGACTTATTTATCAATGAGTGTAATAATGTAGATTTTGAAAGCTACCAACAATTAGCAGTTAGAACATCTGGAAATATATGGCTTGACTATAATCCTAGTAGTTTGTTTTGGGTAGACAAAGAATTGATAGGACAAGAAGATACTGACTTTATTACTTTGACATATAAAGACAATGATAGTTTGCCTGACACGATTGTAAGAGAAATAGAGAAAGCAAGAATAAAAGCAAAGACAAGTACATACTGGGCGAACTGGTGGAAGGTATATGGATTAGGAGAAATAGGAAGTTTAGAAGGTGTTTGTATTCCTGACTGGAAATCTATAGACAATGTACCAGAAGATGCTAGATTACTTTGTGCAGGTCTTGACTTTGGTTACTCATTAGACCCGTCAGCTTTAATATACCTATACAAGTGGAACGAAGCATATATCTTTGACGAAGTATTATATAGAAAGGGTATGCACAATAGAGAAATAAGTCACTTCTTAAAAGACAACAATATTACAACGCATATATGGGCTGATAGTGCAGAACCGAAATCAATAGCAGAAATAAGAGCTTATGGTCATAAAATAGCAGGAGTTACAAAGGGACGAGATAGCGTGATATATGGAATCAATCTAATAAACCAGAATGAGATATATGTAACGTCAAGATCAAAGAATCTAATCAAAGAACTACAGGGCTATGTATGGGCAAAAGACAAAGAGGGTAATAATATACAGAAACCTACAGGTGCGCATCCTGACTGTATAGACGCAGCTAGATACGCTTTATTAATGCAATTACAGAATCCTAATAGAGGCAAATATGCAATTCAATAATAAAACGAACTCGCTGTTCGCATCACGTTTTTAAGTTTGAACAAGTTTAACTAAAAACATATATAAATTCGAAACAAAACTATTACACTTTGGAATCCTGAATAAAACAGGAGATTTAGATTTGTCCTTAATACAAGGAGAAACTGAAATTAAACAAATGAAAACACTTTTAAATCTTGTAGAATTTCTAGCTTCATTAGAAGATTTACATATGGAACATCAAGAAGTAGCTGATAATGGCGTGTATTATCACGAAGCATTAATGTATATACTAGGTTTAGAACCTGAAAAGTTAAGACAAAGCGAATACCGTATAGCATTAGCAGAAAAAGAAGTAGACCATATGCTTCAAAGACAAAAGATAAAAACAGACATAAAAACCATCATAGATAAGTTCAAATAAAAAAAAATGTGGGGTAGTGTAGCGGTTACACGCAAGGCTCATAACCTTGAGGACGCAGGTTCGAATCCTGCCCCCGCAACTAATTTACAGACATAGATAAAAAAAAGTTATTAAAATTTGTGCATAATTAAAAAAGTTGTATATTAGCAGTAATAAAAACAAAACACAAGTGGAAAAAACTACCTTAATTAAATACGAAGATATAGAGTTTGAAGTTGTATATGCTTTAGACGAAGGGTGTGACGGAGATTATCACACAGCACCTAGACAACCAGATGCTTTTATAACAGAAGTACTGATTGATAAGACAAACATTGTAGAACTGATAGATGCAGATATTATTGAGCAATGGGAAAAAGAAATATTAGAAGAAGTATTATGAAAAAACTTATAGAAAGAATTGTATTAAGTGATCTATTTGTAAAGGCATTTGTTTATGTAGGTGCTTTACTATTCACTTTATTGTTCAGCGTCCAGTTAGTATAGTGTTGGTTTTTTTAAGTTATTGTTTATTTCTATAATAACTAATTGGATGTAAGGCGGTCAGAAATGGTCGCCTTTTTTTATGCTTTGTTCTAAAATCGTAATTAATTTTCGATATATATATATGAGAGTTAAAGTTACGATACCTAACCAATTATCAGAAATCAAGTTACATCAGTATCAAAAGTATTTAAAGATACAAGAGAATAACAACGATGACACGTTTCTGGCTTCTAAAATGATAGAAGTATTTTGCGGTATAGATTTAAAAGATGCGTTTAAAATGAAAGCTACAGACGTATATAGAATTACTAATATTCTAGCAGATATGTTTGAGCAGAAACCAAAGCTAGTGCAAAGGTTTACTATGGACGGAGTTGAATACGGATTTATACCGAACCTAGACGATATGAGTTTAGGAGAATATATTGATCTTGACACGCATTTATCTAGTTGGGAAAATATGCACTTGGCTATGGCTGTCTTATACAGACCTGTAACGAACACACTAAAGCATAAATATCTTATAGCTGACTATGAAGCAAAAAACCAAGAGAAAATGAAGAATATGCCAATGGATGCTGTACTAGGTAGTATGCTTTTTTTTTACCGTTTAGGAATCGACTTGTCGAGAGTTATGACGAGTTATTTGGAGCAGGAGGGGGACAGGATTATACACCTGCGGGACAGTTTGCAACAAAGTGGGGTTGGTATTCATCGCTTTACGCACTCGCTCAAGGGAATATTAGACGAATTGAACATATCACTAAATTAAATGTACATCAATGTTTAAACTTTTTAGCATTTATGAAGGACAAAGCGGATGCGGAATCAAAACAATTAAAAACTAAATTAAAATGAGTAATAGAGGAATTACAGCTTTTTACACTATACTAGATACAATTAAAGACAAGTTGCTAGATGACATAAACGTCAATACAGTAACGACAGGAGATATTACAGACATAGATTTATCTAAACAAACTATATTCCCTTTGTCGCATATCATAATCAATAATGTTACACCGCAGGAACAAGTATTAAGCTTTAATATAACTATAATGTCAATGGACATAGTAGATATAAACAAAGAAAACAAAACAGATTTATTTACTGGCAACAATAACGAACACGATGTATTAAACTCTCAATTAGCAGTATTAAATAGATTAATAGTATTGTTAAGAGGCGGCACGTTATATAGAGACAGATACCAATTAGACGGAGACCCTAGCTGTGAACCTTTTTATGAAAGATTTGAAAACCAGTTAGCAGGATGGGCTTGTACAATGGACATACTAATAGAAAACAACGTAAGTAATTGTTAATGGATTTAAAAGAAACTAAAGACATATTAAACAAGTTTGCTAAATACGTTATTAAACAGGCACGAACTAACTTAACTAAAGGCAAGAAGAATAGTAGTAAGCAGTTATATGATAGTTTAGATTACAAGCTAAAAGTAGGTCAGAATAGTTTTGGTTTAAGTTTCTTAATGGAAGAATACGGAGCATATCAAGATCAAGGGGTAAGCGGTAAGAAAAGAAAGTTTGATACGCCTTTTAGTTTTAAGAGTAAGATGCCACCGCCAAGCAGTTTAGATAAATGGTCAGTAAGAAAAGGCATAGCACCAAGAGACAAGAAAGGTAGGTTTATTAAAAGACAAAGTTTAAACTTCTTAATAGCAAGAAGCATTTTTACTTATGGAATAAAACCAAGTATGTTTTTTACTAAACCTTTTGAGAAGGCATTTAACGACTTGCCACCAGAATTAACAAACGCATTTGCAATAGACATAGAAAACAGTATAGAATGAGTACAATAATAAACGCAAGAAGTCCATATTACATTAAAGTAGAACCTTCGTCAGGTACGTTAAGTTCTGCATCAATGGATTTATTTATATATTCAGGGACATTAACAACAGACAAACCTGTATCAGCAACTTATACAATAAGCAAAGATATTATAGGTTCTAACAATTATGTAATATTTGAGATCACAGAATTAATTAGAGATTATCTTATAACAGAATATGGCGCATACTCTATAGACGGAGTTTGGGTTGAAGCAGATATTACTTTAACTAAAACAGTAGGAAGTGAAACGCAGAATTATGATTATCTAGCTTTTGACGGTTACGGATATTTTGAAGATGGCGTAAATCCAAGAACAAGTGTAAATCCTGCTGTGACTAAAATAAGTAGCACTACAGACGGAGCGACTACAGCTTATAAACTTATAGATTCAACTCAAACATTTACAAAAACAGTAAGTGTAGGAGATACAGTAAATAATACTACAGATTCTACAAGCACTACTATTTCTGCAATAGACAGCAATACACAGCTCACAGTAAAAGAAGATATTTTTGCTACAGGAGAAAACTATACAATAGCAGACACAGGAAACTACACACCTCAATATTTACAATCAAATACAAAGATATATTTTAAGCAAGGTCGAGATATAGTATTTCCAATATTCGCAGAAGCAGAAGGAACTATAGAATTTACTACAGGAGGCGGTGCAGATGTATTCTGGAATATAACAGAAGAATTTTGGAACTTGTACGATGAATTTTGGGGTAATACTTTAACAGATTTAACAATAAGCGACACAAATGTTTCAGAAGATAAAATCGTATATATAAGAGTTACGCCTACTACAGGATTACAAACAGGAGACACTATTGTTGTATCTACTACAAAGTCAGGATATACACAAAGCGTTACATTGACACTTGAAGAAGTATGCGAACCTAAATATGACTTTTTAGATGTAGTATTTTATAATAAATACGGAGCATTACAAATTATGCCTTTTCATAAAAAATCAATGATTAGTATGGATAGCAATTCAGAAAGCTACAAACGTAATTTGATGGATTTTGTAAATGACCCTACATACAATAAAGAAAAACATTCTATAAGACAATTCCACGTTACAGGCAAAGAGAAAATACAAATGAATACTGGATTTATAGACGAATCATTTAACGAAGTTATAAGACAGTTAATGTTAAGTGAGCAAGTATGGGTATACGATGGCACGGAAGTTAAACCAATAACACTAGACACAAAATCAGTACAGTTTAAAACATCTGTAAACGACAAACTAATAAACTATACGTTTGACTTTAGCTATGCGTTCAACAAAGTAAATGATATGAGATAATGCAGAATATACAGCTTTACATAGAAGGTAATAGAATGGATATGTTTAAAGATGAATCTGTTTCATTGACACAGACAATCCAAAACGTAAAAGACATAGCAAAAGTATTTACAAACTTTACTAAAACATTTTCTTTACCTGCATCTAAAGACAATAACAAAGTATTTGAGCATTATTACAATTATAACATAGACGATGGCTTTGACGCAAGAGTAAAAAAGACAGCAACTATAGAGCTTAATTATTTTCCATTTGAAAAAGGTAAGATCAAGCTAGAGGGCGTAGATATGAAAGATAACAAACCTTATGCTTATAGAGTTACTTTCTTTGGAGATACTGTAGACCTAAAAGATTTACTAGGAGAAGATAAACTAGATGCTTTAACGTGGCTAAACAACTTTACAACAAACTATAATGCAGCTCAAGTACAAGGAGCGTTAAGAAACGGAAAAGATTTTACAGTAGATAGCGTTACTTATACAGACGCTCTAGTAGTACCTTTAATTACACACACAGACAGATTATATTATAATTCAGCTTCAACAGGAGACGGTAATTTACATCCAAACGGAACTACACAACAAGGCGTATTATGGAATCAATTAAAATTTGCTATAAGAGTAGATTTAATTGTAAAAGCTATAGAAGAACAATACGGTATAACATTTAGTAATGATTTTTTTACTTCAAGCAATACGCCTTATTATAATTTGTATATGTGGATGCACAGAAAAAAAGGATTTATAGATGACCCTAATGCTCCAGAAACATATGACCATATTGTAGATTTTGGTTTACCTGACACAAGTAGTTGGAATCACTTAACAATATCTGGAGAAAATATAGTTGTTTCAGGATTAACAGGAGCGCATAAAATAACAGCTACATTTACAGTAGACCCAGACGCATCAGAATCAAGCGATTATACAGTACAATTATTACAAGGGGGAACAGTTGTAGAAACATTTACTGGCACTGCTCCTTCTGATGTTGCAATATCAGCAGATTTAGGTAATGGTACTTATAATCTTAAAATGATAATAACCGAAACATTTACAGTTACAGACGTAGAATTTGATGCAGTAGATTTATTGCAACCTATAAGTGGTACGTTTAATTCTGGTTCGTTTACAATAAACGCTACAAAATCATTTAGCGGAACTGCACAAATGCCAAATATGAAAGTTATAGATTTCTTAACTGGATTATTTAAGGTATTTAATTTAACTGCATACAAGCAAGACAACGGAACGATTAAAGTAGAAACACTAGACAGCTTCTATTCAGGAGGTACTACATTTACTATAGATGAATATGTAGATATGTCTCAAAGACAAGTAGATGTAGCGTTACCATACAAAGAAATTGATTTTAGTTATAAAGGTCTTGGTACGAAACTTGCTATTCAGCACCCTCAATTAAGTCAAGGCACAGAATGGGGTACTGCTGAATATAGAGGTGGTTTAGATGAAACAGATCAAATGGCGGGTGGTATTTATAAAGTAGAAGCACCTTTTGAGCATATGAAGTTTGAAAGGTTATTAGATGCAGGAAGTTCTTTAGCACAAACAGACGCACAGGTAGGATGGTTTGTAGATGACAACGATGACCCTTATTTAGGAGAAGCATTATTATTCTATCCTATAAGAATATCTAGCGGAACAAGTATAAGATTCTTAAACGATGAAAGTACCGATTATACAGACATAACAGATTATTATATTCCTAGCAATAGTGTAAGTACAAGTGCAAGTACAGACGATGACAATATACATTTTAATCAAGAGCAAAATGAATATACGCCTACAGAAACATTTGCAGGTACGCTATTCGCTAATTACTATACATCTTATATAACAGACGTATTCAAAGTAAAGCGTAGATTATTTAAAGTAAAAGCATATTTACCATTAAAGATATTAAGAACCTATACACTAGCAGACAAGTTTGTAATAGGTAATCAAGAATATAGAATAAACAGTATAACAACAAATTTAGGCACAGGAGAAAGTGATCTTGAATTATTAAACATAGTATAATGCTACAGAATATATTAGAATTATTACAAATAGCAGATGGCGAAACAGAAAGAATAAGAATCGCTAAAGGCAAGTATAAAATGCCAGAAACATTAAAAGAAGGATATAAACAATTTAAAAACGAAGTAAAATGGCAAAGAAAGTAATTATAGATTTAGAAGCAAATACTGGCAAAGCCCAAAATGAGCTGAATGAAATACTTAAAGAATTAAAGTCCATTAACAAACAAGCTACACAAACAAATCAAGCATTAGAATCTGGATTTAAAGATGTAGAAAAAACAACTAAATCAGCAGGAAAGAGTTTGTTTAGTTTTGGTAAAATTTTAAAAGGTACTTTAATTATAAAAGCCATCACAGCAGCATTTGAGTTTTTTAAAGAGACACTAGGAAAAAATCAAGTTGTAGTAGATATATTTGCGACTACATTTGAAACATTATCTATAGCTTTTAATGATTTTATAAATTTTATATTTAATAATGTAGGAGGTGTTGTAGATGTATTTAAAGCAATATTTAATGACCCTGTACAAAGTATTAAAGATTTTGGTAACGCTATAAAAGAAGGTCTTATAAATAGATTTGAACAATTTAAAGAAACGCTAGGATTTGTAGCGAAAGGTATTGGAGATTTATTTAAAGGCAATTTTAAAGATGCTGTAGAAAATTTTAAACAAGCAGGTAAAGAAAGTGTTGATATAATTACAGGTCAAGATCAGTCTTTAGAGAAAGTAAAAGAAACTATAGGTAATGTAGTTGTAGCTACAAAAAATTATGTAAAGCAAACTGTAGATGCTGCACAAGCAACTATTCAGTTAAATAAAAATGCAGAAAAAGCAGCAGTAATTAATCAAGGTCTTATAGAGCAATATGATATACAAGCAGAACAGCAAAGACAGATTAGAGATGAAGAAAGAAATACTATAGACGAAAGAATAGCAGCTAACAATAGATTAAAAGAAGTTTTAGAAGAACAAGCTGCAACAATGAAAGCAAATGCAGAACAAGTTTTACTTGCAGCACAAGTTCAATACGAAAAAAATAAATCTGATGAAAACTTTATAGCACTACAAGAAGCTAAAAATGAATTATTAGCTGTAGAAGCTCAAGTTACAGGATTTATGTCAGAGCAAAAAGTAAATGATTTAGCTCTTGAAAGAGAAAAACAAGAATTAAATCAGTCTAATATTGATGCTGAAGCAGAAAGAAGAAACGCACAAAGACAATTTGATGCAGAGCAAATAGAAAGTGAGCAATTAAAACTAATTGCACAGAAAGAAGCATTAGAAGCAGAAAGATTAGCAGAAGTAGAAAGATTAGAAAACAAAAGAGACCTATATCAACAAGGTACACAAGCTTACGCAGATGCACAAAATGAATTATTAGCATATCAACAAGAAGCAGGTAATAGAGAAATAGATATTGATAAAAAACTAGCAAAAGCAAAAGAACAAAACATAACAGATGCTTTAGGTAATATAGCAAGTATAGTAGGGCAAAATACAAAGTTTGGAAAAGCTATTGCAGTTGTACAAGCAATTAGAGATACATTTGCAGGTGCGAACAAAGCATTATCAGCAAGTCCGCCTCCATTTAACTTTATAGCAGCAGCAGCAGTTACAGCAGCAGGTATAGCTAACGTAAGGTCTATAACATCTAGTCCAGACCCTAGCCCTCCTTCATTTGCAAAGTCGTCAGGTGGCGGTGGGTCAGCAGTACCCGCAACTCCTTCAGCACCTCCTGCATTTAACGTAGTAGGAGCGTCAGGAGCAAATCAATTAGCGAGTGCAATAGCAGATCAACAAGGGCAACCTATGAAAGCATATGTAGTAAGTGGCGATGTATCTACTGCTCAAGAACTAGACAGAAATATAGTACAAGGCGCAGCAATAGGATAAATGCAAAAATTAATTTAAAAAACGATATATAATTATGAGAATAGTCGAATTAATATTAGACGAAGATCAAGAGATTTCAGGAATAGAGGCGATTAGTATAGTAGAAAATCCTGCAATAGAAGAAGATTTTGTCGCACTAAAAAATCAAGAAATAAAACTAGCTGAAGTAGATAGCGAGAAGCGAATCTTACTGGGAGCTTTATTAATACCAAATAAACCTATATATAGAAGAAACGGGGAAGATGAATATTATATATACTTCTCTAAAGACACGGTGTTAAAAGCGTCCCAACTTTATTTACAAAAAGGCAACCAAAACAATTCAACTTTAGAGCATCAACACTCTATACAAGGTTTGTCTTTAGTAGAATCTTGGATTATAGAAGATGAAGTACACGACAAGTCCAGAAAATATAATATGGAACTTCCTGTAGGTACTTGGATGGGTGCGGTAAAAGTAAACAATGAAGATATATGGAATGAGTATGTAAAGACAGGCAAAGTAAAAGGTTTTAGTATTGAAGGATATTTTGCAGACAAAATGGAAAGACCTAATGAGCAAATAAATGACTTTGCAGATGTAGAAGCAGAAGCACAAGAGTTACTTTCAGAAATAAAGGGTATTGTAAGAAACGACAAGAGATATAAGAACGGAAAGAAAATGATAATGGAATCTTATAGCGACTATCCAGATGCAGTAAGTAATAATGCTAAAAGAGGACGTGAGCTAAATGAGAAAGTAAATAATCGTTGCGCTACTGACGTGGGAAAAATAAGGAGTAAGCAGCTCCAAGACAAAAAGCCGATCAGTTTACAAACGATTAAGAGAATGTACTCTTATTTATCAAGAGCTGAAGAATATTATAATGAAGGCGATAATGAAGCGTGTGGAACTATCTCATATTTATTATGGGGTGGCAAAGCAGGTTTACGTTGGAGCGCATCTAAACTAAAAGAGCTAGGAGAATTAAGTTTAGCATCTATGAAAGTAAACGATGACTTTGCTATTATAGACGACAGATTAGCTTATTCATCAAAAGAAAGAGCAGAAGAAATAGCAATAGATTTAGGATGCGAGGGCGTACACGAACACGACTTTGAAGGTCAGATATGGTATATGCCTTGTGAGTATCACGAATTGAAAGCACCTTGTCAAGCAGGGTACGAACAATACGGAATGAAAAGAAAAAACGGAAGATTAGTTCCTAACTGCATACCTATAAAATAATGATAAAAAACACTTCATATAAAGTACAAGTAGATGTAGATACTGACGAAATAAGAAATCAGTATAAAATAGAAGAAGGTGCATACGTTACTACAGAAAGTGGCGTATATACTGTTTATAATGGCGAATGGGTAAAGTTATATCCGCATTCAGGTATAGGTTCTGGTTTAGGATGGACAAGATACGATGACGGACAATACACATCTTCAAGTAAATTATCTTTGGCACAAGACACAGAAATTACGTTACCTAATAATGCAGCAACAGTATATAGAAGTTATACAGGTATAGATTATTACAATGGTACTACAAATAAAGTATTAGCTGATAATGAAAACGATGTATATATTTTTACTATCGTATTTAAAGCTTCAGCCCCAAATGCAAATCAAACATTTTTAAGATTACAATTAGATGCTGAAAATGGCACACCTTATAGAAGGGTAGGTGCTGATATTGCTTTTCCTAAAGGAAACGATGTAACACACGAAGAACATTTTATGGTTCAATATTATGCTGATTCTAATTTTGTGTCCAATGGTTCTGAATGGAAAATTCAGGCAGTTGGAGGAACTGCTAAAGTATGGGACATAATATATTTTATACAAAAAACACAAAGCTATGCCTAAACATTATACGACAACATCAGGAAATTATATACCTAGCTATACAAGTCCAAAAGGAGGAAGAACAGCTTGTTTATGTTGGGACACGAATACATACTCTATTGAATGCTGTGACGGTTCTTTAAGAGCGCAAGGCATAGGTTCAATATATAGAACATCTTAAAAATGCAAAATAAATAACCTTAAACGATATATATATATGAAAGCTACAGAAATGTTAAACAAAGTAAAAGATTTGTTAGGAGTTGAACTTTCAGAAGAAGTAAAACTTGAGCAAATGAAATTAGAAAACGGAACTGTTTTAGAAGCAGAATCGTTTGAAAAAGATAGTGAAGTTTTTATAGTTACAGAGGACGAAAAAGTACCAGTACCTTCAGGAGAATATCAAATGGAGGACGGGAAAATTCTTGTCGTTAATGAAGGTATAATTTCTGAAATCAAAGAAATGGAAGAAGAAGTAGAAGAAGAAGAAGCTACTTCAGAAGAAGAAGAAATGAAAGAAGAAGTTTACGCTTCAAAAGACGAAGTATCTGAACTAAAAGCTATCATTGAAGATTTAAAAGCTAAACTTGAATTAAAAGATCAAGAGGTAGCAGAAGAAATCGGACTTGCGATGACTACTATGTTATCAGAGCAAGAGAAAGTAGAAGAAGCAGTAAAAGAAGAATTATCACAACCTGCTGCTGAACCTATTAAGCATAACCCAGAAGGGGAAGTGAAAAAAGAAAATCACTTGTACGCACAAAAAAGAAGATTAAGTACAAGAGATAGAGTATTAGAAAAAATAGCAAACTTTTAAAATAAATAATAAATAATTATGGCGACTACAGTAAGCATAACAAGTACTTATGCAGGTGAATTTTCAGGGAAGTATATAAGTGCTGCCCTTTTAAGTTCTCCTACATTGGACAACGGAAACATCGAAATTAAACCTAACGTTAAATTTAAAGATGTAATTAAAAAGGTAGCAACTGATTCAAACGTAATCAAAGACGCTACTTGTGACTTCACAGACACAGCGACAGTTACTTTAACTGAAAGAATTTTACAACCAGAAGAATTTCAAGTAAACCTTGAGCTTTGTAAAAAAGATTTCGTTTCTGATTGGGAAGCAATCGAAATGGGGTATTCATATCTTAACCAAAACTTACCTCCAAAATTCTCTGATTTCTTAATCGGACACGTTGCAGGTTTAGTAGCAGAAAAGAATGAGCAAAACATCTGGGGTGGTGTAAACGGTAACGCAGGAGAATTTGACGGATTCACAGTATTAATGGCAGCAGACGGAGACGTAAACGATGCAGCTAACGGTGGAGAAACTGCATTTAGTTCTTCTAACATCGTTTCATTATTAGAAAACGTAGTAGATTCATTACCTTCAGCAGTTTATGGAAAAGAAGATTTAAAAATCTATGTTCCTACTATCGCTTGGCAATCATACATCAGACATTTAGGCGGGTATGCTGCTCAAGGTGTTGGTGCTGCGGGTGTTGATAACAGAGGTGGATTATGGTACAATCAAGGCAACGCTTTATCGTTTGACGGTATTGAAGTTGTATTAGCGCCAGGTATGCCTACAAATCATATCGTAGCAGGTCAAAAATCTAACTTATACTTTGGTACTGGTTTATTATCAGATCATAACGAAGTGAAGTTATTAGATATGGCTGATTTAGACGGGTCTCAAAACGTAAGAGTAATTATGAGATTCACAGCAGGAGTACAATACGGAATTGGTTCAGACCTATCTTTATTAACTCTAGCATAATAAATAATTAAGTATAACTAAAAGAAGGGTAGGTGGGTTTTGACTACCTACCTTTTTTTTTTAAAAACAAATAAATATGGCTTGTACACTAAACACAGGAAGGGCGATACCTTGTAAATCTTCAGTAGGAGGTTTAAAGACAGTATATTTTGCTGACTATGGACTTACGATTACTGATAATGCAACTGACACTGAAAAAGTAGACATAGGAGGAACACCAACTTTTTATCAATATGACTTAAAAGGTAATTCTTCAATGGAAACTACAGTAAACAGTTCAAGAGAGAACGGTACAACTTTCTTTGAAACAAATTTAAATATAACACTACAATTACTTGATAGTGAAACACAAGAAGAACTTAAGATTATTGCTTTAGGTAGACCTCAAGTAGTAGTTGAAGATTATAACGGAAACTTCTTCTTATTAGGACGTGAACACGGATGCGAAGTAACTGGAGGAACTTTCAGTACGGGAGCTGCTATGGGAGATGCTTCGTCTTTCTCAATCACATTAACAGCGCAAGAGATTTCTGCTCCTGCTTTCTGTGCAGATTCAACTGACGTAACAGGAAACGCAAGTGCAACTCAAATTACACCTGCAACTCCTAATAACGGATAGTAGAAGGTTTTAAATGTAAGAAAAGGGGTCTATATGACCTCTTTTTTTTTGTTTATGATACAAAATAGCGTTATTATTTCGATATATAAATATGAAGATATTAACGACAAGCGATGCGTCTCAAAATATTCAAATAATTCCTAGACAATTTTTATCTAGTTACAAATTAATAGTAAGAGACGAAGCTGCAAATGAAGAAGTATTTAATGGAGAAGTGACAGCAGCAGCGAGTGACAATTACAGAACATTACAAGTGACATTTGACCCTATATTAAAAGAGGGCAGATTTTACATAATGGAAGTAAGAGATAGATTAGTAGATACAATTATCTATTATAAAGACAAAATATTTTGTACAGATCAGACAATTAATCAAGACAATAACGACTATTACGATATTAACGAGGGTCAATATGATTTTGATGACACGTCAGGTTCGCACGATAACGATTATATAATACTATGAATGATTTAAGAATAGTTAATTTAAGTACCTATACAAGTCCTAAAATAAAAGAAGTTAAGAATAAGGAATGGGTATCTTATGGAGACGATAATAATTACTTTCAATATTTAATTGACAGATACAATGGTTCTCCTACAAACAATGCAGTTATAAACGGTATATCTGCTATGATATTTGGAAAAGGTTTAGATGCTACTGATTCAAGTAGAAAACCTGACCAGTATGCACAAATGATTTCACTTTTTGATAATGACTGCGTTAGAAAACTTTGCTATGACTTAAAGTTAATGGGAGGGTGTGCGATACAAGTCATTTATTCTAAAGACAGAAGCAGAATTGCACAAATAGAACATATGCCTGTTGAAACATTAAGAGCTGAAAAGGCAAATGAAAAAGGAGAAATAGATGCGTATTATTATTTTAAAGATTGGTCTAAATACAAACCAAATGATAAACCTTTAAGAATACCTGCTTTTGGTAGCAGTAAAGAAAGTATAGAGATATTATATGTAAAACCTTATAAAGCAGGATTTTATTATTATTCTCCTGTAGATTATCAAGGAGGTTTACAATATGCGGAACTAGAAGAAGAAATATCTAACTTCCACTTAAACAACATAATGAATGGTATGTCGCCTTCTATGTTAATTAACTTTAACAATGGTACGCCAAATGCGGAGGAAAGACAACTTATTGAGCAAAGAATATACCAAAAGTTTAGCGGGTCAAGTAATGCGGGTAAGTTCATATTAGCTTTTAATGACAATGCTGAAAGTGCAGCAAGTATAGAACCTGTACAATTATCTGATGCGCATCAACAATATCAATTCTTAAGTGAAGAAAGTACAAAAAAGATTATGGTAGCTCATAGAGTTGTTTCTCCAATGCTTTTAGGTATTAAAGATCAGTCAGGTTTAGGAAACAATGCAGATGAATTAAAGACAGCTACTTTATTAATGGATAACACAGTAATAAGACCGTTTCAGACGCTTTTAATTGATGCGTTTGATAGAATACTAGCTTTTAACAATATCTCGCTTAATTTATACTTTAAAACGCTTCAGCCGTTAGAATTTACAGACCTAGACAATGTAGCAGATCAAGAAACAAGAGAAGAAGAAACAGGAGTTAAGTTAGCTAAAGAAGATTTGACTGATGAGGAGTTTGATATAATATTAGATGAATTAAGAGGCGAAAAAATCTCTAATAGATGGGAAGTTGTAGACGAAAGAGAATATAAAGAAGATGCAGAAAGTGACGAAGATTGGGCGGCTAGATTAATTGAATCTAAACAAGAGAATTTAGAAAAGAAAAGTATAGATTCTAAAAAGTCAGGATTTAGTTATTTAGACAAGTCGTTATATAAAGTTAGATATAGATATAATGAAAAATATTCTTCTGGTAAATCAAGACAGTTCTGTAGAATTATGATGTCAAGAAGTGGACGAAATATAGTATATAGAATAGAAGATATTGACAAAGCGTCAAGAGCAGGAGTTAATAAATCATTTGGACATAAAGGCAAATCTTATGACTTGTTTAAATACAAAGGCGGTGTAAATTGTGGTCATTATTGGAGTGCGGTATTGTATAGGTTAAAATCTAAAACAATGAAGAAAGTAATTCAGAATTACGATGAAGTAAACAGCATACCTAAATCGTATCAACCTACACCCGCAGGACATAAAAAAGCAAAGGTTGCGCCTAAAGATATGCCTAATAACGGACACCACCCTAATTACAGATAAAAGATATGGCAACAGCATTATTTATAAAACCAGTTACGCTTAAAAGAAACTCTATAATAGACGGAAACGTAGATATAGACAAATTCATTCAATATATCAAAATAGCGCAGGAAATACATATAAGAAACTATCTAGGAACGGATTTATATAACAAGATCAGCGCAGATATTATAGCAGATACTTTGACAGGCGATTATTTAACGCTTGTAAACTCTTATATACAACCAATGCTTATACATTATGCTATGGTAGATTATTTGCCATTTGCAGCATATCAAATTAAGAATGGAGGCATATTTAAGCACAGTAGCGAGACAGCAGAAACGGTAGCAAAAAGTGAAGTAGATTATTTAGTGAATAAAGAAAGAGAATTTGCAGAATATTATACAAGAAGATTTATTGATTATATGGCATTTAATCAGTCAAGTTTTCCTGAATATACAAGCAATACAAACGATGACATAAGTCCAGATAGAGATTCTTTATTTAATGGATGGGTATTATGAGATATAAGCCGAAGCAACTAAATATTAAAAGATTATTAACGTATTTAAAAAAGACGAATGGCGACATTAACAAGCACCAAGATAAAAAATACATACGATGCACTTCTAAAAGCAACGGATAACGATGCAATAGGAAGTTCAGCGAAACAAATTACAGACGGTTTAGGTAATGGAACTCCTTTATATATTTCTACTACTCAAATCGGTATAGGCGTAACGCCAGAAGCTACTTATGATCTACACGTTTATAGTAATGCAAAGGTAGGCGGAAACTTAACAGTTACAGGAGACCTAACAGTAGAAGGAACAACAACAACAATAGACACACAAACTTTAACTGTAGAAGACCCATTAATTGAAGTTGCAAGTAATAACACTTCAACAGATGCAGTAGATATAGGATTTTACGGTAAATACGCACCTAGCGGTACGACTTTATATGCAGGTTTATTTAGAGATACAGGAGATAGTAAATTTAAATTATTTAGAAACCTACAGGAACAGCCAACAACTACAGTAAACACAAGTGGAACAGGATATACTAGAGCCGATTTAATTATTGGTAATTTAGAAGCTACACAAGTAGATTTAGGAGACGATGAAAAAATAAGATTAGGTGATTCACAAGATTTAGAAATATATCATAATTCAGCTACAAATCAGTCATTTATAAGAATTAATGGAGAATTAGAATTAAGAGCTAATACGTTACAATTAAAAAACTATGCAGGGGAAACTTATTTTAGAGCTTCAAGTAATGGTGCAGTTCGTTTATATTATGACGGCTCGGAAAAACTTATAACTACAACTACAGGTATAAGCGTTACTGATACTGTTTCTGCAACTACTTTTTCTGGTCAATTAGACGGAACTATAAGTTCTACGACTACTGCTACGACACAAACACAAGGAGATAATTCTACTAAAGTGGCTACAACTGCTTATGTAGATTCAGCAATAGGAGGTCAAGATACTTTAGCTGAAATACTTGCTAATGGTAATACTACAGGAGGAACGGATATAGCAGTAAGCACAGGAGACGATATAACTTTTGCAGATAGTAGTAAAAGTATTTATGGTGCAGGTAGTGATTTACAAATATATCACGATGGTAGTAATAGCTATATAAACGATACAGGAACAGGACTATTAAAAATATTAACAAATGGACTTGAGATTAAAAACCCTGCTGATAATGGTTATATGGCATTTTTTGGTGCAACAGGAGCAGCAGAATTATATTTTAACACAGCTAAAAAGTTTGAAACAACAAGTACAGGAGTTAGTGTTACAGGAGATGTAGTTTCTAGTGCTATTGTACAAGCAAAAGGCTTTAGAACAGAAACAGGTTCAACTGATTATTCTTTACTAACAAGAAATAGTTCAAATACTGCCGTATATATACAACAAGCAGGAACAGGAAATATTTTAGATGTAAGATATGGAAGTCAAGCTGCAGGTCAAGGAACAAGTGCTATGTCTGTTAGTAGTTCTGGCAATACGACCTTTACAGGAAACATAGATATAAACGGAAACAATAAACATATACGTTTTGTAGATACATACGGAAACTGGTTAATTGAAGCAGGAGACGGAGCAAACAACTTTAAAATACATAGTCAAAGTTTAGCAGCAGATTATCTAACTCTTGAAGGAGGAGGTCAATTAAATCTAGGAGAATATGGTTCTGGATCATTCACAGGTACGGCTACATATAGATTAGCAGTAGATAGTTCAGGAGACGTTATAGAAATACCTATTGGAGGAGGAGCAGTTGATGGTTCAGGTACGGCTAACTATGTAACAAAATGGAGTGATACAGATACAATTACTAATAGTATTATTTATGATAATGGAACGAATGTAGGTATCGGAACTATTACGCCTGACCATAAATTAAGAGTAAATGGAGATGCTAGATTAGGTAATTTACATATAAAAACATCAGATTTTGGTACAGGTGGCACAGGTAAAACTATTTATGCAGATGGAGCAGGTACAGGTGTTTTAGGTTTTATATCAACAACTGCTTTTGATTTTTCAAATGGCTCTACATCAAGAGTTAGAATTGACAGTTCAGGTCAAGTAGGAATAGGGACAACTTCACCTAATGCAAAACTTGATATATTAGGTGCATCGAGTGACCAATTAAGATTAAGAACTGCTGAAACAGAAGAATATAAAATAGGTAGAAATTCAAGTACAGGGTATTTAGATTTTTACGGAACACAGTCAGGATACACAGGTTATACTTTTGGGGGTGTTAATGGAGAAAGAATGCGAATAGATAGTTCAGGTGACTTAACAATGCAAGGGGGTAGAATATATGTAAAAGAAAGTGATTTAGGTAATACAGCTATTGCATTAACAAGAGATGCTGATGAAGGATATGTACAATTATTTTCATCAGGCACTCAAACTGTACAAATTAGAGGCAATGGAGATAGCTATATTAATGGTGGAAATTTAGGAATTGGAACGACTTCTCCTGCTGCTAAATTTGAAGTTACAGATGGCTCTAGTTCTATAACATTACAAGAATATAGCAATGGAGCTGCAATATTTTTAGATGGAGTTAATGGTGATTTTATAGGTGGTGATTATTTTCATATTTTAGCTGATGGTAATTCATATCTAGGATTAGGCGGTTATGGAGGTGGCACTACACCTTTGAATATAACTAATGCAGGAAACGTAGGAATCGGAACTACATCGCCTCTTACAGCTTTTGAAGTAATCGGCACAGACCCAAATAACAATGTTTCTCGTGTTGTAAATATTAAAGACGACAGAAGTTATGCTGCTAATGTTGGAGGTGGTATTTCTTTTTTTGGCAAATACAATAGCACTAATGGATATTCTACTTATGGTCAAATTATAGGGGGTAAAACAAATGCGACGGATGGAGATTATTCAGGATATTTATCTTTTAAAACACGACCAAATAATGCATTACCAATAGAAAGAATGCGTATAGATAGTAATGGAAAAGCAATATTTAAAGGCGATGTAGATATTGAGGGTGGATTACTTACTGTTGGTCAAGGTAATAATGGAGAAAACAGAATTGAAATTGGCAAAGATAGAACTACAAATGGTTTTGCATATATTGATTTAGTAGGAGATACTACATATACTGATTATGGCTTTAGAATAATTAGGGGTAGTCAAGGTGCAAATGCAGAAACAATATTAACGCATAGAGGTACTGGTGTTTTTAAGTTTGATGCAGACGATGTAGCAGATATGATATTTAGCACAAATAGTACAGAAAGAATGCGAATAGATAGTTCTGGGAATGTATTAATTAATAGTGGTGTTTATCTATCTTGGGGAACAAATGGAGCTTCTTCAATAGAAGGTAGTACAGTTAGTAATAAACTACAATTTAGAACTAATTCTACAGATGCAATGATTATAGATAGTTCTCAAAACGTAGGAATTGGAACTACCACTCCTTCATATAAACTACACGTTGTAAATTCTGGAGCATCTGCTATGTGGATTGCAGAAAACGATTCTGCAAGTAGTCCTTCAACAAATGCACCTGCTTTGACAATTCAAAACACAAACACAAATGACAATGTTTGGACAGGTATTAACTTTGCAGACGCAGGTGGTCAGGTAGCATCAGCTATTTATTCAGCTTTTACAAATCAAGCAAATAATTACGGAATACAATCTTTTTATACAAGAGGTAGTGATGGATATAACGAAAGATTAAGAATTACAGAAACAGGTCAAGTAGGAATAGGAACGTCATCGCCTTCTGCTAAATTAGATGTAAATGGTGAGGGAAGGTTTGTTAGTAATGGTTCATCAAGAGTTTTATATCTTAAACAAAATGCTAATGATGCTGGAAATATAATTCAATTTGAAAATCAAAATGGTACTAATATTTGGGAGCTTGTAGGTAGAAACAATCAGTTTTATATTTATAATAACGCACTCAATACGTTTGCAATGTATATAAGTCCATCTAATAATAATATTGGTATTGGAACTTCATCTCCTGATGTTAAATTAGATGTTAGAGGAGAAGTTGCAATTGCATATAACGCAACGTATGGATTAAGATTTTATAACGATGCGAGAAACAACTGGAGTAGTATTGGAAATAACATTACAGGTAGCTCGAGTGCAAATTTAGTTTTTAAAGATGCAACTGGAGAAGCAATGCGACTTGAAGGAGGTAAATTAGGAATTGGTACTACTTCGCCTAGTGAAAAACTTGAAGTTAAAGATGGTAATGTTTTTATTTATGGTGAAGATAAGGGTTTAATTATTGATGCCTCGAACACTAAAAGAGTTGGATTTATGAAGTATGCAGGTCACGAAGCAGTTATTTCAAGAGTTAGCGGTCAAGATTTTGGTATAGTAAGAACATCTGGTTCAAACATAACAGATGGTTCAGGTATCACTTATGATTTTTATGTTTCAGGCACAGGCAGCGTAGGAATTGGAACTACTTCACCTGTTTCAGCTCATAAATTAACAGTTAATGGTAAAATAGGTGGATTGACATTTTCCGATTCGTATTTACAATTTTCATCTGGTAATGCAATTTTAAAAGCAAATAATAACGTAATATTAGGATATAGTTCAAATGTTTATATTACGCAAAGTGGTGCAGTAGGAATAGGAGTTTCAAGTTCAGCAGGTTCAAGAATGCACGTTAAAGCTCCTTCAGGAACTGCAGATATAATAGTTGTGCAAACAGGTTCAAGCGCAAATACAAATGTTGGTGCAATAGTATTTAGAGATGATACTTTTGGTTATTGTGGTCAAATAACTGTTAATGGTTCGACAAATACTACTAATTATCTTTCTGCATCTGACTATAGATTAAAACAAGATTATCAAGATTTTAACGGATTAGATTTAGTAAGTAATATACCTGTATATAATTTTCAATGGAAAAAGTCAGGTACGAGAGCTTATGGTGTACAAGCACACGAATTGCAAGAAATTATACCTCAAGCAGTAGTTGGAGAAAAAGACGGAGAAGAAATGCAAGGCGTAGATTATGCAAAACTAACACCTGTATTATTAAAAGCAATACAAGAATTAAAAGCAGAAATAGAAACTTTAAAAGCACAAATAAATAATTAATTATGGCAAATACTTATAATTGGAAAATTAATGCGTTAGACGCAAAAATCCACGAAGGAGATAACGATAATGTTATCTACACGGTACATTGGAGCTTAATAGCTACTGATGAGACAGGTGAGTATTCAGCAAGTAGTATTGGTACTATGGGAGTTGAATATAATCCTGAAGAACCTTTTATTGAATACGCTGACTTAACTAAAGAAGATGTAGTTGGATGGTTAGAAGCAGGATTAGATGTTGAAGCGATAAAAGAAAATTTAGATAATCAAATTGAATTAGAAATAAATCCAGTAGACGAAACATTAAGACCTGACTGGAATTAATTTATTATATTTGGATATAACTTTAAATTTAATAAAATGTCAAAAATTACTAAAGAACAATTAGAAAAATTACAAGAATCTCAAAAGAAGTACGCTGCTATTAAGCACGATCTAGGACAGCTAGAAGTACAGAAACACGGATTACTACATTTGTGGGCAAGTGTACAAGAAGAAGATAACAAGTTCAAACAAGAGCTAGAAGAAGAGTATGGTAAAATAAATATCAACTTGGAAGATGGTTCTTATGAAGAAATAAAAGAAGATAAACAAGAATAATGAAATAATAAAATGAGCAAACCAACTGAAATAGGAGAAAATAGTAAATTCACGCTTGACCTTAAGACAATAGCAATCGTTGTAAGTGGTGCTGTGACAATATCTTTAATGTACGCAGATTTGAACAAGGGCATTGAGGAAGCAAAACTTCTGCCCGAAGCTCCTGTGACTAGGTCAGAATATGACCTGAAAGATTTGTTAATTAGAGAGCAGATAATGAACACAGCAAAGAAAGTAGAAGAAAACAGCGATAAATTAGACAAAATAGATGAAAAATTATATGAAATTATACAACGATGAAAAAGCTACTTGTCCTAATTGTATTAATTGTATCTGCAATAAGTAACGCACAAGATTATACAGTTCTACATATAAACAGTTCTTGGAATGTCAGAAACGATTATAAAGATTTAAGAAAGATACAAGGTGCTAGAATTGTAAAAGCGTTTCTTGAAGATCAACAGCCAAGCATAAGACAGCAAATAAAATCTGTGCCTGTAATTATTATTTACAAAGATAGTCACGTTATAGGACGTTGGGACGCAGATTTATCATTAAGTATACAAATTCCTGTTTCAGAAATACAAGAAGTTATAAACAGCTCTAAAATAATATCTAGACGACAAACAACTGACTAATGAGAGATATAAAAAAACTTATAGTACATTGTTCAGCAACTCCAGAATGGAAAGAGTTTGATGTAGAAGATATAAGAGAGTGGCACGTCAAAGGTAATGGATGGTCTGATGTTGGTTATCATTTTATTATAAAACTAGATGGCACAGTTCAAGATGGTAGACCTATAGACATAAGAGGCGCTCATACTTTCGGACATAATAAAGATTCTATAGGTATTTGCTATATCGGAGGTATGGACAAAGATATGAAAGAGTGGAAAGATACAAGAACACCTGAACAAAAAGATTCTTTATTTAATCTATTAATGGATTTAAAGTTTCAATATCCTGAAGCAAAAGTATTTGGACATAGAGATTTTACAAACAAAAAACCTTGTCCATCTTTTAATGCTTTTTCTGAATATGAAGAAATATCAAATTATAAAAAATGAAAGAAATACTAGCTAAAATATTTGGAGGTGCAGCAGGTGGTGTAGCAGAAAAAATATCTGGAATTATAGACAAGCATACTTTTAGCAAAGAAGAAAAAGCAAGGTTTGAAAAAGAGATGACTGAAGTGTTTATAAAAGCAGAACAAGATATGCAGCATAACGTCACAGAAAGATGGAAAGCAGACCTAGAACACGGAAACTGGCTTACAAGATCAGTAAGACCTTTAGTGTTAGTATTTTTAATATTTAGTACTGTATTAATGGTATTTATAGATTCAGGTTCTGTAAACTTTAATGTAGAAGAAAAATGGACGGAACTTTTGCAGCTCACACTTATAACCGTTATTGGTGCATATTTCGGTGGGCGTAGCATTGAAAAAGTTAGAAAAAGATAATGGCTAAACTTGTAGTAAACATATATAAAAGTAAGTCACGCAAAAGGAAAGGCATACACGCTAAATCTAAAGCGAGTAAGGTAAAAACATCAAAAAATTATTTAAAGCGTTATAAAGGGCAAGGAAAATAAAAATAAATGTATATATTTGTCCTGCTTATAGCTAAACTTCAAGACCCTAATAAAGATGGACGCTTGTTGGAACGTGTAAATAAATTATTTTCTTTTTCTAGCAGGGGCTTTTTCTTTTCTTTTTCTTTTTGTCCTTTTTCTTTTTCTTTTCTTTTAATTTCATATATTTGAGCATATGTTAACATTTATGATAGACAAAATACTTAATTATACAAGCGTAAGTGACAAAGGCAAAATTAATCGTCTTCTTGAATTAGACAGTTCCTTGTATGCAAATCTTGGTAGTGACAGCACTAAACGAGAAAAACAAGAAGTTAAAAAGCAAAGCAGACAAATATATCTAGCTATTAAAACTCTTGACAAAGCTACAGGCGAACAGTTTTTAAGAGCTATGGACAAATGAGAAAGATCAGTCGTAAAGGTCTTATAAACAAACTAGACAGAATATTTAGCGAATACATACGAAAAAGAGATGCAAACAAAAAGGGTATCTGTAAGTGCATAACTTGTCAAAGAGAATTTAAGTGGAACGAATTAGACGCAGGGCATTTTATATCTCGTAAAGAAATGTCAGTACGTTGGGACGAAAGAAATGTAGCCGCTCAATGTCAATACTGTAATCGTTTTCGCTTTGGGGAGCAATTTAAATTTTCAATGGCATTAGACAAACAATCAAGAGGTTTATCTAAACGACTTTTTAATAAGTCAAAAGAAATAGTTAAATACTCTATGAATGATCTGCACGAACTAGTAGATTTGTATAAAGAAAAATTGCATAAGGAAAATAAACGACTATCTTTGTAAGTTCTTATCAAGTAGGTAAGTGTTTTGTTTTTCAAGAAGGGGAGATTAATTTTTCCCCTTTTTTTATTTTTTTTTTTAAAAGTATTGTTTTATTAACTTTTTTTAATTAGTTTTATCAAACAAAACATTTACTATATGGCAAAATATTTTAAAAAATTATTTAAGATTGAGCTTTCAGAAGAAAGTATACAACTTAAAAAAGAGCTAACTGATTCTGACTACAGTATGCTTAAACACGTTTTAAAATTATACAAGTCAAACGAGATAACAGAAAAAACTGTACACGATTATATTTCTGTATTAATTAATACTACAAAAAATAAAAATTATAACAAATGACATTACATTTATCTAAAGAAGAATTTAACAAAGAAATTCAACGTCTACATAATAGAATAAACTTCTTGACTAGACACGTTGCGAAACAAAATGAAGAAATCGAAAACTTAAAAATCAAGAACAGATTACTTCACAAAAAGAATGAAATCCTTGAGGATTTAGAAACAGAAACATATTTAGAAAACAAAAATTAATTATATTTATATTATGCAAAGTAAAATTACAGAAGTCAGACCAAAAGGTATTGCACAATTAAAACACGGTACGTTTACAAAAAGCGAAGTGTTTTTAGCAAATGGAAACTCTTATACATTTTTAAGTAAAGGAGATTTTAAAAAGAAAGTAGGAGACGTTATTGACTATGAAGTCACTAATGAAGAATACGGAACAGCAAGGCTAGTTTATAATAAAGACCAACAAAATAACAATAATCCAAAAAATGCTGATAGTATTAAACACGCAGTAGCATTTAAAGGAGCTATTGAACTTGCTGCCGCAGGAGTTATAAAGCTAGACGAAATAGAACAATTTACTAACCAATATTATAATTTTTTAAAATGAAAATAACAGGAACAATAAAATCTATAGGAGAAACAAAAGAGTTTGCAAATAACTTTAGAGTAAGATCATTAGTATTAACAACTGATGACCAGTATCCGCAAACTTTACAATTAGAGTTTACAAAAGAAAAGACATACTTATTAGACGAATACAACGTAGGCGACAACGTAAGTATAGATATTAACTTGAGAGGTAGGGAATGGACAAGTCCTACAGGCGAAGTAAAATACTTTAATAGTATTATAGGATGGAGAATTGAATCTAACACGCCTATAGTAAAAGAAGTAAAGGAAGCTGTCACAGCAGCACAGCAAAGTCCAGATAGAGAAACAGTAGAAGATTTACCGTTTTAATGGAACAGCAGATACGAGAAATAACTAACCATTTAACTGAATTGCTAATAGCTAAAAACAAAGCTTATGGCAATACAGCTCAAGACCCTGTAAATATATTTTCACAACTAGGCGCAGAAGAAGCAATTAAAGCTAGATTAGACGACAAGTTAATGAGAATAAAGAACAAGGGAATATATGACGAAACAGAAGATACGTTATATGATTTAGTTGGTTATTTAATTTTATTAATTTTAGTGAGAGATAAAAATAAATAAGATGCTAATAAACTTTGACGACCAGATTAGTAAACTCCAAGATATTAGGACTGGTAAAATCAAAGAAGGTTTAAAATTAGGATTCCCGACTATAGACGAACATTTACGTTTTAAGTACGGGAATTTTAATATAGTATTAGGACACGCCAATTCTGGTAAAACTACCCTAACTTTATTTTTTATGTTATTGTATTCAATTAAGCATAATATAAAGTGGCTTGTATATTCTAGTGAGAACGAACCGTATTCAATTATAAAGAAACTAATTGAATTTTTAGCAGTCAAACCTATAAACAAAGTTACCGAAGATGAATTTAATAAACACAAAGAATTTGTATTTGACCACTTTAAGTTTATTGATATTAACGAGCTGCATACTTATAAGTCGCTTATTGACTTGGCTACTGTTATTAAAAATGCTTGGGAATATCAAGGATTTCTTATAGACCCTTATAATTCTTTATTAAAAGATCGAGATACGTTAAAAGGTATTTCAGGTCACGATTATGATTATCAAGCTACAAGCGAGTTTAGGGTATTCTGCAAAAAGCATAATGTTTCTATATGGCTTTGTACACACGCAGCTACAGAAGCATTAAGAAAGAAGCATAATCAAAATGAAGATTACGCAGGACATCCTATTCCTCCTATGGCTAGTGACGTAGAAGGAGGCGGTAAGTTTGTTAATAGAGCTGATGACTTTATGGTTATTCATAGATATATTCAGCACCCTACTGATTGGATGTATTCTATGGTGCATATAAGAAAGGTCAAAGACATAGATTCAGGAGGACGACCTACACCTATAGATGACCCTATAAAAATTAAAAGCATAGTTAATAATGTAGGATTTCAAATAGGAGACAGTACAGCAATCAACAGTACAATGATTGAACAATTAAATTTACCATTTTGAAAACACCAGTAGAAATAGCATACGAGAAGCACGATAAATGGATAAACATAGTCGAAACCTTTGGCGGTTTGAAACAAACTGAAGTAGAAGATTTAGTACAGACAATGTATATGCTATTAATACAAAATACACAGAAGGGAGTTAATTTTATGTACAATGATACAGAAGTTAACTACTGGTATGTCTATAGAATTCTACGAGGTTTATATGTAGATTTAATGCGGAAGAAGTGTAAGGTCAAATTAATAGAATTAGAAGGTATAGAAATTAGCGAACAAGATCATACTAATTACCAACAAGTTTATGAAAAGATACAAAGCGTTTTGAAAGAGATGTATTGGTACGATAGAAAAGTATATGAGATAATAGAGGAAGGAACGAACATAAGCGAACTATCAAGAAAAAGCGATATAAGTTATTATTCTCTATACAATACTTATAATAAAGTAAAAGAAAAACTAAAGCAATATATATGATAATAAAAGTACCTAAAGAATTAAAAGAAGAATGTTGGGAATATTTGCAAGAAAACAATATGGGAAACCGACATAGTGCAAACGGAAATAAAGAAGAACAGTTTGTAGGTTTGATAGGAGAAGTATTGACTAAAAAACTATTTAAGAAAAAGCATACGTTTGAGAATGGTTTTGACGGTGGCTATGACTTTATACATCGCACAAAAAAAGTAGATGTAAAAACTATGGGAAGAACAGTAGATGTTAAAGATTATTTTGTGCATAATTTTATAGCTTTTCAAGAAACTTATAATTGTGACATATATATTTTTAATAGCTTAAATAAAAAAACAAATGAGCTTAATGTCTGTGGATGGATTACAAAAGCAGATTTATTTAAAAACGCAATATTTTATAAGAAAGGCACTATAAGAAAAAGAAGTAACGATACATCTTTTAAAATGAAAACCGACACTTATGAAATCAGAAACAATTTATTAACAGACATAAAAGAATTATTATGAGATTAGGCGATAAATTAGAAACAATAATAAATATTATAACCTTTGGAAAAGGTAAGGCAATAGCAACTTGGATAGCTAATAAACTTGGCTACGAAGATTGCGGGTGTGAAAAACGTAAAAATTACTTAAATGGAATCTCAAGAGATGGAACAAAAACTAAATAAAGAAGAATACGACAAGTGGACTGAATTTAGATCAGTACAAAGCAACAAGATAACGAGAAAAGAACAAGAGCTTATTGCGAGTATACATTCAAAGTATTTTGCTCATAAGTATTATCTTCCTTGCGGATGCAGTCCTAAAGAATGGAATAAATGGATTAAACAAATTAACGACCTGTACGAGCTTGGATATAGAAAGAATACATAAGTTTGAAAAAACAGTAGTCAGGTTCTTAAATGAATTTTCAGGATGGGAACTAGAGTGGTCAGGCGGTGGTTATGACTTTTACGATGCTAAAGGTAAAACACCTAAAGGACACGATTGCGTTATGGAGATGAAATTTAGAAACAAATACTATGCAGATAAACTATTAGAGAAGCATAAGTACGATGCCTTAATGAGTTTAGATAGTGAGATAGTAAAGCTATACTTTGTATCAGACCCTAAAGGTAGTTATTTATACTGGCTAAATTATTTAGAGATGCCTAAAGTAAAAGAATTGTATTGTCCTGACACTACATTATGGACAAAGAAGAAAGTATTAAAGAAAGTATATTTATTGACTGAAGATATGGCAAGTATTGTTATTCCAGATTAATTTTATATATTTATTCAAAATTGTTAATTATGCCTATACCAAAACCAAAAGCAAACGAAAGTAAAAAAGATTTTATTATGAGATGTATGTCAGATACCGTAATGGTAAATGAGTACCCTAATAAAGAACAGCGATTAGCAGTATGTTCTACGCAATTTAAAAACAAGTAAAATGAAAAAACAAAGACAGTACCGAAGCAATCAAGGGCGTGACCCTAAAAAGAACGAAGAATGTTATAAGACATTAGAATTTGCATTTATAGTATTAACTATAGCTATTATTGTTAGCTTAATTATTCAACAATGACTATAGTACAGAAGCAAATATTTGAAAGTAATTTTAATATGATAGGTCACTTTCTAAAGGATGCTTATGAGAAAGCTGAAGGAGCGAAAAAGAAACAAATAGCAAATCTCATAGGTAATATAAATCAAATGTATATTTACGCCAATATGCTAGAAACAGAAAACCATATACTACTATCTCGAGAGGACGATGTAAACAATGAAAAGATCAAATGGGCGGAACGAGCTAGAGTAGCAGAAGAAGTAATATTTAAAAATGATAAAACTATTAGACCGAAAGGATTATAACAAAAAGGACGTACTTAAGAAGATGTACGATGACAGCTATTACTATGGTACGTTAGGGCAACTAGCATTAAGTAGTAGTTCTTTAAAACTATTATTAGACAGTCCTAAAAAGTATGCTTATGTAAGTCAGTACGGAAGTCCTGAAACGCAACCATTAAGAGACGGTAGGTTAATACATATGGCGATACTAGAACCTGACAAATTCCAAGAGCAGATATATGTAGACGTTGCAAGTAAAAACACAAAGACATATAAAGAAGCATTGTCAAAGTATGGCGAAGTATATACAAGAGTAGAAAAAGCAAATGCAGAAAAGATAGCAGACACGATATTCAGGAACGAACAAGCATTACAACTCATAACTGACTGCGAGTTTGAAGTACCTGCAATAGGCGATATATACGGATTACCATTTAGAGGCAAAGCAGACGTATTAAGTAAGAAAGGTATAGTAGACCTAAAGACAACAAGCGGAGGCATAAAAAACTTTTATCATTCAGCAAAGAAATATTTATATAGTGTACAATGCTATATATATTGTCAGCTCTTTGATGTATCATATGACCAGTTTAAATTCCTAGTAGTAGACAAGGGAAGTTTAGACATAGGTATATTTGAATGTAGCGAGGAGTTTTATAAAGACGGAGAAGAACTAACTAAAAAAGCAGTAGACATATACGAAACCTTTTTTGTCAATGGTGCAGACCTAGACGATTATGTAATAACAGGAATATTATGAAAACAATTAAAAGAAATTTAGATATGAAGAAAGCTATGAAGATAGCGGCACAAGTAAACAAATTAGCAAAGCTAGATGTATTTAAAAACACTAGAAAAAGAGAGTTTGTAGAAGCACGTTCTTTATTATGTATGATATTATACAAGTACGAGAAGTTTAACTTGCACGAAATAAAAGATTTTCTAATAGCTAATGGCAAATCTTCAGATCACACTACAGTATTATATAGCATAAAAAACTATGAAGTATATAGTCACTACAATAGAAATCTTATTGACTGGCTAACGTGCATAACTACTCAAACGAAACTAGAGAATAACGAAGCGAAACGAGAGCTTATAAAACTTAAAGTAAACTACATATCTAATAAAGACGTAGACAAAGTAGCATTGTTAGTAGATAAGATGACAAAAAAAGAATTAGAAGTAACG
>BCSF01000162.1_pt1 | contig 30650 bp, 55 predicted proteins | sample 1016431 | NCBI WGS metagenome assembly BCSF01 (sample SAMD00045685;SAMD00045686;SAMD00045687;SAMD00045688;SAMD00045689;SAMD00045690;SAMD00045691;SAMD00045692;SAMD00045684;SAMD00045690;SAMD00045691;SAMD00045692;SAMD00045684;SAMD00045685;SAMD00045686;SAMD00045687;SAMD00045688;SAMD00045689, study... | reverse complement strand
GCTATTGACAACGTATGCTCCAGGTAACGCCACTACTACTTCTTAATCCTTTTAACTTTACCATTGTGTGTACGTGCATAAATATGCGTTTTAGTAGTACGTATAACTTCACCACTATATGTTTTATCTCCCCACTTCCACGATACTCTTCTAGTCATGTTTACCATTTAACCTTATGTGACCAATACCTAGCTGATAACTTGCTAGGTTTACTATCTTGTGCATTATGTCTAGCATAATACGATTTTTTACGAGCTTTATCTTTTTTAGATTTAGGATTTTTACCAGCACCTTTAACTCCTTGCTGACCAAATCTAATTAATTTATACGTATCACCTTGTTTAGCCATAACAACATGTGATTTTGTTTTATGACCAGGTGTACGTTTAGGTTTATTAACACCTTTAAGTCCATGTTTTTTCATTTGTGTTTTAACACGTTCTGGCACTGCCATTATTCCTCCTCACAAAAAGAACTGCCATGTTTGCAATTACATATTTGTACAAATGAACCATCTGGTTGACTTGTAACCATGCACATTACCTACTGACTTTCTTACTACCACCTTGTGGTTTGTCTTTTCTAAAGCCTATAGTTAATAACCATACAGCTAATGTAATTATAGTAGCTAATCCAGTAATTTGTTGAGCACTACCTGTAAGAGTTAGTGTTGCAATTACTAAACCAACTAACGTCCAACTAAGGTTTAATGTTTCCTTAATTATTTCTATAATCCAATTCCATAATTTTTTAATCATATTTGTTTCCTAAATACGAACGCAGCCATACTTGCTATTCTAGTCAAAATAACAGGGACTACAACTTCTTGTGCTTTTTCCTTTTGGTCAGATGTCATATCATCTCCAATACTTGCAAGGTTTATATCTTGTATATCTACATCTACAAAAACTTCTATAGGATTTTCTAAAAAAGCTTCATACTGTACTTCAGTAACAACATCAGCTAGGGTATAATCTTCTACGTCTGCATTTTCTACAGCTCGCTCTACGTACTCTTCTACAGCTTCTGCAACTAATACGTCTGATTGTACAGCCTCTGCAATAATTTCAACATCTTCAGTTTCAACTTGTAATACTTCAGCAACAACTTCAACTTGCTCTGGTGTAAGGTCTTCGACATCTTCTATGGCCTCTTCTACTACAGCTTGTATAACTTCTTGTACTTCTTCAGAAACTTCTTCAAGATTCTGTACACCAACATCATTAACTTCTTCAAGAACCTCAATAACTTCTTCGGTTTCTAATTCCTTTACATATTCTACTATAGCTTCAGCAACTTCTTCTTCAGTAGCATCTTCTTCTACAATAGGAATTTCAATAACTTCAACAATATCAGCAACTTCAACAGCTACTTCTTCTTCTGTAAGGTCCTCAACTGGTCTTTCCTCAACATCTTCCTGTATTGGCTCAACCAAAACTTCTTCGACAATCTCTTCAACCACATCAATAGCATCATCTTCTATTACCTCCTCTTCTATAATTACAATAATATCTTCTGGTATATCTTCAATAACAACTTCTGTTATTTCAACGTCATCAAACTCTTCTATAATTTCTTCTATCTCTAATATAACCTCAACAAATTCTTCAAGTTCTTTTTCAGAAAGTTCTTCTAAATCTAAATAAGTTTCTTCTTCAAGAAGTTCAAGTTCCTTTGCATCAATCTCCATTTCCTTTTCAAGAGCAACGATTTCTTCTTCTGTGAGTTCAACAATAACTTTATCTTCATACTCATCGTCCACTTCCAATACCATAATATCATCAGTAGGAAGCTCTCCTTCGGTATCTCCTCCTGGAATCTCTTCATATAACTCATCATCTATAATTATATCTTCTTCTATAACTTCTTCAGGTATATCGCAATCACCACGTTCCAAAGCAGCGTCAGTAATATAACAACCATAAAGCTCTTCATTCTTTTTCCTTTGATTATCACGTTCTACAGTACCATCATCTATATCTGATTGACTATATGTTCCTACTGAACCATCATCCATAATAACTTCTTTATCTTCTTTTACATATGGGTCTACATAAGGTTCCTCTGGTTCGGGTGGAGGTGGAGGAGGAGGCGGAACTGTTGTTGTAGTTGTAGTACTAGATGTAGTAGTAGTTGTAGAAGTAGTACTAGATGTAGTAGTAGATGGTGGTACATATTCAAAGTCATACATAACACTTTCTACTGGTGTAAAGTCGCTAGTTGTACCATTAGTATCATGAAATGCTTTTACTTTTGCATATATTTTTTGATTATCTACAGATAAATTATTATATAAATACTCTGCTGTAAACGTTTGACTACGCCAAGCTAATGCTTCTGTAAAACCAAATGAAGTTTGTAATGATACATCATCAGCAGTTTCTGATAAACCTAAATAAACTATATAATATTCTGGTGGGTTGTCTTCATATCCATCACTTTCTTGCCAACTAACAGTAATACTTCCATCATTTGCATTATATGAATTACTTATACCATAAGGTGTTTGTGTTTCTGTATGGTATGCAAAAGCAGGCAAAGGTATTAATAAAAAGATAGCTAAGAGTATTCTTAGCATTACATTACAATCGCTGCAACAACTCCACCTAATGCTACAAGTAGCGTTAATACTTTATAAAACTCTGCTTTATCTAACTTAGCATCTAGCTTTTCTTCTAGTCTGTCAAGTCTTTCAATGACCATATTAAGAAGTTCTTTTTGTGTATAGCCATTGTTTGTCATTTATGGTAAGTCCTCGTGTGATAACCAATCCCATTCTTTATCCCACTCTTTTGGTGTAGGTGTAGATAATTTTTTAAGATATGTAAATATTTCTTTTACAAAATAACCTAATAAAAATCCTGATAAAAAATCCATAGATTGGATTATATCACAAAATTTTATTCAGGCTTTGGATTGTCTGATTTAACTTTAGCTACGTGGTCTTTCCAAGTTGTAGTGCTATTTACTTCATCCCAGTATTGCATATCAAGTTGGTCAGCTACAGAACCATAAGCTTCTTGTCTAGCTTGTATATAACCAAATTGTTGTGCATCCCATTTGCTATTGCCTAAATCCACTTTAGCCTGGGCATACTCAGCATCAGTAAACTCTCTACGCTCATTGTTGACCTGTGCATATAAAGGCTTTGCATCCTCTATTTCTGCATCAGCTAGCGTTTGTAGTTCTTCTTTTGTTGCCATAATATCTCCTATATTAACATACTTTTATTTTTTTAGTCCATATAAAGTAAAAGTTCCTGCAGTAATGTTTCCACCACTCATAAATATAGAAACACCTTTTGTAACTTCTGCTGATGTTAAACCACCACCACCTTGATTACCAGTTAAAACACCTGAGTTATTTAAGTATGATATTTCTTGCGTGTAATGTGTATATTCACTTGCGTTATTGGCACTAAAAATATATAAAATACCATTTGCTTGTTCGCCAGTTCCAGTTCCAATATATAAATCTGTAAATGGTGCTTGTGTTAAAATTCCATAATCATCACTAAAAGTTGTATTGGCTTTCATAGTAACAAATGCAAGTGCATAACCTGTATTAATTGTTGCGTTAGAATTATCTAAAAATCTAAAACTTACTGACTGAGTATCTGTATCACACTCTATATTGTTTAATACAACTTTATAAACATCATAAGAACTATCCCAGTCAGCACCACCAATATCAAAAGTAGCTACGCCAGTTCCTACTGTTGTTTCTGCTATTTTGACAAGACTGCTACCACTCATGCTTTAACTCCATAAACAGAAATAGTAACAGTAAAATTTAAACTACCACTTGAGCTTTTAAAATGAATACCATTTATTTGTTCTGCTGATTTATGAACGCCTAGTTGTTTGCTTGGTCTAAATCTATTATTTGAAATATCATATCCACCTACGCCTTGACCCTGCATAAATGTGTAACTAGAACTGTTGTTTGGATTAAAAACATAATTTACCATACCTGAATTATCATAATTACCAAATACCATTGTTCCATACATATAAGTACTTCCCTCTATTCTGTCCTTATCAAAACTACTTTCGGCTTTCATTAATAGTCTTGCAGTATCATATTCTGCATCACTAATAACACTTCCGCCACTATCTATAAACTGCATTTGTAAATCTATAACATTGGTATCAGTTGGAATATATTCAGCAGAATGTCCAACTATTTTATATACATCATATTTATCAGAAAAACAATTTGTAATACTTAAAGTATTTACATTGACTCCCTTAGCTTGTGTTATAAATTCTAAATTAGCCATTATGCGTACTCACGAATCCCATACAAAGAGAACGAGCCAGAAAAAGTATTAGTTTCTGGAAATATTCTTATCCTATCTACTACACTTTTTTGAACTAATCCAGCACCACCATAAGCCATTTCAAAAGTACTTGAAGTTTGTAATTGTACAAATTGAAAAGTTGATAAACTATATTTTGCACTATTACCTAAATTATAAAAATACATATATGAGTGTCCAAGCTCATTACCAGCAGTGCCTAAACCAAATACAAGTCTTAGACTTGTTCTAGCAGTTCCCTGCCCTTCGCTAAAACTACCATCAGCTTTACCATCAACTAATGCTTCTTGATAAACAGAGCCACTTTCTAATACTCCATTTTCATAAAATCTTATAAATAAATCATCAGCATCAGTTTGTACTTGTAAATTACTAGCAGTCATAAAATGCACATTGTAAATATCTTCTTTTATATCTGTAAATTCTAAAGCACTGTCACTACTTGCAGTTTGTGTTTGTATTAGCTCCAACTGTCCATAGTTAGTATATTTATCTGCTCTTGTTAAATTATAAATATCAGTAGGAGTGAAGATACCTTTGTTATTTCCAAAACTTTGTTCTGGGCTCTCTGGTATATATGAAAATTCACTTGTACTCATGATACAACCATTTCATAAAGTATAAGTTGGCTACCACTTGCAAAATTACTGTTGCTCTCGAATGATAAGTTTAATCCATCATTAGTTTCAGCAACAGTATGAACGCCACCGCCTTTATCGCCAACGCTTTCTACTGTATCGTTCCAACCGCATGTGTCCATTGTTACATAACTGTATTCTGATGAGAGATTAAAGTTAAACAAATACATAATATTGTTAGACCACTTTGTGCTATCGTTTTCCATAGCCGAGTTCATATACCAAGCATTACTATTTACTAAATCACTTGTAGTTGGACTTGCGTCTGCTCTTTGAAATACACCAGTCATATCATATTCACTATCGCTATCAGCAGTACCACTTGTTGTTACTCTTACAAGCAAGTCTTTGTCGTTATCAACTGGTTTAACAGAATATAAAACAACATAAACAGAATTATTATCAATACCAGTTACTGTCAAACTTGCACTGCTACCAGTTGAAGTTGCTGAACTTACTTGAACTAAGTTACCAATCATGTGTCTATCCTTATTCCATAAATGTCCATTTCAATATTTGTTATTTGATTACTACTTACAAAATATTGAAACCCAGTAATACTTTGAGCTACTGTATTCCATGCAAAACCTTTTTGACCACCAAATTGTGGAGTACCACTTGAGTGAGCACCTACTTCATAAGTTAAACCAGTATAAGCAGTGCTATCAAATGGTCGCCAAAAATAAACAACATTACCACCACTTGAAGTTGCACCAGAACCAGTTCTCATTGTTCTAATTATTGTGCTTGATGAAGTGCTTTTACCATCTCCAAAAGTTGTGCTTGACCTTAATTCCCTAAATGCATACTGATAGTTACTACCAATATCTATTGCTCCACTTGAGTTAATTAATCTCATTGACATCTCCTCGAAACTTCCATCACTTGTAGCGTTTTTTGTAACAAGTTTATATATATCAAAGTCAGCATTAAAACAATCTGTAACGCTTACGCTAGTTACATTTGTTGCACTTACTTTTTTAATTAACCGAACAGCACTCATAATTCTTTAACTCCAAATAATTCAATAGTACCACCAGAAAAAGTATCGCCACCATCTCCTTTTAGTTGTAAAGCATTTACAGTAGCACCCTGCGTATAAGTTCCACCACCCCAAAATGATGCTTGACCATGATGAGCAGTGCTTCCAAAAGATACACCATGCCCACTAAACAAAGTATTTTCACTGGAATTATTAGCATTATACATATAAAAATATCCATTCATACTAGTCCCACTACTTGTATTTCCAACTAAGCCAATGTCAATTTGACTTGCTGAATTATTCCTATATTGGTTATGCCCAGCAACTTGACTTGAATACCACATAGCAAACTGATAATTAGAACTTTCGTAAGAACTACCACCATCATCACTGACTCTAATACTTAAATTATTACCAGAGCTTGTAAAAGTTACTCTTTAGCAGTAATTAAATGCACATCATATATGCTACCTTTAATGTTTGTAAAGTTTATAGCTGAAAGCAGATACAGTCTGTATAAGTTCTAAGCTACCACCCCAATTACCATCTTTAGTAAGTTGTAATATACCACTTGGCGTATATAAACCTATATTCTTTTTGACATCATTTGGTTGCGTACCTAAGTAAGCCATAAGTTACTCCTTTAGGTTTGTCGCAAGAATGATACATTGTACTCTGCACTAGATGCTGTTGAACATAATCCCTGTAATTTATCTCCAGTCTCTAGTGTTATCTTTGTTGTAATTTCAATAGTTGTGCCGAATGGTAAAGATACATTATTTAAAATGTGTCTCAAAGTTCCACCAGATTTTGTAACACTTAAATCAACTGTTACATCAGCACTTGATGAATTTACATTAGATAACAGTATTCCAATAACAGTTTCAGTTGTAGAAGAAGGAACTGCATCAACAATATCTCCTGCTGATGTTCCTAAAACTCCCTGCACTGAATGTAATGTATCCGCCATAAATTATTCCTTTCCTATGATAAAGCCAATACTAAACCTAATGATACTCCAGCTGAAACGCTTAATTGACCGCTTGAAGCAGTAACATTACTTCCAGCTATTGCTGATACAAAGTCTGCAATAGATTCTTTCTTAGGGTTATTGCTATCATCTGCATCAATTATAACAAAACTATCATTAGCAACATTTACAGCACCAGCATTTAAACCAGTTGGTGCAAATTTTAAAGTAGAAGAAAATGCTCCAGAAGTAGCACTTGCACCACCAGATAAACCATCTGTTGCATTTGTTGTGATTGTAACTCCAGTTATATCTCCAGCACCTATAAACGCTACCCAGCTAGAGCCATCATAAAATTGTAATTCATCTGAATCTTTTAAGAAGCAAAACATACCTTCTGCATCTGATGTACCTAATGCTGTATCTCTTGCTGTTGCATTAGCATAAACTTGTATAACTTGGTCTTGAACGAATGTTTGAAACTCGGTAGCACTTATTAAGTCTCCAGTGCTATAACTCTTCCAACCAGCTCCCGCCATAATTTATCTCCTTAATATCTCTTTTATCTTAGCATTAACTATATGCAAATCTAGTTCCAACCCCAAGAAGTGCTTGACCCAATACCCAAGAAGCAGAACTTGCTGGGCTAAGTGTCAAAGTCCAATTCCATGTTTGTGATGAAGCATTTACAGTATGTTTAATAGATTCTATAAATAGTTCATCTGAGAAGGTACTTCCATCTGTATTTACTATATTAACAGTTATTCTATCTCCAATCTCTCTTCCAAGAGCTTGAGCCCAGATACTTGTATTTTGTCTTGGATTAATTTGTAAAGAATCAATTCTAATAATTGGAATAGCTGTTTCAGATAACTTCTGTTGAATAATACTTAAAACATCTCCATCACTTGTATTAATGGTTGATACGCTGGAGTTCAATGCTGTAAATCTTGTTATTGAGTCTGCATCAGCTATGAACTGAGTTGAGCCACCGCTTCTTGTCCATGAATAGTTGTTTATAACTTCATTGTCATCAAAAGATACTTGAACATTTGTATATGGTAAATTAGAACCGCTGTTATCAAATGTTGCTTGAGATGTGGTTGCTAATGCATTTGTAAATTTATATGCTCTATTTCTAAATGTTGCTTTACCATCTGCACTTATAAAGAACTGACCATTCTCAGCAGTCTCACACGCTTTAAGTCCAGCAAGAACATTAGTAGTCAATGCTTGTTGTTGTACATTCTTAGTACCAGTTCCAATAGTTCTAAGTGCTGAAGGAAATCCTATTGCATTTAATATTCTTGAAACTCTTACAGAACTAAGTTCTTCTTCATCTCCATAACCTAATCTTGTTGTCTGTCCTAATTCAGTAAATCCAGTTCTTCCAACTCTCCACCCAACAGATTGGAATGTCTGATTCTGAAATAATCTAAATGCATCAATAGCAGTAAATGTTACAATCGAATCTGCTCCTTCTGCTAAGAACTTAACTGGTACTACATCTAAGAATCCACGAAATATTACATAAGTGCTTGAATCATAAGTTGCTGAGACCTTAACTTGTTTAAGTGGTTGTATCTTCGTTCTACCATTTGTGGAATCATAAAAGTGAGTTGTCTGACTTGGATTAAACCTATTGTCTTGATTAGATACTGAAAAGGATAATGTACCAGCTCTAAAGTCTCCTAGTTCGTGTGACCTACCACGACTAATATCAAAGTATCTTACATAAGCACTTATATCTGTAAATGATTGACTTGACTCAAATGGCTCAGAATCAAATGCGACTTCTACTGTTATATCTACATTAGAATCAAAACTTGCAGACATTAGAAAATAACCTTCTGACCATTCCTTTTAGCTCTGTTCAGAGCATCAATAATATCTAACGCTTGAGCATTAGCATCTTTACCTTTTACATTTATGTTTTGATGTATGACTACACCACCAGCATTACGAATGGCTTCCATACCTCTGCCTTTAACACCACTTCCGCTCAAACCAGTTGGAGATACAATATCATCAGTAACAGCTTCTCCAGAAGTATCAGTCTTAACTGACCCACCGCCACCAGCAGAATCAAAAGCAATATCTTGACCAGCTTTGATATTGTTAGCCATATCAATCAAGTCTTGAAGTTTCATTCCAGTAGATTCAACAAGCACTGATAAAGCACTATCAAATTCTCCAAAAGCTGTTAAATCTTTTAGAGCTGTATCTAAATCATTCTTAGCCATTGCAATCTCTAATAAGTTCTCTGGAGTTTTTGCAGTTACTTCATTTAATTCTTTTTGAGCTTCTATTAGTTTTTCTTCTGCTTTAGTTAAATTATTTAAAGCTCTTTCTTCTTCTTCGATTGCTCTTTCTAATTCTCTTTGTGCTGATAATTGTTCTTGTGTTGCACCAGTAGATTTTTCTTGTAAGTCTATAACTTTCTGTTTAGCAATAGCTAATTGAAGCTCCATCTGTCTTGAACCATCTTGAGCATCAGTAAGTCTTTGTACTGCTTCTTGAGCATTTAAGATTGCAAGTTCTTCTTGCAGTGTTACTTTTATTGCATCATCTTTAGCTTGATTTAATTTCTGTTCAGCTATTGTGACTGCACTAGATGCTTTCTCTAATTCCTTTTGAGCTTTAGTAACACTCTTTGATGCATCATCTCTATCTTCTTCTGCATCTTTAATTCTTTCTTGAATATCTTTAAGTTTATTTTGTGCTTGTATAACTGCATCAAGTGCTGGTAAGAAATTCTTCTTAAGGTTTTCTGCTCTTTCTGTATCTGCTTCAACTACTTCCATAGATGCTTCAGCTTCTTCTCTGTTTGCTTGAGCTTTAGCAATAGCACTATCAGTAACTTCCATATAACTTGGAATTGTATTTCTATTTGCTCTTTCTAATCCCCTTTGAGCATCTATTGCTTTCTCAGTTGCACTTCTGTTATCAACAAGATTGGTAGTAGCTTCAAATAATGCTTGTGAGTATGGATTATAAACATGTGTATTCTTTTCTATAACTTGACCAGCTATAACTAACTCTCTTGCAGATTCTTCTACTGCATCTGTTTGTTCTTTCTGTTCTTTTACAAAATCTGAAGTCTTGGTAATTATTTTTGTTATAAATCCAACAACAGCAGATAGAGCTGGTGCAATAGTATCTCCAATTAATATTCCAAGTTCTGAGAAAGCATTATTCATTAAATCTATTTGTGCTTTAAGAGAACCCATCTGATTTTCTGCGACATCAGCAGTAGTACCACCAGAATCTGATAATGCTTGTTCATAAGCTCGTATTTCATCTCCAGCACCAGATAATATTTTAACTGCATCAGCAACACCACGATTGAGTCCTAACTGGTCTAATGTAGATGCTTTTAATTCATCTGACATTGGAGCTAATACTGCATCTAGTTCTTCTATTAAGTCTGCAACATTCTTTAAGTTTCCATCTGCATCAAACATTTGGAGATTTAATTTAGCGAACTCTTCCGCATTCTTAGCTGTTGCTCTTGGTATATCTCTTAAGAGCTGGTTAAGTTTTTCTCCAGCTTCAGCTCCTTTAACACCTCTATCTGCAAAAGCTGATAAGACTGCAACACCTTCTTCAATACCTTTGTTTGCTACTTTTAATGCAGAACCAGCTTTGTTTGTAAGTGCTTCAGAGAATTGTTGTACAGATGCGTTTGCTAATGTGTTAGCTTTTACAAGAACATCAGTAACTCTTGTAAGGTTGTCTAAGTTCTGTTGTGCATCATCAACAGTCATTCCTAATGCAGACTGAGCATCTGTTGCTAAGTCAGTAGCAGTAGCCATATCAAACATACCAGCTTGTGCAAACTTAGCGACTTGTGGTAAAGCTGATATAGACTGCTCTGCATTTAAACCAGCAGATGCTAAGAAGAAAAATGCTTCTGCGGATTGTTCAGCTGATATTCTTGTTGCTCTTGATACTGCAAGAGCTTGTTCTTCCATTGCTTTCTGTTGCTCAACAGTTGTGTCCATGATTGCAAGAGACTGAGTCATCTTGTCATTGAATGATATAAATTCTTGAGTCGCCTTAGTCATTCCTTTGACTAAAGCTACACCGATAGCGACACCAGCTACTTTTCCAGCAGTAGCTAGTTTGCCCATCATCTTCCCAGATTTGTCAGCAGAGCCACTAAGTTTATTTAATTGATTCTTAGCTAGTTCTGCACCTTTAGTAACTATCTGAATTGCTATGTCTGCTATCGCCATTATCTTTGCCTATTCTTTTTTGCTTCAGCTTCAGCTAAAGCTCTTGCTTTATTTATTTCTCCAGTTTCCCATTTATAAAACGCAATCCATTGATTGAATTCCATTGAGCTCATTGTAGTCATAAGCTCCCCAACAGTCATGCTTAGTTCTCTAGCAAGTTTAAATCTAAATGTTAAATCTAAGTCAGTTTCAAAATTGCTCTGCTTCCGCAGAACCCCCAACACCATTTAGTTCATTTATTTTTAAGAATATCTTATCTATTACTTTTGAATCTTTTTCATAAAGCTGGTCAATAAGCTCATCATCTAGTTCTGGTTCTATTACACAAACCTTCAAGAGTTCTCTCTGGTAATCAAAAGCATCAGCATCATCATTGTTAAGCATCTTGCCCAAATGAACTTGCATAGCTTTATTTATTCCACGAATCTTTACAGAGAATCCCCATTCTTCCAGTTCAATTTCTTCTTCTGGAACTGAAGGTAAGTTCTTAATATCATCAGCAGATAATCGTTTCATGTATCTCCCTTCTATTATCTATTTAATTGTTATTAGTGAGTGCCTCTTGTGACTGCACCAGAAACTTGTAAATCACAACTGTACGCTACCGCATCTCCTACTGGAGAACTCAATGCATAATTTGTAAGTATGCATTCGCCAGTATATTTGATTTTTCCAGAAGCAGTTCCTTCTGGGCTATATTCAAAAGAGAGAGTAGCACTTTGACCTATGACTGCTCCGAATATTGCATCAGCAGTAGCATCAAAGAAACCAGTGAGACCAATAGTCGCATCTTTTAAACCAGCTAAATATGTTTTATTAGATGCTCCAAGAACAGATGTTTCTGCAACATCAGCTGTCTCTGGGAAATCAACATTATTAACAAAAGCACTTATGTCAGTTAATGAACCAGATGCATTATCTAATTTCATTACTGAGTTTTTACCATGTACAAACGCCATTTATTCCTTCTCCTTAATTATTTCTTCCAAATCCCACAATAGCATTTATTGTAGGAGTTGAAGACCCACCAATCGTATTATGTACTCTGACATACCTATTGATTGTTGTACCTTCATCTATTTTCTTAATTTCACTTGTCGCACCAGTAGCTTGAGTGAATGTGATTAAGTCTGCATAAGTTACATTATCAGCACTATGCTGAATCTTTATATCTCCAGTTGGAGAAGTTCCACTTACGCTTGTCACAATTAGAAATGCTCCACCACCGCCAGTTGAACTCGCTGAGTTGTCATTAGCAGTGCCCTGCACTCCAGTAGTTGTATAAGCACCAGCATTTAAAACGAGACCTATTGTCACTCCATTGTCTGCTTGAGCATCTATTGAAGTTGCAACAACATCTCCAGTTGGGCTTGATACACCATAATTAGTTATGTTAGCGACAGCAAACTGACTTCTGTCTCCAGTGTCTAGTCCATCTATACCAACAACTAAATCAAAATCTGTACCATTAGATAGTAATGGTTGAAGAGTTCCATCTGCGGTTGCATCAAATAATCCAGAAAGAGATATAGTTCCATCATCTTCTCCAGCAATATATGTTTTAACTCCAGAAGAACCAAAGTTTGTTGTCTCAGCTACATCAGCTGTTTTTGTTACATCTACATTATTTAAGTATGAACTAAATTCTGTTGCATCTATAAATACCTTTGTGCCTTTACCATGTACAAACGCCATTATTTTTTACCGCTTCCCCTTCTTCTTCTTCGCCTTCTTCTTGAACCACTACCAGAACCATAGCTTCCACCATACTTCATAATTATTCTTCTTCCTTCTTTACCCATGCTTCATTCTCTGGAGTCTCTGGGTCATCAGCAACAAAATGACCTTTTTCATTTCTTGCTCTTTCCAAATCTTTCTCATCAATCACTATACCCTGTTCGAGCAACCATTTGAATGATTTACCTAAATCTTGTTTAGTGACTTTCTTACCAGCTTCAAATCGTTTTTTACCAACATCAATTCCGCTCATTACTATATAACTCATGCTATTACCTCAATCATAAATTCGACTCCTAAGTAGTCTATGTTGTTTATAGTATAGACTCCATAGTTGTCTGCTTCTACTACTCTAACAGATTGTGCTTGACCACCCAATGTTATGTCAGATTCTACTTGTGCTTTGACTGAACTAGCTCCAGTTGAAGCCAAGTATGCATCTAATGTATCTTGAGAATCTTCTGCATCAATTCTGCTCACATAAAGGAAGACTGGAATATTATAAGTATCTGCTCCACGAGCCATTGTTGAATCGTACTCAATATTATCTACTACACCTACAACTGCTGTTGGTGGCTCAATAGAATCTGGAACATATCCAAATACTATTAATGAAGATATGTTTGCAAGATTAGTTTTTATTCCATCTCTTATAGAAGATAAACTAGCCATTATATTTTTCCTTTCCTACCTTTCTTAAACTGTCTTTCAATTTGTTTTGTTGCTACTGATAGTAATACTTTTCTCTCTGGAGCAGAATCTCTAAAGCCCATTTTTAAGAATGGAACTATTGGAGTACCTTTTTGTGCTATTGATATTGCAACTGCATAAGGATTCATTCCATGTCTTTTTGCCCAACCAGTTAATGCTTTGACTGGTGGAAAGTGTGGTCTAGTCCTATTAAATGGTTTAGTCATTCTAAATTTTTTATTTGGGTCTCCATGTACAAATGATGCATGACTAGCTGAAGCATAGACTAAAACTTTATTAGGTATTCTTCCACTGCTCTTTACTCTTGTGTATTTGATACTTCTTTTGAGAGCACCAGTATCAGTTGGAGCATTGATTTTAGATTTCTCTTTAATAATCTTTCCAGTTCCATTTAAGTAGTTCCTTAATGGAGTCATTAATAGATTGTTTGCTTTTAGTCTTTTCCTTAGACTTTCTACTCCAGTGACTTTGAATTGAATATCAGTTGAAGCCATTAGAGTCTATTCTTTATATAACCCTTTATGAGTTCTCTTGCATCTGGGTCAAACTTATTGAAGAGTTCTATTTGACCAGTTTGTTCATTACCTAAAATATTAAATGGTGCATCTTTTCTTTTGAATAATCTAAGAGCTTGTATTAGACATGCTTGTTTAACAGCTTTTGGAACTGCACTATATCCAAACTGAGCTGTAATCTGAACATTCTTTACGATTGTAGGGTCGAATCTTTCAGAGCTTCTGGTATCTAGTATTGCTATTTCTGTTATTGGAGCAAACTCTTCTCCATCTACTTGGTTACCAGCATCAAGTGGCTTTAGATAAAAGTCTGTATTAATTGTAAGTGTCTTGTCATAAGAACCATCATCAGTTGTATCTAACTTTACAACTAAACCACTTGGGCTAGATATGTCTGGTACTTGTAGAAATAGAACATTGTCTGGAGTAAAAGTCTTAACTTCAGAACTTGTCTGATAAAAGAATCTTCCAGTTATAGCATCTATTTGCCTACTAGCACCATTAATAGCATTTTCTAAGTTGGTATCTTGACCAGAACCACTAAATCCAATGTAAGTTTTTAACTCGGCTAAAGTAGCATATCCATTTACTACCGCCATTGAGTATTACTTTCCTTTATTTTCTTTAGGAGCTTTTGCTTTTGTCTCTACCATGTTTAATGCTTTATAATCTGCATCAGACATTTCTTGACCTTTTCTTCCAATGAGCTTACCTTTAGCCCAACCTTTAGGAAGTCCGCCAGTAGTTTCTTTGCATTCTCCTGCTTCATTCATATAAATATCTTTTTTTAAAATCATTTTTTCCTCTCCGACTAATGAGCCACCATACGAATGATGGCTCATAATAGTCATAATCTAATCTCTTAGATGTTTGTTATGGAACAGAATGCAGTTGGTCTATAAACTGGGAATCCCAATCTGACTGTTGCTTTCATAACCATAATATCTTTTACAAAGTTCTCATCATGTGAATCAGACATAGCAACTTCCATACCCTGTCTTGCGACAATATGACATGCTTGTCCGCCACCGAATACACCAACTATTGCAGTTCCAGCTGGTCTTGTTGTATCAAGAACTACTGGTAATCCCCAAAGAGTATTACCGACAGCTCCACCAAAGTTTCCTGCACCAACGAATAGTGGATTCAATGAACCACTTGTTGTTACTGCATTGACTTCGGTTACAACTTGATACCAGTCTGAAGGGTGCATAATTATTGCATCTGGGCTTAAGAAGCTATCCTTTTGGATTTCAGTGATTGCTTCATAAATTTGTCCGATTCTCTTTAAGTTTCCAGAGAAACTAGAAAAATCGAATGTATTTATTCCGCTTACATTTAATAATCCAGTTAGGTTGCTTCCAGAACCAGAACCCGCCATAATCTGGTCGGTTACTGAGAGTTGAACCATTGTTTGTAATCTTGAATCAAGATAACCCTGTACTGCTGATACATCAGCAAGTAACTCTTCAGTCACTGGTAAGAAAGAACCAATCTTTCTAATGTTCTCTGTTTTTTCAGTAAATGCTAATGCATTTTCTCCAAGAGCTGAACCTTCAGCTGTTGGTGCAGAGTTGTTAGTGAATGTGCTTTCTTCTAGGTACTTGTATTGGTACTGGTCAGTATTGATTGTATCAATTAAGTCCAAAACATTGTTTGGATTTCTGAGAGCAGTAGGTACTACTAAGTCAGACCTAGTGACTGCTGGTGGGTATCCAGATTCAGTAAGAGTTGTTTTAAACTCGTACTTTGGATTCCACTTCAACTCAGATGAAATGTTTTTTTGTCCAGATTCCATATAACCTTTATATGCTCTTGACTCGATTAATTGTTCGCCAACAGTTTGATATGCTTCTTTGCCTTCAACTGCTTCAGTATGTATTGCCTTTGGCTCTACTGCTTTACCAGCTTCTAGCTCATCTTCCATAGCTTTTCTCTCAGCTTCAATTTTTGTGGCTTCTTTTACTTGTCCAACAAGTTCCGCCATTTTTTCATTTCTCTTAGCCCACTCTTCTTTTTTCTCAGAATCGAAATCTACTGCTTCAAATTCTTTGTACTCATTAAGAGTGTTCTCTCTGAGTTCGTGGAGTTGTTTCTTTAGCTCTTCTAATTTCGGCATAAAGTATCTCCTATATTTCTGGGTCATAGCTATCAGCTAAAACCCTATTTGTTTCTAACAACAATGTAGTCGCATCAACTGTATCTTCTTCATCTTTAGCTTCTTCTGAAGCACCAACATCTAAATATGTATTCAAATCTTGATACGCTTCTTGAAGAGCATCTTGTAGATTCATCAGAATACTTGTTGAATTGTCTGACAATGTTTTTTCTTTCTTGAGTCTCAAAGCAGTTAGCTCTTTGAATCTCGTAAGAAGAGCAGACAAATTAGTAAGTAACTCATCTGACTCATCTGCTAATGTCAAACCAGAATTATCTTCTGATTTTTCTTTAACACCTACTGTATATGTATTTTGATTAGCACCAACAAGAACTGGGCTTACTTCCCAGACTTTTAATTCTTTCAAGTATCTTGCATCAGTACTACTACCATCTTTCTGAAAAGTTCCATTTTCACTATCTAATACTTCATATCCAAATGACCACTGTTGTAAATCTCCCATTGCTTTAACAGTTGCAAAAGCATCTCTACCTTCTTGTGTGTCCATTATGAATTGTCCTTTGAACATAGCTCTGTCGCCATCTTGAACTATTTCTCCACGACCTATTGGTCTCTTCCAGTCGTGAGCCCAGACCATTGCTACACCAGCATCTCCATATCCAGACTTTATAGAATTAGGGAGAACAACATCTCCATCTGAATCTATTTCATTAAATACTGAAAATACAGCTTCTACTTTTCCTTCTACTTCGTTTGAAGTATGCAAGTCAATAGTTTTTGACTCTAAGTTTTCTCTATCCATTATCAAATCCTCTTTTCATTGTATATCAATGTACATCTACAATTACATACTAAACCAGCTGGAGCTCCACCGCTACTATCTGCTGGGTAATTCATTTTGTACCCAGAAATAATAAATGGTTCGTTCATTCCAACTTCTAGTCCATCTGCAAACAAATGACTATTCCTTACTTTACCATCTCTTTGTGTAAGCCACTGTTTTGTCAGAGATAATCCAGTTGCCTTAGCAGATTCATTCATAGCAAAGTTTGATAGTGCTGAACCTTCTGTTCTAGCAATATTCATGGCTCTACCTAAATTTTTCTTACCAATTACTTTTGATATATCTTTTCTAATAAAGTTTTCTAGTTGTCTTCCAGTAAGACCTAACTCGTTTGCTTTATCAAATGATTTTCTCAATGCAGTGTTTAAGTTCTTCTTTGCAGTAGCAGACATATCTGGTAAGAATGTATCTAATCTTCTTTGTATGAATTTTGCAGACTCTCTGTTGAAAGATTGTCTATTGATTGCAAGTCTTGCTCCACCTCTTCTTCTTACATAGAATCCTTCTTCTATTATTTCTTTTCTCGGCTTTCTTCTTCTTGCTCTAGTAATTCTTTCTTGTTCTGCTGGAGTAAATACTGTATTGTCCTTTTCATCTGGTAGAAGTAAGTTTGTTTGAAAGAATGCAAAATCTAATGTCATTGATTCATACACTGGAACTAAATCTTCTTTCCAGTTGTTTGTAGTATTGTCTATTGCATTATTAACTAAAACTTCTATACCAGTTATAGTTGGTGGATTCTCTGCAAGAACTTTATTAATAGCTTTCCTTTGTGAATCTAATAATCCAAAGTATTGTCTTGCTAATGTAAAATCCCAATCTCCTAAAAGTTTGTCATACTCTTCATAAACTGCATCTTGTGCTTGTTTGGTTCTAAATCTATTTAGTCTTACTTCCCATTCTGAATCTCGAAGCATTGATTTTCTTCTAACGAGCTCTATTGCTGATTCAAAGTTCTTCTCAGCTCTTATACGATTGACTTGTCTCTCTGCCCATTTCTGAGCTCTCATTCTATTTGATTTACCTAAGTCTCCACCCCAAAGTAACCAAGCTACTTGACCAGCAGTCATTTTCTCAGTTTCCCCACGAAGATATTCATTTGCTCTTTCAGAAGCTAAGTCTGATTCATGTCTTAGTAGCCATGCGTTCATACGAATTACTTTATCTTCTGATATTTGACCATTAGCCATTGCTCTAGCTTCTCTCTTAGTTTTATCTCTAAGACCAGAACCAGCATACTTAAGATTATCCAATCCCCTTCTTGCATTATTTCTAATGAATTGTGGAACTGTACCTACTTCTTTACCTTCATAAGATTTAGAACTTAATGGGTGGTTACTTGGAAGTAAGTCTGTATCAAAAGCACTTCTTGGAAACTTACCAGTACGAAGAGCTCTAAGAAAAGCATTTACTCTAGCATAAGCCCATTGGTCAGCAGAACGAACATTACCACGCACTGATGCTGGATTAGTTCTGTATGCTCCGATACCTCTTCTGAATACAGCTTCGAGCATTCTTAATGTTGCTCTGTATCTTGGATTGTCTGCGTTGTGTTCTTCTACTTTGTCTCTAAGTACTCGCTCAACTCTTGCAGAAACTTGCTTACTTTCTTCATCAACGAAATTAGATATTTTCCGAAGTCTTCCCACTTCGATTTCAACATCTCTATCAGTTTCTTCATGTTCTCCATTCTCTAATATTGCCCATACTCGAATCGTAGCAGTTTCATCTTCTCTGTTCAGTGATTTGATAATTCCATGTGCAATGCTATCTTCTTGCGGTGGCTTTGGTATCGACCAGCTTACTGCATCTCCGATAGATAAATCTTCAATCCGAGCCATTGTATTCAGATAATCTTTGTTCGTATTCTGCGTGAGTAGAACAAGGCATGTATATTACATTCCCATCTTTATCATGTTGATGAGTTCCACTACAACCAATCTCTTCAGCTCTCTCTTGTGCTTCTTCAATAGTTGTAAATTCATCTACACCTACCATAGCTTTTGGATTATCACTGAATCTTGATATCTGTTCTAACCTAGCTTCTGCTAGTTCTCTGGTTGGATAGCAACCCATATTCCTACCAGAGTTCTCAGCAATCACGCAAAATTGATTATCTACTTTCCTAACAACCTTATCTTCAAAACTTTTTTCTTGATTCTCTTCCATATCTTCTGTTACAACTTCTGGAGTCTCTGGAACTTCTGGTGCATCTAACTGAGCTGGAGTCTCTTGAGACATATCTGCTTTTGTTGGTATAACTGAATTACTTAATAGATACACTTCTTGTGATTCGTTTGTTGGAAGTCCTACTTGTTTTCTTGCTTCAGCAACAGTTATCCAACCGCCCTGTACTCCTACATTTAATTTGTCATACATTTCTTTCTCATCAGCTTGTAAAGCTCTTACTTCTGAGAAATCATATTGAGCAGATACAGCTTGATTAGAGTTGTAGTCTGGAAGTAATACTTGTTGAGTTAATTCTTCTGAGACCATTCTCCATAAAGGTATGAGCTTCTGCTCAGTAAAGAACTCTCTAAGTTCAGAAGTATTATTGTATGTTGCTCTTTCAAGCCCAGCTCCTAAACCAGCTAAGATTGCTGGAACTCCAAGAACAGCTGATACTCTCTCTTCTGGAATCCTTCTAAGAGCTCCTATGTCCAAATCTTTAGGAGAGAAAGCTAATCGCTCTACATTCATAGAACCAGAAAGAATTAATGGCTTACCTTTATTTTTACCACCAACTTTCTGTTGATAGGTTCTTGATATTTGTTCAGCTTCAGTTTCAGTAATTCCATAATCATCTTTTGGAGTGATAAGCATTGAAGGTACGCCAGAGTTAGCAAGTAGAGCAGTAGCCATTTGTCCAGCAGATTCATCTCCATAGATTTCTCTTAATACTGTTTTCAAAGGTGCATTACCTTTCTTGTGGTCTTTAGGGTCAAGTCCAAGTCTGATATGAACCATATCTGTATTTTTGATTTCCATCTTTCCATTATCTAATTCATATTCATAATGAGTTATCAATTCAGTGTTTGAACCTTTTGCTGTTATCTGTTCTGGAAATAATGGATATAGACCAACAAGTTCTCCAGCATTATTCTTCTGCTTCATTAAGTATGCATCTCCAGATACATGAATTGAATTAATTATGTATTGCTGAATGACATCTCCAGACATATATGGATTTGGTCTTCTCATTAAATTTGCAAATGGGTGGTTAGGTATAAGCTGTGTTTGTCCATCTTCATCAACAAAAGTAACTTGAAGTGTTGCTTCTGAGAATGATACTCCTAATACTTGAAGACAAGCTGTTACTGCTGAGTTTGATTCTCCATTGCCGAGCCCAGACATGTTGAAGTCTCCAGCTGATGTATTGTAGCCAAGAATATAGGAAGAGTTTCCATATACTAAATCATTAGGGTCATTTCTAAAAAAATTAAATCCAGTACTTCTTTTGTAATTATTTCTGTCATCTCTGAACCTTCTCTGTCCAAAAACTATATCTCTGAAGCTCCTTCGTTCTTCCATATTCTCCTCAATAAGCTCTTAGTGTCTTCTTCTTTGCTACTTGCAATATTCCATAAGCAAGACTATCCACTTGGTCATCATGGTCTCCGCTAGGAAATACTAACAGCTCTTTCTCCAGTTCAGAATACCACAATGCATCATTAGGAAAGAATACCATACCAGCTTCCATTTTTGCAGATAATGGTAATGCCCTACTTAACTTGTCCTTATCTGCCTTTAACTTTACTATCGGAAGTGTAGTTTGTCTGCGTATGATTTGAATTAATGCTAACTGGAATCCAGCTGATTCTACTCCAATCGATATTGGATTCCACTTCTCATATACTTGTTCTAACTGTTTTACTATATCTGGAGCTTCTATTCTCTTCCTAATTACATCTAATACATAAACATTGTTTTGCTTATCAAGTCCAATAGTTGTAATTGCTGTATAGTCTGCTGACTGCTTTGTACTTGTAGCTAAATCAACTGAAGTATAAATAGATAAGTCTTCCATTCTTACTGAGCCAGATTGTGTTGATATGTAAAGATAATCTTTATAGTTTCCATTCTCATCAAACTCAGTCAGAGTTTCCTTTGTATAATACTTCAACCATTCTGATTTAATTAAGCCACCAGTCTGCTCAACAAACTGAGCTTCATACTCTTGACTAAATAAGAAAGAACCTATCTCTCTCTTGGCTATCTCTAGCTCTGCTTTATCTACGAATGGATTGTCATAGGTAGAGAATGTCCATCTCTCCCAGTCATTAGCAGTCTCAGCTTCATCATATAATCTTTTGAACCAGTTCTGTATTCCTTTTGGAGTACTGATAAAGAGAGCTCCACCTTTACGCTCAGTAAGAGTTGGTCTTAATACTTCTTTCCATGTTTGTTCTTTTATGAATGCACACTCATCTAATACAATCAAATCAAGACCAGCACCACGAAGTCTATCTGGATTATCTGCTGTTCTAACTGTTACAAATCCACCATTACCAGTTGTAATTGTTTTCTCTGATTCTTTTATTTCAAATCCATATTGCCCAGCTAAGTCTCTGATTGTTTTCCAACCTTCCAAAGCCATTGCATAAGTAGGAGCTACCCACCAAGCAGAACCACCCTGCATTGCTTTTGCAATACATAATGAAGTTCCTAATAATGTTTTACCAAATCTACGACCAGCAACTAAGATTCTAAATCTCTTGTTTGATAACGCTACTTGCTGTTGTGCTGGGTGCAGTGGTGGTAATCTGTACTGCTTTACTACTGGTTTAGAAAGAATATCCATCACGAAGCCATCTTAATAAGTCATTAAATATTTCTTCCACTTGTTCTGGTTGAATCTGTGAAATGAAATAGATGTTAGGAGAAGGCATAGGAATTATGTATTCAACAGTTTGTTCAAATATTTCTCCATCAACTTGATAGTCTGCAAAATTGTCCATGACAATATCTACAAACTTTTGATTAACTTCTTCTTCATTCATGATTCTCAAGTGTATCATCTTTTGTTTTTTCTTGCTCTTCGACTTGCACATCTTGCACATCTTCTTCATCAGAACCATTATTTAGTTGAAAATCAGTGTAAGGAATACCATTTGCAAACTGCACTTCTATAACTTCATTAGTATTTTCTATTTGTAATTTACTTGTATCTCCGAATTGTTCTGGGTATTTAACTCCAAGTAACCATTGAATTACTCTAGGATTTCTATCTTCAGTTGCTATATCCATTAAGAAATCTAATGCTTTAACTTTAAACTGGGCTTCAGTCAAAGATATCTTAGAAAATAATTGTTCTAGTTCTTCATTACCTTCTTCAGCTTTTTGTCTCCATCTATAAAAGGTTGATTCATCTATTCCAGCAAACACACAAGCATCTTTGATATAAGAACCTTTCCCAATTGCATATAGGAGCTTATCTACTATCTCTTGGTCTAAGTATTTGTTCTTTTTCTTTAATCCGAAAAAATTTCTATCGCTCATCAATAATCTCCACTGGGTTATAAAGTTTGTAAGTCAATGTTAGTTCTTCCCCAGATTTTATTTCTTTGAGCGTATGCAAGTACATTTCATTACCTACTTCTCTAAGTTTGCAGTTTGGTTCTAATGAATGATTAACAAATCCACCCAGTGCAGTTCTTATATATCCATTTAAGTAATCATGGTGCTTAACATGGCTTACTCCTAAGGTTGTATTCTTTTCTATATCAACTGTTGCAAATAATCCGAGTCCATCAATGTTGCTTTGTTTGATTGTTAGAGATTTCGGTAAGGGCTTATAGTTTTCCATAGTTAATTCATCATCTATATCATCAAGCAAAGGTTCATCAAATATCATTATTTTCACGAGCTATTTTATTTCCACAATCGTAGCAAATGTTATGTAAGTCATTTAAAACGCCTAACCAAATACCATCTACTCCGCTATGAATTATATTTTCTTTTGTATTGCAATATTTACACATTATTCCTCTTCAAACTCAGTATCTTCTTCATCATATTCTGGTATCTGATACTCAACGAATTGAACTCCAGTAATTTGAAAATTTAAAGTATCAAGTAAGTCTGATAAGTCTTGTGCTTTCTTAACTGCTGTTTGTATATCTGGTACTTCAAATACATGACTCCACTTACCTAGAACTTTTATTCTTTTCATTTTTCTCCCCAGCAAATCTTTGAACTATTCCAATGATGGCTACCAGACTTATAATAAAGCCAAGAGCTCATCTTTAAATTAAACTCTGGGTCTTTTCTATCGCCAAACCAACCTAGTTTATTTGAAATCCAATCGTAAGTTGTATCGTTTATCTGCATAAGTCCTATGTCCTTCGTACCATTAGTATTACTGTTCTCAACTTTAGACCGCCCAGAAGATTCACAAAAGATTATCCTACTCACTTCTACATGGTCTTCTTGTTTAAAGTATTTATCAATTAAGGGTAGCCAAACTGAGACTGATTCAACTTGGAACTCAATCTGCTTACATTCCTTATAGTCTTGAATGATGTCTGGCGTAATTGGTTGGCTAACTAAAGTTAAACAACTAATTAAGGGATTTAATAGGATTCTCATACTCTTTTAATTTGTCTAAATCCATTATACCTTTAGGCAAATTCCTATATGAGCAATCTCCATCTTTCCCAATCAAAAGTATTCTGACTTTCGTACCATCATTCTCGATAGCTACTTTTCTCATGCTCACATTATAAATCAACAATCATTAATATTTAAGAATACTTTGTGAATAATTTCACAAGATTTTAAGATTATCCCAACCATTTTCTGAAACTGTAAATGTAAGGATTCCATGAGAAGTAGTCAGACCCATTCTTGCTTCTAGTTCTTTAGAAGTATCAAGAGATGGAGACTGAAACCATGTTCTTCCACGCTCAACTAAAACTCTTAAATGATGATAATGACCAGTAACTAATATATCAGCAGAGCCAGAAGGTATTCTTGCATGACCTTGATTTTTCCACCAGTTCATAATTTTGTTTTCAATATTTCCACCACCACCAGTCATGTGACCATGATAGAAAGTAAGTCTCTGCCCTTTAATATCAAGAGTTAAATAAAAATCATTTGGTATGACAGTCTTCACATGCTTGTATCTTTCTCTACCTTCTATGATTTCTCCAATAATTTGAAATATTTGTGTATCAGAATTATCAAGTCTTGTTGTTGTAGTGCTGTTTTTACCGCTTCTTTGCTCTCCATGATTTCCGACTACTGCTCCCAAAATAATTTTTGGAGCTAATTTAAGTAATCCATCTAAAACTTCCATGACCATTTTTCTTGCAAGATGTTCTTGTTCTGTTCTGGTCAGCTCAATATTGAATGCTTGATGGTCGAAGAATCCATAACAGTTCTCTATTAAGTCTCCTAATCCTATAATATAAATCTCATCTATTATCTGACCAGACTTGTTTAAATCTTTTATCTGCTTCTGAGCTTTCTTGATTCCATTCCTAATATAATCTATTGTCTCATCAGCTCCCCAGTCAGCGTTATATTCTGATTTACCAAACTGAAAGTCTGCACAAAAGAACATAAAAGCATGGTCTCCAGCAACTTGTGAAACCTTTACTGGCTTCTTTCTTGCTATCTGTCTTTCAAGTTTTCTTACAAACTCGTTATGCTTCGGCTTCTTTCTTCTGATTGTAGCTTTGAAAGCATACATCTGAATAACTTCTCCGCCTTTAGCTTGGGCTTCCCATGTAGAAAATTTGATTCTATCTTCTTCAATATAAAATTCATCTGAGTTGTATCCCCAAGAATCTAAAAGCTCGTTAAATTTAAAGTTGTCTGACTGCGGTTGTACATGTGTAAGCTCTCCTACATTTGTATTGTGGTCAAATTCGAGCTTGGGCTTCCACCCAGAAGGGTAGTAATTATTTCCTAAGTCAAGATTGTGTTTGACTTCTTGCTTATTCTTTGTAAGTTTTTTTGATTCTTTTGTCATAGAACACTTGTTCGATAATATTCTATCAACAATTTTCTATTGTTTTTCTGTTTTGAATATTTAAGGAGACATGAGTTAAGTGTTAAACATGGTTACCAATAATCACTTGCGTGACTGAAAGGAGTATCTCAACCAGTTCGGAGCTCTCTTCCGACTCTATTCTTAACTCTTGTTAGTCTCCAATTAAACTAAAATATCATCTGAAGTTATATTGCAAAATCTGCAAACTTCAAACTCTCCATCTCCTAGTTTTATCATAGCATGACCTTCTGATTCACAATCTCTGGGCTTTGGAATCTTCTCTACTTCTTCTCCCAGAAGAGACCAGTGCTTTACTAATGCGTATGGTGTAAGGGTCATACCCTTAAACAGCGTTTTGTACTGTGATACCCTGCTAGGAATCTCATCAGCTTTTGCACCAGCTTCTCTTAGTTGTTTGATGCATTTATTCCAACCAGCTCTCTCAACTTGAGTAGATGGTTGATAACCTATTGCATCTACCAAAGCACTCCATGGTTTTTTTCTATCTTCAAAGTTTTCTTCCAAAGAATGACTATGGTTATTTGACTCTAGTTTGTGGGTCACTGATGAACTTGGGCTAGTGTCATCTTTGACATGGGGTTGCTCATATATGAGCTCTTTACTTCTCATTACTGTATATAAGTTGGAAGTTTGCTCCCCAGTGGCTTTATCAAACCGCTTCTGCGACTTGATTGCACCAATAGCTTTTAGTTCCTTTAAACCACGCTTAATCGTGCTCTCAGACACATGTATTCGCTCTGCTAGGGTTTTAATGCTAGGAAAGCAAGTACCATCATCTTTGTCTGCATATCTGCATAAAACAGCATAGATTCTAACAGCTTGTGCTGATATGGGTGCATCTATTACCCACTCTGGAACTATGCTGAAATATACATCAGACTTTATGTAATCCATTTAGAATGGAGCACTTAAGTCATCAATAGGGTCTTTGGCTTTTGGTTCATTCTTCTCTTTCTCATCTATTAAAGATTGTATAAGAGCTGATGCACCAACTCCAGATAGCCCATTATCAACTTTTGTTTTTGCAGAATCAGATACAGATTTTGGAACTTCTTTTAACAACTTGTTAATAAAGTTAATCTGCTTGTCTGTTGCTAATCCAGAAGAATTACTTCTTCCGCCACTTGTATTGTTAGCGTATGTGTTTTCAAATCCATACTTCTCCCACAAGTGTTCTGCATATTTGTCAGTCGCATCAAGTATCATCTTGACTTCAATCTTTCCAGCAACAGCTAAATCGATTGCTCCTTTGAATGCTACTTGTGCAACAATAGCTTTATCTTTACTATTCATATATTCTTTCTCCTTTATTTGTATTTAGTTCAGAAAAGATTTTGTCATACTTTTCTTTGTATGCTTCTGGATAAGTATTAAGTCTTATGACTTTCATATATTCTTTAGTCCAGATTCTTCTCTTTTCACTTTTTTTTAATTTTGGATAGAGCATTACCTTTTCTTCATTAGTAAGCAATGCCCATATTCTCCAGTGACTTATCTTTCTTCTTTTCATGTCGAGACCAATCGTAATTGGTTTCTCTTCACATCATCATCTGGTGCTGAGACCAAATAATAAAAGACAAGCCCTCTTTTCTTTGAAGGAAGAGTCTCAATAACATATCCTTCATTCCTTAAGTTGTGGATAGAAGTGCCGAATCTTGAATAGTTCAAATCATAAATGAACTCTCCATTAGATATTGGCTCACTATCTCTGTACTTTCTAAGTACATATTTAACTAAATCATGCTTTGATTTAACAAAGTATGGAATAGCTTGACCACGAAAGTGAGTTACAGTAATCATTTTGATAACCGACTCTTTGCTCTCGTGTCTATTTTTGAAAGCACAAACTCATCTGAGTTTGCCCATTCCTTAATTGTCTGTTCAGTCCAGACTGGAGTCTTACCACCAGATACCAACCATTCTGGCTTTGGTAATCTGTTTGCATGATTCCATGATGCAATCAAAGCTCGGTCTAACCCAAGCAGTGATGCAATCTCTTTTACTGACATTAAAGTAATGTCACTCATATTTCTCCTTTTCATATTTTATGTTGTTAAGCATGATGCCTAACCAGTAGGAGTCAGTACATGTTTGGGCTACAAAAGAACATGTATTGAAAGACTTCCAACTCCTACTGGCTATGCACCCATAGCCATGTATTATATCATTGATTACTGATTGTGTAATCCTATTTGCTTATCAGAAGCTCTGACAAATCTAGGAATACCATCTTCATCTTGAAATAATTTAAGTTCTTCTTTTGCTAATCGTTTCTCTTTTATGTCGAGAATAAAAAAAGCAATACCAAAGAATCCACGAAAGTAACCACCAAAAACGATAGCAATCATTTCATGAAGTTCTTTAGCATAGAACCATTCAGATAACATAGTCATATTTCTCCTTTCATTTAGTTTAGATAATGACCATAAAGCTCTCACTCACATGTGTAGATATTTATTTATTATAAATTAATTTGGCGAGTAAGAGCTTTAGCTCACTAGCTGTTTTCGATTTCAGCTATTTGACCATATATTTTTTGCACTTCTGTTTTGTGTGCATCTTGTATTTCAGCAAGTTGTTTTTCTAAAGCAGTAATCGCTTTCTTCTTGCGATACTCTTCAACTTCTTTTCTTTTGGGATTATCAGTTGGTAGTTCTGTTACCGACAATATTTCAACTTTGTTTCGGTGTCTGTGACTACTCCACTCAATAACCATTTGTTCAAGCTGACCAGTAAGATACTCAATACCAAGTTCTTTAGATTGAACTTCAACAAGATACTTAAGGTATTCATCTGAAGATTCAATGTGCTTTGAACCAGTACAGTAGAAAGTATATTTTCTGTTCTTGTGCTTTAGAACTTTCTCCCCACGAAATAACAATCTCCAACAAGCACCACATCTGAAAATGGTTTTCTTTCCAGCTGGATTTAAAGTCACATGATAGAAGTCTGGTAAGTCTTCTAACTGTTCTTCATTATTATTGGATATTTCTGTATTCATAATTTACTCCATTCTAGTAATCATGTCTGACATAATTACCATAGAGCCCACCACTTTGTATTTATTAGCACATATACAAAAGGGTATCGTGATGAGCTCTAGCTAATTACTTGTAAGTCGGTCTGTTCTTCAATCCGCCATTCATTGCACCATTGCTGGTGGGTCTGCTACGACCACGATATTGAGCACCCTTCTTACTCTTGAGTCTTCTTCTTTGAGCACGATTCATTCTTCTTCTTCTCCGAATAATATTTCGTACATTTCATAATAAGACTTATTATCTTCAAATCCTTTCCACATTATTTCAATTTGGTCTCTAAGTCTTTTGATTGTCTTGTCTTTATAACTCTCCATTATTCTTCTTCTCCAAAGAACTCTTCTTTGACAAGCTCTGGAGTCTCAGTATCTTCTCGATACCAGACATAGAACTTACCAGAAGTAATGTTCTGTTCTTGAATATCTTTCCAGTTTGCATAACCGAGTTGAATATTCTTGTCGAACATTTTGCTGTACATTGCATGAGCTTTCTCATAAGTCTCAGCTTCTACAACAAAATCAACAGTGAATGTCTCATGGAATTTGAACTTCATTATTCTTCTTCCCATTCAGCATGGTCACTTTCGATTCTTTTCGCAAGAGCTTGTAGTACTGCAATTTCGTGCAGTTGTTGCTCTCTATCTTTGTCACTCATTATTGTTCTCCCATTCTTTTGTAATCGTAAGGGCTATAACCATTTATTGCTTTGAAGGATATTACAAATATTCTTCTTGCATATTCATAGCCCAAGCTCTTTAGATAAGTATCTCTACTATCTAACTTCTCCATTGCTCTAAGAGCATATTGATTGAATCTCTTCATTCTTCTTCTCCTTTATTTAGTTTTTGTGTTGGAATAAAACTTTTGATTTTACCACTACCTTTAATTCCATCTTCAAACAAAGATGTGATTTCAAAAGTTGCTATACCTTTTGTACCTTCTTCAAAATAATTTTTATTAAATTGAAGTTCTGATTTTCTCTCTTTCTTCTCTTGTTTCCAGAAGTCAGATTTGTCATCATCAAAATAACAACCATTATCTAAAAACTCGACAAGAGCTTGAGTCTTACCAGTGAAGATTGTTTGACCTTCATTGGTTTCAAAGACTGTCTTCTGATAACCATACCAACCATTATGACCTTCCTTCCAGAAGTATCTTTTGATGGTCACTTCAGCAGTCATAGTTCCTTCTTTAAGTTTTGGAACTAAGTTAGATTCTCTCTTCAATTCAAAGACTTGCTTCTCCCACTCATCAAGAATAAGATTGTGCAAGTATTGAAGTTGTCTGTCAGATAAACCATATTTAGATTTTCCTAAGATATCTTCAATAACTGGATTGAATTGTTGAAAGAAGCTAGATGCTTGATAAAGTTCTGGATATTCTTTTTCAAATAATTCAGAATTCAATCTATATTTTCTATCTAGCTTGATTCTCTCCATTCTCTTTTGTTTGTTCAACTCAAGAGCTTCCCACTTGTTTTTAGAATCTAATATCTTTGCACACTCTACTCCAACATGGATAGTTCCAATGGTTGTACCAAAGTCTTCGCTGTCACTAAAGACAACTGCCCATGTCATAGATTTACCGCAGAGATGACATTGGTAGCTTCTATCTACAAATCCATCTCTCTCTAATTGAAGATAATTGTCTTCCCAGATAATATCTGTTAAGTAATCATTAAAGAACCATTCTTCAACATTGATATCTTCATTAGCTGAATTTTTTACAAATAATTTTTCTTTCATTATTTTCTCCTTTTACTTTTTGTATTGATACTCATATAAGTATCTATCAGCTCTCATATCCATACTGACTCGAAGCATTCTGATTTTTCAATCCTTCTGCACCGATATTGTTCTGAATAATAAGAGCTGTTAGATAATTAGACTAGCTCTAAGTCTTGGTACATCTCTTGAGCCATATCTTCGCTTATTCTTGCTCCGACATGTTCAACATGTTCTCCATTTTTATCTAATCCAAATTTACATTCGCTGAATGACAATTCTTCTTTGTTGTATTCTTTGAATCCAATCATGCTCACTTTAAGCCAGACATCAAAGTCAAAGTCTTTTGGTCTTTTGTCTGAACGCAAAGCAATCGCTCTTGGAATGTGAGAATACTTGTCGTATGCTTCTGCACCTACTTGTTCGTAAATACATTCTGGGCATCTCATCATCACATAATCTTCTCCGAAGACTTTGTCTGCAATAACATGAGTTCTCACAATAGCTTCTCCATTGTAAAAGTCATCAGAGTCTTCTTCTATAACTCTATGACTGACTGGGATTTCCCATACTACACTATTCATTATTATTCTCCTATCTCACATAATCTTGAACACTCATAAGCAGTGTATCTATAATCATCAAGTGAGATTCCACAATAACTACAATTCATTTTTTTTCTCCTTTTGTTTTTGTATTGATACTCATATAAGTATCTATCTGCACACCCGAAGATGTGCAGTTAGATAATTACTTATTTAATTTTTTTATAATTAAGCCAAGTTCTGCCT
>BCSF01000161.1_pt1 | contig 30711 bp, 46 predicted proteins | sample 1016431 | NCBI WGS metagenome assembly BCSF01 (sample SAMD00045685;SAMD00045686;SAMD00045687;SAMD00045688;SAMD00045689;SAMD00045690;SAMD00045691;SAMD00045692;SAMD00045684;SAMD00045690;SAMD00045691;SAMD00045692;SAMD00045684;SAMD00045685;SAMD00045686;SAMD00045687;SAMD00045688;SAMD00045689, study... | reverse complement strand
GTCCAGTTTGGACACATACCTATAGCTATTCTATAAGTAAAACTTTTATGGTAGTATCCCCACCGTCTGTACTAAAGAATATACTACTATGTCTGCTGTTTCCTCTTCCTAGTTTCACAGTAAAAATACTGTCTTTAGGTACGTCAAAAGATACAGAACTAGATACAGCCCCACCATCTGTACAATCATTAAAACCAATGTGTGCAGGATGTACGCGAGATATTATACATACTTGGTTACATTGGCTAGGAAGAAGAACCTCTACCCAGTTACCATTCGTTGTAGCCTGTTCGTATGCGTGTGGAAATTCTGTTACTCCTCGTTTATCTGTTGCCATGTTTTACTCCTGTTTCTTTGGTGGTTCTATTTGTTGTTGGCTGTCGAATACTTTACGGGCCATCTGATAAATTAAAAATATCGCGTTCGTCTGTCTCGCTAGTCTCATGTTGTCATGTTGCTTTATGGTTTCCCTGTCCTGTTCTGTCTTTGGTATCTCTAGTTCTTTGTCTCTGTACTGTCGGAAGGCTATGGCCTGTGCTTGTTCTGTTGGGTAACCCATCTGTATATATTCTTCTACTCGGTTACGTATGGCCCAGTTTTCTGCTCTTGTTCTGTTCTTCTTTGCACGTCGTTTACTCATAAACTACCACGGTATATTATTGTAATCTATTTTCATATTAGCGAATCTGCCCTGTATTCTATGCGATAATGCAATAGCACGTAATACACCAGTATTATACTTCTCGTGTAAGTACTGGGCTGTTCGTGCTTTTATTTCAGGGTGTGGGATGGCTGGATTTTCTAGGCAGGCAAGATAGAATCTAAGACCATCCTTTATTATTTCTTCCTGTCTTTCGTGTTCTTCTTTCTTCATTGGTTGTATTCTCTCTTTACTTTGTCTGGTACTTCTTCTGGGAGTATATTTATTTCGTAATGTTGTTTCATAGAGAGAGCTAAGGCCATCATATAAGGAACGTAGACATAATGGTATTTCCCATCGTCTTTTAATAACCTACACCATATATTATTCATGTCTGTCTCCTATAAATTGTAACTACTGTTCTTTTTCTTTAGTGCTTTCTTTGCTTGCAAATACAAAGAAGCATCCGCGGTTTTGGTTGTCTTTCCTTTGGTAATAAAAGAATATACTCTAGCCCTAGCCCATTGGCTTTGTGTGGCTCCTGGTCTATGTCCTACAGCCCAAGCCGCTAGACCCTTCTTGTAAACCTCACGTACGATATTACTAGGTACATCTGTAACCTTGGCAACAGCCTTAATAAATCTGTCTTCCTGTTTTCCTTTTCCTTTACTGGCTTCTGCTAAAATCGCTTTACGTACACCAGACCGAGTAACGCGACCAGTGTATTTACTCTTACGTTTCGTTTCTTTGCTATCGCCTGGTAAGGGTTTATAACTTTCTTTCTTACCCGTAGCACGTTTGCGTATCTCTGCTTTACGTTTCGCTGCTGTACTTTCAGATAGGCCCGAAGTATATTTACGAGGAACTTTACGTACTGCCATGTCTATCTCTTCTTCTTTGTCTTTGGTTTGGGCTTGGGCTTCATTGTCTTTGGCTTAGATTTGGTCTTAGGTTTGGTCTTAGGTTTACCATACATGATAATCTCCTTTTGTGTTATTATAGCATAGTATAACATAGGAGATACAACATGCCTACATATAGAGTACCCAGAAGAATAAGAAGCATCGCTGCCAAAGCAATCGAATATAATCTAAGCCTGCCTAGGTCTAAACGTGCAGCAATGAAGAAAGAGGGAAATAAAACAGTATTCGGTACTGGCATGAAGACAGCCCGTAAACTTGTAAGGGATGATGTAGACGAAAAGCAGTTAATATTAATGCGTGCTTGGTTCGCCAGGCATGGCGAAAGCGAAAAAGAAAAGGAAGCACGAAGAGACAGAACCAGTAAGGCTTCTATAGCCTGGGCTCTTTGGGGAGGAAACGAGGGTAGAAGATGGGTAGAAGGAACCCTAAGAGATATCGAAAGAAGAAGGAAGAGACAGGGAAAATAAAAGTTATCCACAGGTAAAAAAAAAGACCAGTATTATAACTGGTCTTCGTGTTTGGTTTATGGTCCTGTTATTTTTCTGGGAGTAGTATATCTACGTATTCCATAAATTCTATGGTATCGCTATTTTCTACTATGTAATCCATCGCTTGTGCATTATTCATAATAAGAGTTTTATCTTTTGTGTAATCGCACCAGGTTATAAGAATGTATTTTTTAGATATCGGTTTCATGTTGTTTCTCCTATTGGTTAGATTATTTTTCAAAGATAAATTTATATGCTTCTAGAGCTGCTTCCCAGTTCGATACATAGAACCATTCTACCAGTTCACCCTTTACGTAAATATCGAGGGTTGTATATCCTGCTGGATGGTCCCCAAAGACGATACCATTATAGGCTTTATCTTCTATTATTATTCCTTCTGCTTCGAAGTTGTTATAGGCTATTATTGTCATTTTTTAATCTCCGTTAGTTGGTTAGTAATTATACTTTATCTTTAATATTCTTAAATGTCAAGGATTATTATTTAATTTTCTTAAATATTTTTCATTGTCTTAGGTTGTCCAAGGGTAAGCCAGTATATAAAACCTGTCGTACTGGTAGATATCTGTAATTACTTTTATCTGTGGCTAACCTCCCAACCTTTTTCTATATAGTATATATAAATAATTTATTTACTCCTTTTATACTATTTTAGTTAGGCAGGTAAACCAATTATATAATATATACTGTAATACTGGTTATAAGATGCTGGCTAACCTTGCTTGTAAGGTTGACCAAGGTTAGGCAAGGTAAACCAGCAGGAAGTAAAAAAAAACCCCAGATAATAATCCAGGGTTCTAACTAACAACAATTTAGAGAAAAAATAAATATATCGAAGGCGATATACTTTATTATAATCTATTCCTTCAGGTTTGCAAACCCTTCTATAATAACTTGTTCTACAGGTACTTCTTTATGCTGTGCTATTACTTCGCACAGACGTTTAAACGATAGTAGGTTAGGTTTATTCCTGCCCTGATACCATTTACATAACTGCTGGGGAGACGTACCCATTTTTCGGGCTGTATCTGTCATTGTACCCATCGCTAGTAACTCGCGTCTAATCCATTTCGTGAAGTTGTTCATATCATCCCCTAGAAACCTTTTTATGGCAATGCCTACAGACTGCGCGAAGGTCCCATAATGCTTCGTCTCCTATATGTGCGTAACTAATATGGTGTATATCGCTTGCATATATTTTACATCCCTTGGTTTGTGCTTCGCATAGTCCTTTACTTAAGATTAATCTTTGCTGTCGTAACCTCTTCCAGTTATCCCCAGCCATGTATAAAGCCTTGGCCCTTCTCCAGTACTGTAACTCTTCTTCTGGTACTTTACGGTTTCTGGATGGAAACGTTTTATAATACAGTTTTGCTAGGCCTTCGCCCTGTTCGTATTTCGTTAAGTCATCATCCATCTGTAAAACCTGTGTTTGAGATACAAGTATACACGTTTAAACGATGACATGCGACACGTTAGATAATAAAATTTACGTAGTTGTAGGGTATCAAACTTGGCTGTATGTGCTTCGTCTGTTTTCCATCCTAGATAGGACCTAATATTATCGAAGGAAGTACTACCCAAGTCTATTAAATGTTCGTGTGCTAGAACTTTCGTATCTATAAGATTACATCTTAATCCAGGAATACCAGCACGAAATAAAGCTTCCTGTATAAAATCGTAATCGAACTTGGGATTATGGCCAATCCATATACAGCCCTGTAAAATATCCTTTACCTCTTCCGCTAGTCCGTTAAAGGGTTTCGACCCCTTCCACTTCTTTACGGTATACCCGTTTATTTCTAGGGCTTTGGGGCTGGCTCTTTCTATAAACTCTGGTCGTATTTTATAATGGAACTCCCCCAGTATTTTACCGCTGGGGTCTTCTTTTATTATATAAATCTCTAGTAGTTCATGATAGTCTGGCCTAAGTCCTGTCGTCTCTGTATCTACAAATACTTTACATCTTTCCATTATCTTTCCTTTGTGTAAATATAATATCGTCCTGCAATCCCATTACGAGGTATGGAAGACCGTTTTTTAGTGCATCCTAACTTCTGTAGTATTTTTGCAATTCGCATTACTGTACCTTTATGTCTGTCTCTTTGGGGTAACTCTAAGATGTCGATTACTTCTTTTATCGTTACCCCTTCGTCCTGTGTGTCCGATAAGCCCTTTAAGCATGCAACCTCCCAAGGGTCTTCGATGTGGAAGCTGCTTTGGTGTTCTTTTAGTGCTTCGTTATATTCATCGTCCAGCCACCAGTTAGAACCATCGTTATATAATGCTACTGCTTCTGCCCAAAGTTGGTTACGGTCTGCCTTAAGACCATCTAGGTCTATAAAGTCCCCAACCTGTATAGGCCAAAACCTTCTATTTTCATCATCAGATAAAAAACTTACTTCGTTTGTGGTTGCAGTAAATATTACCCGTCTGTCTTTGGTTACTGGTAGTCTTCCGTAAGATGGTCTGTATCTGTCCTTCTGGCTTGAAAGAAACATTTTTACGTTTTCCGCATCCCTTGTTTTAATCGCTTGCAGTTCTGCTAACTCCCATATCCAAACCCCAGAACTGTGTATAAGTTGGTAGGCCTCTTTACTTCTTATGTCTAGATGGGAGTCACTAAATAAATCTGCACCAGCCAAAGCACGTAACGCAGAACTCTTTTTTACTCCCTGTTTACCTACCAGTACAAGTACTGTATCTACCTTGGCACCCCCTACAAGCCCCCTAGCAACACAGGAAACAGCCCATTTAATACCAATTTGCTGTACTAGTTCGCTATCACTACTGCCAAAGTAACGATAGAATAGATTTTTTAATCTTTCCTGCCCATCCCATTCTAGGCCTAACAGATAATCTTTTAAGGGGTCTATCTTCTTCTGTCTTCCGTACCAATGTAGTACGGTCTGTAGTGTAACTGGGTCTATTAAGTTACCCATCTTGTTACGCATGTTGTATTCATCTGCTAGCCAGAATCGTAACTCGGTTAATACTTCGTCGTCTATCTCTTCCCCTTCGTATAAAAGCCTGTCGCTAAATATATTGTATTCGATGCTATCTGTTAGCCTTGGGTCATATTGTAAGATGGTCCTTACATTTTCTTCGTTGGGAAGAACTCGCCCTGGTCTTATTACTGCATCTGTGCTTTTATCCCTTACAGGAGCTGTACGAGTAAGAAGTAATGTTACTTGGTTCTCTGGTAGTTGTGTCTTTAGTTTTTCAAATTTCATAATTCCTCTATTATATTGTAGTTGTTAGTTAGTTGTTAGTCAGTTTATGGTATTTTTTCTATAATGCGTTTACGAAGCCGAACCAGCCACAAGTTTTTTTATGGTTACATTCTGCTGTCTTCTTCTGTTCTGGGTCCAATCCAAACCAGACAGACCTACGATTACACTTAGGGCATTTTATCTTACGGGCTACCCCATCTGTTATAACTGCTCCCACTTCGTAGGCTTTACGGGTTCTGGCTTCTTTGCTGTTTAATTTCTTATATCTCTCTATTCTGTCCTGTTGGCTTTGCGGAAGTTTGCGTAAGAGTTCCTGCTGTCTCTTCTGTAATTCCTTCTGGACCTTCTCTTTATATCGTTTTTCTTTTCGTACTTCTGCAACCATCGTACGAAGGTCTAGTAAAAATGGTTTGTCCCAGGAACTGTAACCCATCGTAATATTATCGTCTTTGGATGCCTTGACATAATAAGCCCTTCCAGCATCCTTACATACTTGGTCTGTACCGTGATGGGAAGTAATATTACTAAACCACTTTTGCCCTGCTTCCCAGTAATCTAACCAGTCTTCTTTAGATACTGGTTCGACCAGGGGAAATATACACCGCCATTTATGTAATGCTTCTGTATGGCTGTAGGTCTGATGCCAATAATATATACAAGACCTGCGTAACTTGGGTTCTACGTCCCAGTATCTTAGACCATCATCTATATCTAAGACCAGACAGTAAATATCCTGTACATTCCTTGCAGACCTTGTACCGTCGAACGTTACAGGGGCCCAAACTGGTATATCTTGTTTGTTTGGTACTCTGTACCTGTCTTTATGCAGGAAGCGAAATAACCCGTTTATATCTGTGGTTACGTTTTCGCCCTTCGTATCTTTTATGTTTCTGCTTCTCCAATATTTAATCTCTTTCATGTTGTTTCCTCTAGAATAATTTAAGTTGTCTTTGGTGTTCTTTTAATCGTTTACAGGCTGCTTCGTAATACTCTGTATCTAGTTCGTACCCATCCAACGAATAGCCCATATCATGACAGGCTATAGCTATAGAACCAGAACCCAGATGCGTATCTAATATTTTGTCGCCTGCCTTCGCGTAGTTCTGTAATATCCATTTATAAAGGGCTATTGGTTTTTGGGTTGGATGTATTCTTTTTTCTTTGTTCTTCATGTTTTCCTGTAGCATGCCATTCCATAAATATTCAAAATAATCAATACGGACCCCGTAAGTATGGCTGGCAATTTCACATTTAGAAAATGTACTAGTAAGATTTTTTTTGTACCATATTATACGTCCAGAACCCGTAATATATTTTGCATAGTAATTACAGCCCCATATTATAGTATTTTTACTTACTCTTTCAAGTTCTATAAAATATTCCTCCCCTGGGACCTTCCAATGTTTTATTTTTTTAGTCTGTCTGGTTATTCCAGTTGTGGATATATTAGAGCCTGTATAATTCTGGTTATTAATGTCTAGAAAATAAGGAGGGTCTACAATTGCTAAATCGTACTGGTCTATATCCATCCTTCGCATAGCCTGTAAGCAATCTTCGTTATATAAATTTATCATGTCGGTTCCTCTGTTGTTAGTACAGCCAATAGTTATATTTTAGTTTTAGTTTATGTATATTTTTATCTGTTATTCTGGCAATCTCTTCTAACAGTTCTAGAAGTTCTTTGGAATCCGGAAGGATGGAACCATTAATAACCAAGTATAACCATTCCCTGTCCATCTTAATACTAAGTAAATCTACCTGTAATAGGTCTTCTTCTAACATTGTTTGTAATACCTCGTATCTACTCATGTTTATCTCCTGTGTATACACAAATACATTCCCATAATAGTTCGTCTGCGTTTAGGTTATGTATCTCTGCGAGTGCGTTAATTAGTGTTATTATCTTTGCTGGTCTAAGTATATAGCAATCCGTCATACTCTTATAGATTGTAGTATTGTCTATTCCCTTGGCCCTAAGTTTACGTCCTACTTTTCTGTCGTAGTACTTTTTAAAGAATTCTTCCATAGTTCGTCCTGTGCTGCTGCTTTCATACCTTGTAATACGATGGTCTTGTAATGGTAATCATACATCATAGCCAAAGTCTTAGAGAGATAAATAATACTAGATGTGTTTGGCTTGACTCCCTTCTTCCATCTACAGACCTGATTTGTACATAGACCAGCCTTTTTTAATATTTTATCTTGGGAACCGAAGGGTACATATTTTTCTAACCACTCGTTAAACGTCATGATATCTCCCCATATTTATCTAGAATCTCTATTACTATATTTGTATATGGTTCTTCTGTGGGTTGTGCGTAAAACTTCCGTTGTACCAGTTCTACTACTTGGTTATCGTCCTTCCAGATATTCCCAGCCTTTGTAATGGCATCTAATACAAATTTTGCGTAGTTATCTATGTCTGGTTTGGTAGGTTTAAATAATCGTTTACCTGCTATTATTACCTGCTTCTTTAATCTGGAAGGGGCTTTACATACAGATACGATAGTAATCTTTACTGGGGCTTCTGTCTTTTCCCATCGCATCATAACGGTAGTATCTCTAAGATATTCTACTGTCTCTGTAAGAGTCTGTAAATGTTCCTTGGGATAGTAAGCCCCAAACTTACCAACCTTTATTCTAGGCTGGGAATGTGGGTTTTTTGGTATTGTTATTTCTAGTCTCATTGGTTACCCCCGAAGATACTATCGTAATGTCCATTCTTGAGAAGTATATCTGTCTTTATTTTTAAGATGGCCTGCTGTATAAGTTTATCTGCGTTGTCTTCTTCTGTTTCCAGAACCTTACAGATTTTTACCAGCATGTCTAGTGTCGGAAGTTGTAACCCGTTACACCAGAGACTAACAAGGGCTGTCGATTTTTCTAGTTTTTTCGCTAGATCTTGCTGGCTTAGTTTGTCTTTACGAAGTATCAGCCACATCATAAAATTAGGGTATTTTGTATTTGTCATGTCTATCTCCTTAGTTGTTTATTTCTTCTGTTAGGTCTATTATTTCTTCCTGAAGTTGGTTTAACTGTACAAGAGCAATTATTAGTTTTTGCTGTGTTTGTATAATCCCTTCAGAATCGTTTTTATCTTTCTGCATCTTTAATACATCGAAAAGTTTGTGTATTTTTTCTGTTGCTTCGTCGCTGTATTCTCTTTTTATATCTCTAGTTATTATTAGTATTTCTTTATCCATGTTCATCTCCATTACCATCTATTGTTACTACTATATGATAGCCATTCACCATCGTAATTACTTGTATCTGCTACTAGTTCGTCTTCGTATGTAGTTGTATTTACATCAGAAGTTACAATTAGATATAAGTTATAAAATTGTTTCTCTGATAAAGTTATATCCTCACCAGAAAACATTTTTATTTTGCAGCATCGTAAGCCCTTATTATCTATATACCTAGATGTTATATATCCCTGTTTACCAGTTTTTTTATGCATGATAGTTGTTTTCATGTTTTTTTCTCCTTTTGTTATTTTATTCTTGACATGTAAATAATACTTTATTATTCTTAAAGTACTAACTATTATAATTTAAGGAGATTAAACATGCAAACAGATTTTATAACTTTTGCAAATAAAGTACACGAACTAGCCAACAGCCCACAGTTTATGGTATTTCTTATTCTGTTGGTTGTCTTTGGCATCATATCACTAATAACAATAGACCAGGAGTAAACATGAGTCCAAACATAAAACAAATAGAACTACAATCTAGAACTAATTTTACCTGCATCATGTTTAAGGGTAAATCTGTAGGTATGGTAGAGTATCGCAGGGTATACGGTAATAACCTGTACTATGCACACGTAGATAACTCCGCTTGTGAGTATAACAGTTTCGAAGATGCTGTAGCACATCTTCTATGGCGAAATGGGCTTACGATAAAACAAGCTCATGCAGAAGTAGGTATTAAATAATCTAACTTCTAGTATTCAGGGTTGTTTTTATCCCTTCTAAAATACCATCCATTCTTTGTACTTGTTGTTCTAACATTACTAGTTTCTGGTTGGTATTTATTATTTTTGTGCTTAGGTCGTCGAACCTAGCCCCCAACGCGTCTACTCTTGTATTCATTTGTTCTAGTTTGTCTATCGCTTTTTCTAGGCTCTTTGCTGTGTTTATGTCGTGCTGTTTGCGTTCTTCGTCTAGTTTGATAATTACATGGTCGTACCTATCACGTAAAGCATCTTCCCTTTTTTCGTACTTTACCTGCATGGCTTCCCTGCTTCCTTCGTCTTTGCTCTGTAGGTCTTCGATTTTCATCATATAATGCGAGGTTAATTTATCGTGCTTGGCTTCCTGCTTCTGTAGCCACCACATCATATAAGCAGCGAGTAAACCGATGGGACCAGCATTTAAAAGTACGTCTGTAAACATATCCATATCTTACTCTCCCAGTATCAAAGTATAAGTAAAATGGGACCATCCGTTTACTTGTATCTGGGCTTTACAAAGGTCTATAAATCTTTGGTATCGTACTTCGTTGGATATCACAGTACAACCAGCAGACCATTTATTTACGTAACTACTATCTTGTCCTGCTTTATGGATGTTAATACCGAAGTATCCTATCTGCCCTGTATCTGCTCGCACGTCTGCTACTTCGTCCCTGTTTGCGTCCCTATATACCTTTACTTTACCACGTTGTACAAGTGCTTCGTATTTTCCCCTGTGTAATCCTAGTTCGTGACTTCTTCTATATTGTCCAGGGGCTAATATTGCTGTACCTGCAACCTTAGACGGGTTTAATAGATGGTACGTACCTGGGTCTGTGGTACACTTGAACCGCTCCCACTGCCATAACCCATTACACTTATAGACAACGTGTAAAACATCGTCGAAGGTGTTAGGCTCTGTATTAAATCTTTCACCTATAATATTTAAATCAAAATCTGCTTGAGAATCAAATACAACATGCCCCAAGTCTTTTACGCGTTGTAGAATCTTTGGAAGAGTACCCATTTTTATAAACCTCTATTTGCTATTATATTAACCTCTTTTCATTAGATATATGGTTAATCTCTAGTTCTAATACAAATTCCCAGTGTGTTTCCTGCCATCGTTTACTAACTATCTGGGCCTTCTGTCTGTCTATAGATATATCGCTGTCTGTCAGTTCGATGATATCCCCAACCTGTAACCATCCGTAGTAGCCTACAGCCTTATAAGTTATCCCCAGCCTAGGCATAGAGTTAAATCTTATATATTCCTGTGCTATTCTCGAAGCTGTAGAATAATCGTATACATAATTTAGTTCTAGTACTTTGTGTTTCAATCCATATTTGGACTGGGAAATAATAGAGTATTCTTGTACAGACTCGTTACTAAGGTTTCGTAGTTCTGCTGGTTGGTCCGAGCCTACAAATACTGTACCGAAATAGGCCTGTTTCAATCCATACCATGAAAAATAAACCGTAACAGAGTTACATATATCTTGGGGTTCTGTTAATGGCAATACAGGACCAGACCGAAAGAACACAGACCCCGCGGTTATATGTTCTGTTGGGGTTGTATTAACACCCTCTACCATAAGATTTAATCTAGGGCTTAGTCCATTATTACCCAATACAATTTCAATAGGCAAGTAGGGTATTATTTCCTGCTGTATAAAATCTAGACCTGTTACTGTATCGTCTGTTATTATCCCTGCGAACTTGTATTCGTTTAAAAAGTGCCTGGCATTATACCATGCGTCATAATCTACATCGACCCCAGATACTGTAAGGGCCCATAAACATAAATCTCCGCCCCCAGTTAAAACCCCATCGCTGTAAGGGCTTGCCATACCTTCTTCTATAAATACCCAGTATTCTATATCTTGGTTTGTCGTTGGGCTTTCTACTGTAACACTGGGAGATATTTCGATTTGAGAATATAATAAAACTTTTTCCTCTTGTCTTCTTCCTGTTTGCTGTACATCTCCTGTATCTATATTGTTCTTTGTGTCTGTTAATTTGCCTGTAGTACTTAATACATGAGTACATGATATCGTCATATAAATAGTACCAAGTACAGGGGAGTATATGAAATAACTTGGAATCGTATATATTTCTGTTCCATCTATAAATCTAAAAGCCCCAAAAACAATAGGAAGTATTTTACCTTTATTTCTATCATTTAATGTAATACTGGGGTCTGTATCTTCTGTTAGTGTGTATCGTACGTTCTGTGCTGGTAATAATCCAATTGCATTTACGATACTTGTAGACTCTAGACTACATTCTACATATTCTACGGGTCTGTCTGGATGCCCGTAAATAGGTTGGGATATAACACCCTGGGCAAGTATTACTCGTTCGTCGTAATCTGTGTGTATGTCTTCGAGGATGTAACTTAGTTCCGCTTTGCTTCCTTCTATTGTGTTACCTCTCATCTCTTCTAGTGCTATGTTTACACCAGAGAAGTATAAAGCCAATGGTACGCTTTTTTCTTCAATATCTAGGCCTAGTAACTCGCTTTGTTCTGCGTACTGTGGGTTATCTAGATGCCCAACGAAAGGAAGGTAAACCCCATTATCTAGTAAATGTACTGGCTTGGTAGCGAAGCGGTAAACATAACTACCCCAAGATACTTCCAATAAAAATATGGGATGGGCTCTTAGAAGTTCGCTGCGAGGAAACATTATAAAACCTCTTCTATTGTAATCGTCGATACTCTGAATATTTCGTTATCTAGTTCGTCCCCAAGTACAGACTCTATAGTAACGTCACTTGTAATAACTGCTAGTACTTGCTCTTCTTCCCTTACTAAGATATCACTTTGTACAGAACCTGTACTAGATAATCTATCTATTTTTGGCAAATATACTAGGGGTCTTATGGTTCCTTGTAATCTCGTAAGCAATCCCAACATAAATAACGGTACATCTTTGGAAGCTGCTACAGCATCTGTACTAGATGTTAAGGCTGTCCAGTAATCAGGGTCTACAGCATCCGCAGAAATGCTAGTAATATCTACAGGGTCTGCCCAGGATAGTCTAATCGTTTTTCTGGATGGTCTTATATTTCTAGAAAAACGCGTACCGTTTATTAGTTCCTCAGAGATTGTACCAGAATCCCTAGATATAGTTCTACCTCTTCCGTATTGCTGCCCAGGTATAATAATAGGTCCTATGGAAATATGCGAACACTGCATATAATCTTCTGGTGTGGGAGTGCTTAAGAATCGTAACTGTATTTCATCGTAAGATAAGTTCCCATCCATATACATTACGATAGTACAAGACGTTGGTATAATAGTAGCTACTCTGTCTTCTTCTGCGTTGGCTGTTGGAATCGTTACACCTTGTTCAATGTAAAATACTGGTTTCTTTGTAGTACTACTGCTTAGGGTTCCTTCTGTATTGCTAACTATTCTTACGAATATCGTTGTATCGTCGTCTGTTAGTCTTAGGGTAGCCCCTGCGAACTCGTTAAAACGTATGTATGTATCTGTCGCTGGGTTATTACTGTTGGGTATAATGGTAGATGCTCGTTCATTGTAGTAAAAAGATATACCGTTACTTACGTTGGCTCTCTGTATAAAACTTCCAGAACCTTCTTTACTGTATACTTGTATCTGTCTAAAGTTTATTCCCTGAAGATGTATACCTATAAGTCCATTACCTGTAAATGGGCTTCCCAAACTATCAGATAAATCATTAAATATTATTTCCTGCTGTGGAACACTGGAACCGGAAGAAACGGTAGTACTTCGCCAGCCATCTTTTAAACTTGGATGGTTCGCATAAAAAACATTATCTATACTGTAATCGTATCTGGTCTGTATCTGGTATTCGTCGTTAAGTCTTGCAGGACCGTTAAGAGTAGTAATCCGTACCCCATCTGCAATATATACATATTTTCCAGCAGGGGGGTAATTCATACTAGCCAGTTCTGGAGTATCTTCTGACATCTGTAACCCCGTTCGTTCGTCACTTGATACCATAAACGAATACCAGTATGTACGAACAGTTCCAGAAAAAGTATCATGCCCAAAGGAAGCAGAACCACCAGTAAGACCTGTTCCCCCATTTGTTAACGTATTACTACTTCCTACCTCTACAAACGATTTTGTATGGGCTTGGGTTTCTGTACAGAGAAATAACTTACAATCGTTATTAGATATGGCTAAAATAATTTCGTTTATACCGCTGCCCAAAGTAGTATTAGCGATGGTACCAGAGCCATGCATATCTACTAAATATACAGACGTAGAACTAATACGGGCTACTGCTCCATATCTTACAGACCCGTTACCAATCTCTACAGATACATATCTAGCATTACTCGTAGTACTTCCCCCGAAGTTTACATCAAACCTACAGCGAACTATAAGCCCTTCGTCTAAGGTTGTAGTACTGTAAGACGTTGTATAATATCTATTATTTACACTGGTTGTACTTGTAAATAATCTTCCTAGGCTTATTGTATCGCTACCAGTACCAGATACTGTAAATTCAGATATCGTATTAGGTTCGTTATACGGTAGATATGTAGTATTAAATGTTATTTTCTTATATCTATCCCTAGAATCGTCAATATAGGGAAGAGTTAAAGAAGAATATCCACCCATCCAAAGTACAGATAACGTATTATCATTTACTAGGGCTGTATCGAAGTTATGGCCAATCGCTATACGTCCCTGTACCGCTGTTGCTTGTATTTCCTTGGGTCTTTGGATGGTTCCAGAAGAATCTGTAATCTTATACCAGTAAGCATTATCTACCCCACTAGCCATGTATTCCCAGTTTGTACCGTCCTTGGAAATACGAGCAAAATATTTTTCTTCGCCTGTTAGTTGGCAGTTACGGAAGTAACAATAGACTATATCGTCTTCGTCTACTACTAGGGCTAGTTCGCCCCCTGTCATATCCTCATTATCGCTATTTTCTTCTGCTATGATACCTGTACTTATAATGCTATGTACATCTGCATTACGACCAACAGCAATAGAAAAGAAAGCATGGGGTATGGGCATGCTATGAAGTTCGGATGTCTCGGCTATGTATCCTAAATAAAATTGGTTCTGTCTGGTCGTTAGTCTTACTCTATGAAACCCTACATCAAAGTCATAAGCAGAAGTTACCCTAGTAAAAGTCTGTCCTCCGTCGACGCTCGCAAATTGCCAGAGTCTATTCTGGAAAACACCAGTACCGCTAGTTCCATATTTCGTCTCTACCAATAAAAGAACCTGCCCATGTAAGGCTGCTATCTGTACCCCTTCTACGGTATATTGTCCTGAGCCTGTACCCTCTGTTATTAGGTCGTCTATAAGTCTTTCGCTGTATAGGTCCCACGTACTACCGTCGTCTGTACTTCTGTAGGCTTTAAAATTTACCCGTCCGTCTGAAGAACCAGCAGTACCATACTTTGTATTAAATACTAATAAAATACTACCATCTGGTAATTTACACATACTTGTATACGTTTCTGGAAGAGATAAACCACCGAAGGGGTCTTGTAGATTGGCTACAGTTACACTACTATAAATGTCGTCGTCTTCAGTTCTAGAGTATACAGATATTCTAGGGGTAATAAATGTGGGTTCTTCTGCATAAACAGCTATTAATAATGTACCATCGTCTAAACCTAGCATACTAGGGTATTTATAGAAGTACGAAGTACTACTGGCATAGTCTGCAATATCATAGTTAGATATGTTACTGGGAAGAAGTCGCCCGAACTCTGGAGAGGATGCCGCGTTATCTTCCCAAACAAATTGGCCCCCTTCTCCTGCGTGTCCTGCTCTCTGTGTTTTTATTTGTAAATCGCTGTCTGCTGTTTGTTCCCCTGCTGCCCTTACTATAAGTTTACTAACTTGCTGGGGTATTGGGTCCCCTGCCCTGTTACCACTTTGGGAAAACGAACTATTAGCAGTATCTATACTTGTTTCGTCGATATCATGAGGAAGTAAAAACCCCCGTAGTACATCTGGTGAATTATTGGAACCCATCTTAATACCTCGCTACTCTGTTACGTTTATTTATAACACCAGTTCGATTACTTTGCTTAATAAACCTATCGAAATGCTTAAAGGGTTGGACTACTACCACATTACCCGTACTTCCCCCAGCCTGCAATCTCTGTAAACCTTCTTCGCCACCTATACGATTTACGGTAGCCCTATCTAATACTGCTTCCCCACTAAGAACCCGTACCATGTTTTCGTCCGGTCTTAGTCTGTCCCTGTTTCCAATCATACCCCCCATATCTGCGGTAGGTGGTGTTTGTGCAAGTACTACCCCTGTCTGGGCTGCTGCCCCTGCGGTTATTCCTGCGATGGTTAAACCCCTTACAATAGGAGGAAGACCCAAGGCCCCTGCGATGGCTTCCGCTGCGGACATGGCTATGTTTGCCACTGCTGCTGCTTGGTTTACCTTAAATAATCTTTGTTGGGCTTTTATATCTTCTTTGTTGTTTGCTGCGTTAAACTCTGCAATGGCTGTAGCAGCATCTATAATACTGTTTGCTGTAAGTTTCGCGTTCTTTACTGCTTCTTCTCTTTCTTTCTGTTGGTTCTCTAGTTGCTTTCTGTGTGCTTCGTCTCGAAGTCCTTGTAACTCTTCCACATGCTTTATACGTTGGGCTTGTTGTTCTGTTTCCAATGCTTGTAAGGCTGTTTGGGTCTGTACCTCTAAGTCTAATAACTTCTTTCTATCTTCTTCTGTTTGGGCTAGTTGTCTGGCTGCTTCTAGTTGTTCTGTTAGTCTTTGCTTGGTTTCCTCGATGGAATCTCTTTGGGTTTTATACGATAGTACAACCTCTGCATTTTTCCCAAGTCTCTTGGCTTCTAGTTGGTCTATAATTGCAAGTGCGTTTACTTGTTCTTTCGCTGCATCCTCTAATAATCTTTGCAGTTCTAGTAATCGTTCTTCCTGGGCTTTTAGTTCGTCGTTCTTTTCTTTCTGTTTGTCCTTCGCTTTGTTCTGGTCCTTTATTCTCTTCTCTCTGTTCTTCGCTGCTTCTTCTAGGTCCTTGGCTTGTTGTCTTAGGTCTAGTAGTTGGGCTGCTTGGGCTTCATAATCTATGTTTACTTGCTCTTCTAAAATTACCCTTTGTCTTCCAAATTCTTCTAGTTCTGCTTCTAGTTTTGCTATCTTTTCCTGTTGTGCTGCCCTTGCTTTAAATGCTTCGCTTATAGAATCGAATTGTGTACGGTTGTCTATAATGCTTCGTAGTTCGTCTTTGGCTATTTGTAAGTTACGTTCTTTTACCTGTTGTTCCCCACGTAAAGCATCTACTCTATCTTGGGCCGTCTTCTTTAATCGTTCTGATATCTTGTTAGCTTCTATATCTCTTTGCATCCCTTCGAAGTCTGCTTTACTAATCTCCCCACATAACATAAGTACTTCTGCTTGGGCCATGTTAAGTTCTGTGGTAAACTCCCCCAAGGAAGATATAGTATCTTGTTGTATCTTCTGGTAATCCTCTAAACGTTTGTTTAGTTCTTCCTGTTCTTTTGCTAGTTCTTCTGCGGCTTTGGCTGCTCTTTCCTGTTCTGCTGTGTACTCACTTACAGCATAAGCAGCACCAGCAGCAAGCACAGCGAAAGCAGCGAAAGCAGGGTTAAGGAATTTCCCTACTCCAACCAATCCCTCTAGACCCCCTACAGAATCCGCAGCAGCCATGGCCATCCCTTCTAGTTCTGGATTTACTAGACCAACAGCCCCAGCGATACCACTTAGAACCGTACCCACATCACCAGCAGACCCATGTAACTCTTCTAAACTATGTTCTGCACGTTCTGCAGAATGTTCGATAGTTCGCATAGACTTCTGGGTTACTTGGGCTGTTTGCTTCGCTGCCTTCTCTGTCTGGCGAAGTTGTTTATTTAGGCCACCTATCATTTCTTTAATTTGTTTTTCTGATAGTTTACCCCCAGCACGTAAGGTTTTTTCCAGTTGCTTTATATCAGCCCTGTAACTTATCTCGACACTTTTATTTACGTCTGCCATTATTTCACCTTCCTAGCAATATCTGTAGCTGCGTCTGCTAGTTCTTCTGCCACAGAGTCTGCTTTTTTCTTTGCTGGTTTCCAAAGTAATTCATTTGATACCCTAGTACCTAGACTATATGGTAAATCTGTATCTACTCCTACCTTGATAGCCCATGCGTAGGGTGCTGTATTTCCTACTACAGATTCTAAGGTACCTTGGGAAAAGACGAAAGCAGTATATAACTTTTCTTTACTTCCCTTGCTTTTTATCTGAAACTCAGGGGGGCGAAGTGTACCAAGTCTTTGCATTTTATACGATGCAGCGAAAGCACGTTTTAAACTGTAATCGTTATCTGTCTTTGAGATATTGCGAGCAGTTACCCGTACTTTACCTTCTTCTGTTAGGTTATCTGTACTTACCGGTTTCTGTACTGGCCATGCTTGATAAGCATCCTTATATATTTGGTCTGTTGTTTCTTCCAATATCTTTACGGTTTCCCCTGGAAGAGCTTCTAAGATATCTAAAAAAATATCTTTGGCTGTACTATCTACATCTATGGACATATTACCCTGCTTTATTTTTATTTTCCTGCCCATAGTAGTTACCTCTATTTTGTATTCTTTCCTGGTTCCTCTTTATTATAGCACGTTGGTTTTTTATCTTTCTCTCGTTCCTCTTCTTTTCGTCTTCGTGGCTTAACCTGTATTCTGCAAGTACCAGTAATTGTACATCGTAATCCAAAGTAAAAAACCATGTGGGTTCCATATTCCAGAATCTGGATATCCTAAGCCCAAGCATATCATAATACCCAGACTTAGATATTAAAAATTTGCAGTATCTTCTACCTCTGTTTCTGTGGGAAGAGAAGAAGACATAAGTACTAAACATTCCCTCCCTTTTTCATAGATGGTAGCCGCTGGTACTCCCTTTTCTAATAGCCATTCCATTACAGCAAACCCATAATCAAGGGGCTTGCCTTGGGATGGTCTATAATGTGGAATACCATCTAGGGAAGCGCAGACACCTAAAGCACCTGCGCATAGTTGCGCGAGTTCTGCCCTATCTAGGCTGCCAGCCCATAAAGCAGTAAACTGCATACATACCCCTAGACTTCTAGGTTTTTTAAACTGTGTATCTTTTAATATCATGTCGGTTCCTTGGGTTTATATTAAGCGTAAGTTACACCGTTATAACATTCGAAGTTTACTGTAATCTGGTTTGGGTCCCCTTCTGCGAAAGAAGCAGTACAGATACAGGTATCGAAGGTTGCTGTAGTATCTCCGTCGTCGTCTCCTACTGCGTCTCCGTCTACTTCAAATACTATGTTAATCGCGTATTCGTCGGTAGATACTGTAGAAGATACAGAAACGTTAGCACTGTAAGAACCTGTTTTATTTATGAAGTCCAATACAGAACCAGCAGAAGCCGATGTAAACTGTCTCATGTAAATCGTAAAAGAACCTGTAATTGGTTGGTCGTCTCCTTTACGAACTGAGCCAATAGTACCTCTATCACGTATTACGATACGGTCTGACTTGGTTTGATCGAAAGAGAAATTACCTTCTTCGTAGGCTACTTCGAGGGTTACGGGTGTACCTGTTCCATCTTTAAGGGTTATCTTACCATCACGACGGACTTTGGGTGCTGTTGAATAGGCCATGGTTATGCTCCTAGTTTGTTATAGTGTGTAATATTGTAAATTCTAATGTGGTTATCATGTATTCCATACTGTCGGGTACGTCTCGCGTACTTCTGTTGTATCTAATCTGCATATCTTGTACTGTACCCAGAACTGCGTTTATTATATCCTCTTCTGCATCCATACATAAGTCATAATCTGTAATAATATCTTTAGGCCTAAGACGATAAGCAAAGATAACTCTAGCAGTACTGGTAACGTATGTTAGCCCCCTTCGCATCCGTTCGCCTTCGTCGCTGCTGGTTGGCATGTCTACCGTAAAACCTTTATGGGCTATGGTATTCTGGATGCGACGAAAGTAACTGGGGGGAAGCGGTACAAGTTTAAAACCTGCTACCGTCTCGACTTTGGTTTTTATTGCTTGACGAACTTGGGCGAAAGAAGAAGCCATGTTTACCTCGTTCCATAACGACGTCTATACAGATAAGGCCCAGGACGATTAAGATAAATGGTAGGTTGTGCGGATCTACGTTTATCACTATCTTCTGGTTTACCTGTGTGGTCTTCATCATAAACAAAATTAATAACATGAAATTCATCTTGATAAAGTTTATAGTGTTCCTGTGCTAGTTCTAGGTAACGTCCGTTACTCTGTCCTAGCGAACTATGGAAATCACGAAAGATAAGATACAAAGATAAATGTCTGTGTGCTTCTGCGAAGGCTTCCGGACTAGTAACCAAGTATTCATACCCAGCCCCAACAGTACGTAACCTTCTTAAGATGGTATACCATGCAGAATCTATATACTGTTGGTAACTGGTAATACTGGAAGGACGAAGACTATCAAGGTCTGTATATACCTCTTCGAAGTCTGCATCGCATATTACAGGGTAAAGACGTTTTAATACTATGGCTGCCATTCGTCGAAACGTAAATACAGCCCCAGATATAGTAACGTTAAATTCTTGTACGTACCCTTCCCCCAGTGTTAGACTAGTTGCTAGTTGGGCTGGGCTATGTGAATACTGTATGGTCCCATCCCCTAAAATGGTAGTACTACCATTCTCTACTATATACTGGCCATCTGGTTTTAAGATGGAATACGTAGCAGAAGAAGGGGTAATCTGGGAACCATCACGGTAAACCTCTAGTAACGTAGTTTGTGCTTTACCACGTTCTAGAAGTTCCGTAACTCGTACGCGTGCAGAATATGGGGTATCAGAAGACATCTATTAAGCCTTGATTACTAGTTTCCAGTCTGAACCATCACATGCAAATAGAGAACCTTCCCCAGCAGCAACAGTAGCGATAGTAGCCGCAGCATCATCTTTTACAGTAAAACTATGGGTAGCATTTTCGTTCTTAATGAAGAAGATAGCCCCGTTACGTTCTGCTGGTAGATTGATATCATAAGCTGCGTCTGTATCTAGAATCTGTATCATAGAATCTTTGTATGTAAGAGTTTTAAGAGCTGCTAATGTTTCGATGTTTACACCGTTTTTAAACTCGAAATGTCTAGCGACTTTAAAAGCCTGTGCGCTGTTGTAATCTGAAGCCATGCTAACCTCCTGGGTTTATTGTAAAAATTCTGGCTGTTTGTTTATGTAAGATGTTTTTTATGTAAAGGATTATACATTATTTTTTCATTTGTTGAACATTATTTATTTTATCCTAGACTCGTTCTAAGTCTATTTCTTATTCTTAGATTTATCTAGATGGCCACGTAGATTATTTTGTGCTTCACGAAAGGACATATCTTTACCGCTTTTTCTGGCAGAATCCATTATACGTTTGGCTGTTCTATCGAAGGCCTTTTTTTCGTTATCATAACTCATAATGTGCACCTCTGTTTTTTTCTAGGTCCTGTAATGCTAGTTTCATGTCCTTATGTAGATCTTGCAATCCGTTAAGTTTTGCTGCTATCTCTGGTATATGTTGGTTACGTGTATGTCTTTCTATACGTCGTTGTACATCCATCATTTGTCTTTGTATAAATGTTTTATGTGGAAGTTGTAATACTCCCTTTTGCATAAGTTCTAATCGCCAATCCGCAAATAGGTCATGTCGATAACTCTTTACAAGTTCGCCCCCGATATTTTCCAAGGTTGTAAACTTGTCTGCCCAGTAAGAACCTCTTCGGGCTGGGTATTTACGTAAGTAGTCATGCTGGGCTGGGTTTATAATGGTCCATCCCTTATCTACTAATCTAGTACGGGTTAGTCCGCTGTCTGGATTGTTGCTAAATCCTCGCGTACCGTTTACCCCTGGGGTTTCATGATGTACATGCAGTTCTGGAAGCCAAACAGGTTTACGTACTGTTTTTGTAGTTTTGCCTGTCGTCGCTTGTGTCTCGAAATAATATAACTCCCAGTTTTTTGGGTGATGCTTGTAGAAGAATCTATTATTACTTCTGGTAGGTAATGTTACCTGCTGTTTCGCTGTTGTTTGCCAAGGTTGGGCTATGTCTTCGTAGTTCATAATGTCGGTATCCTTATTTAAATGTTTAGTCGGTCCCCTAAAGAAAACTGCTAGGGAGACTGGGGAACCGACTAAGCCAGCCCCCCAGCAGAACAAAAGTTTTTATTATGTGGTTGAGTTAATCAAAACGCCTCTGTCGTCGTCGATAACAGCCAATCCAAGATAAGCATGTCCGATGATAGCAGTAAGAGCCTTAGCCCCTTCGCGTTCCATTTCTACAAGTACTTTACCCATCTGCATAGATTGAGCAGCACCAGGTAAAGAAGCTGGTACACCATCTGCGTAAGCCAAAGCACCTACACCGAACATAGCAGACTTGTAAGCCCCGCCAGCATCGTTTACGTAAGAAGACTTATAGACATCTACCCCAAGCAAATTGCCGACATAGCCGGGGCCTTTAGCCATTAACATCTCTTGCGTAGCAGACATATAAGAAATTGCGTTACCTGTTTCATTACGTAAAGAGTCTTGTAGTTCTGTCAAAGCAACAGGATGTAAGATAGCTGCGAAAGGAGCCAAAGCACCTTTATTAGAAGCGGCCTTCTCTAGTTGGAAAATAGCAGAAAAGAAATCATCTACAGACAATTGGGTAGATGCAGAACCTACAGTATTTGTAAAGTCGTCGATAGCATCCGCTGTTTTATCTGCGAAAGAAGCTTCATAAGAACCAGCCATAGACTGAGCAAGTCTAAACGGATCGATATCAGAACCTCCGAATCCTGTCATGCTTGCAAGGTCTGTCATCTTGTACATAAGAGCCAATCTAGCAACAGCGATATCTACATGTGAATCTGTAAAGTCTTGTATGGTTGCTGCGTCTCCTTCGTTTGTAGGAGTTTCGAAAAGGTCGTAACCGTCTAGTCCTGCTTTACGTACTCGGATGGTATCAGAACCTAATCCGTTAATAGAACCTGCATAGGAAATGTATTGGGAGTTACGAAGGTTTTGTACATCGCGAAGAAGCAAATTAATCTCTTGAGAAATCATAGCTTCAATGCGTAGATCCCCTTCTAGTTTTTGGTGGGTCGAATCGTTCTGACCGTAAGAAATAATCTTAGCCATTGTTTTTTACCTCATTGGTGAATAGTGAAATATTATTTATGTGGTTGTCTTGCTATGTTCTCTTCGTTTTCTGCTGTTTACTGGTGCGACCATACAAAGATAGATAAATCAAGTCATATTTTAAGTGTTATAACTTGTTTATACCACATTACGAATATTTTTATTTAAACTTTTTGGGGATACTAAACATGCGTCCAGACTTCGATAAACATACAATAGATAAATGTAAAGAACTTTTAGCGAAGGCCTACGACCTAGAAGACGAACAAATAGACCCCGAAGCAATTATGCGGATGGCTATTTTTATATCTGTGGTCTTTGCACATAACGCAGGACTAGACCCCAACGATTATGTAGATATTATAAAAGATACCTGGGCTAGAATGTATATATCTATCGAAGAAGAACCCACAGAAGACATGGAAGGTATACAAGTTTGGGTATCTGATAAACCGATAACAGACGAAGAACAATAAAAAAAGACCCCTTCCGTAATAGAAGGGGTCTAACATTTTAACCTAAGGAGTTATCCGTTATGCCATGTAGACAATCAAGATATCGTCGGCATCTGCCAAAGCAGCACCGAAAGAAAGACGGGTAACACCACCAACAACAGACAAAGTAAATTCGTCACTGTTAGCAGCAGAACCACCAAGAGCAGTTTGGTTAAGTAAAGCCAAACCGTTTTTAAATGCCATAATGCCATTAGAGAAAGCGGAGTCTACTTCTCTGGCTAGGTCGATATTAAGAGTACTAGAACCTGATACAGTTGTAAGTTCTTGGTATGCTTGGAACCCGACTTTAGCAGCAGTAACCGCATCGTCTGCAATCTTAGCAGTAGATACAGCACTATTAGCAAGTTTACCAGAAGTAATACCAAGGTCTTTTACGCGTACTTGGTTACTTACTTCGTCGACTTCTATTGTAACGTCATCTACTTCTACGTCGATATTACCGGCTTGAAATTCCAAACCTGCGCCAAGTTGTACGTCTACTGCGTCGCCATTGAAGTCTAGACCATCACCGCAGTTTACTTCGATATTGTTAGAAGCATCTTTACGAAGACCAGCACCAGCAACAGCAGCAGCAAGTTTAACACCTGTTACGTTAGCATCTAAGATTTTAGCAGTAGTAACCGCAGAATCTGCAAGTTTAGCAGAAGATACCCCAAGGTTTGCAAGTTGTAGGGAATCTGTAACAATCTCGATAGTAGAATTATCTACCTTTACTTCCAAGTTAGAAGAACCATCTTTACCAAGACCAGCACCAGCAACACCAGCGGATATTTTTTGCCCTGTAACTGCATTGGTAGCAATCTTAGCAGAAGATACCGCGTTACTGGCTATCTTTGCTTCGGTAACAGCAGAAGCTCCGATTTTAGCAGAAGATACCGCAGAATCTGCCAAGTTAGCAGAAGAAACCGCAAGAGCTGCAATTTCGTTACCTGTAACTGCATTGGTAGCAATCTTAGCAGAAGTAATACCAGAATCCCTTACACGTAATTGGTTAAGTCCTACGTCTATCTCGATAGTAGAGTCATCTACTTCTACGTCAATGGCTCCCGCTTGAAATCCCAAACCTGCACCGAGTTCTACCTCTAACTGTCCAGCATCAAAAGAAAGACCGTCGCCAGCATCGACACTTAAAGTATTACCAGACTTAGAAAGTCCGTCGCCTGCTGTGATTTGTCCAAGTCCTGTAAACTGTGCGAATACTACGTTATCAGAACCTAAGTTAGCAATTTCAGAAGTTTGTACGTAACCTTGGTCCGCGTTCGCTGTACCTTCTTTTACGAAGATAGCAAGACCATTTAGTTCGTCTGCTGTATTTGCATCTGACGATCTTGTAAGAGCAGAAGAAGAACCGTTAAAATCATAAACCCCGTTTTCTGCTTGGGCTGTTTGGTTCTTAAGTAAGATTCTATCCCCAGAAGCGATTTGGACACCGTCGAAAGTATCTGTACCTGGGTTAGAAATTGTTACGTTTGCTGTAGATGCTACGCGTGCTGGTTCTTTCCAATAAACTCCAGACCCTACCAAGCCATCTACATAAGATTTATTGGTAACATCACTAGCATTACTAGGGGTTCCGGCTTGAAGGGTTCCGCTCGAAAAATCGAAAGTTCCGCTAAAATCTATCTTTCCAGAAGTTACAGCATTAGCAGCAATCTTGGCAGATGTTACCGCGTTACTACCAAGCTTCGCAGATGTAACCGCTCCGGATTGGATTTTAGCAGCAGTTACCGCAGAAGCTTGGATTTGTGCTTCTTGTACCGCATCGTCTGCAATTTTACTATTGTCAATGGCATCATTTTTAATCTGACTACCTGAAATTTGTACACTCATATTATATACTCCTATGTTTGTGTATAATCGATTATTAAGAAATCCCCTACTACAGGGGTAAAGGTTGTAGTAAATGTTGTACTGGTGGTTTCGTTAAAGGTTTCCCCTCTAACTTGTCTTTGTCCATTCCAGTATAAACGAAGTGTACCACTTTCATAACTGTTTGCCACCGTAAAAACAGTTCTTTCCCCATTTATATCACTTGTTAGGTCTTCTTCTGTCATATCCGCACCCCCTTCTTGTATCTTTGGATATATAAACGTAGCCATGGTTATACTTCCTCTAAGGTTACTACTACTTCTGCTGTACCGCTTTGGGCAGCAACAAAGACAGAAGTAGCCCTAGAATTACCGCGTCCGATACGAACTTGAAAAGCATTGTTAGCAGGTACAAACATTTTATCTGTGGGCATTACCTCACCGTCTACGCAGTCATTCTGGCCAACGAATAAAGCAGATACACGAGAACCGAAAGTAACCTGTGATACTTGGGATGGTAAAGATATTTCTGTAGCATTGGTGGTTACAGTTATAACTTTAAAATGTGGGAATTTGTTTTGTGTCGATAAATCTATAGCCATCGTTACCCCCTTCTACTGTACTTGCTTCGCCATGCTTTCTGTATGGCTTCCCTATTTGCTGCGTAATAATCAGAATCTGCGGCAGCCTTCTGTAAGATGCTAGGACCATCTACGGGGGCTTGGGCTCCTGTGTTTACTGCTGGGGCTGTAGGACGTTCTAATACTTGTTCTGGGGCTTCTGCTTGCATTGGTGCTTCTGCTGGTTCTGGGGCTTCTGCCTGTAGGTTCTGCAAGTGTGGACGAAGAACCGCAGGGGCTTTACTGGGGTCTTGTACTGCACCTTCTAACCATTCCGTTAAGGGAACCTGTTCTTTCTTTCCTAGTTTCGCCATGCTCTTTTCGTAAGCCCATTCTATAGCTTCTACCATGTCTTCGTCGACTAGACCATGTTGGGATATTGCTTTATATCTGTCGTACCTGTTGTTCGCCTTGGTTAGTTGTTCTCTATACTCTTCTAGTTGTTGATTAAGTGTATCAGAGATGCCAGCGGATTTTTTCGCGTCCTCTAGTTCCGCAGTAAGTGTACGTACCTGTCCTTCTGCTTCTTGTGCTCTGGAAGTTACTTTAGAGATACGTTCTTTTATTGCTGCTTCCATATCTGTCTTTAAAACGTAAACGTTTCCGTCTTCGTCTGTTATCGTTTTCATGTCGGTTGTCCTTTGTTGGGGTTAAAAATATTACATAAATTCGGCACGTTCTTTACGTATCTTTGTAAGTTCCTGTCGTGCTTGTTCTTCTGATAAATCTGGGTACATTATCTGCATGGCTTGGATGGGTGAAATAAGACCAGCCGAAAGCTTCTGTACTATGTCTTCCCTTGCTGCTCTAGTCTCTTCTGGACTAAGCGGTAAAGACTTGTAAGCAATCCTGTAACCTGTTTCTGGAAGACTTGTATTTAAAAATCTATTACTAAGTATGGCTGTCTTCGTTAGTAGTTCCTCGTCTGCCATCCTGAATACTGGTGCGTACTTTCGTTGGGCTTCGCGTTGTCCCTGTCTAGATACAGCCAAGGCATAACCGCTACGAGGGTCCCCAGAAGTTCTTTGTAACTCTGCTGGGGATATCCCAGAAGTAGTAGCTACTCTGTATTCGTACTTCGCGATACTTTCTAGAAGACTTTGTACGTCTGCCCCTGGTTGAAATTGTCCTATCTGGGGTTGGGTATCTTCTGTTGGTTGAAACATTAATATACTACTGGGGTCTGTGGCAATACCTGTCCTTCTGGCTGTTGTATCTTGGTCCATTGCTGTAAGTCCTGAAAGGGTTACACCAATCGCGTACCGTTGGGGCCATGAAGCATCTCGTAAAGCATGAGAGAAAAACGAAAAGAATACAGCACTTTGTAAAGAACCGTAAACTAGTTGGCTTTGGTCGTAGGTATTCCATAACATGCCTGTCTTCTCTGCGTGATACATTGTAACGGGTAAAAATGGTCTACCTTGGCTGTCTATGTATGGATACGAATCTAAACCAACGTGTGCAGGATGCCCCATGTAATCCTCGCTTACATCTATTCCTATACTTCCATCTGCACCAGCCTTATACATTCCGAAACGGGGGTTATTTAAATCTCGTATGTCGAAGATATCCCATACCCATTCCGTTTTACCTTCCTTGTTTGTTCTTAGTCTTAGTTCCTGGTAGTAGTTGGGTTTGTCTGGTAGATCTGGCGAAGCATCACATATTACATAATCTGGGGTTACGATTCTGTATTGTATTCCTGGATAGTCTACCGTCATACCTTCCGCATGTGGGTTTACGTCTATTCTCATAATACATTCTCGCATGCCTAGTGTGTACTGCTGCATGCGTTGCATAAGCGGAAATAAACCAGCATCGTTTACCATCTTCTGTAATGGTTCTATATCCCCTTCCACGTTATGTACTTGGGGTCTTTCTGTGTACAGTACAGATAGTTGGCGGTTTACCTGTTCGAATACATTACTAGATAAATCCGATGGCCCCCATGCTTCCCTTCTGTCTGTTGGGAGATGTCTATATAGTTCGTCTTCTAAGTCCTGTTCCCAAGTACCTTGTAACATTCTACGTCTTAAGGCTGTATGGCTCCATCTCGCGTCATCTGCTTGGGTTGGTGCGTTGGGTTTCATATTAATCATTTTAGTATAACCTCATTTTAGCGGGGGGTCTATATTTGAAGTCCAGGACGGGCATGACACAGTAGCGCAATGCATCTACTGAATGTTGAAATTTATCTTTACTTCTAGCCGATTGTGTCCTTTTCATCGTCCAATTAGTAATACTGGATATGGTTGTTTTACATTTGGGTTGTATAAAAAACTGTCTGCGTTGCATTATAGCATGGATCATACTAGCCCCAAAATATACACTGTGACGGTATTTTACAGCAGTTCTAATAGTCCATCCCAGCCCCTTGGGGGGAAGACGTAATACACGTTCGAAGGCTCGCATAAGTATTAAATTACTCATCTTTTTCGCTTTGCGTTGGCCTCCCATATGCACATTATCACCTGTCCACGTACATAGTTTTCCGTCTACCCCATTATCGTCTAACATCTGAAGTACAGATGCTGCATGCTCTTCTGGGGTTCCTGTACCTCCTACCCGTTCGTCTAGTACATAGATGGAAGGGGCTTGGGGGTCCTGCATATCTATGCAACAAAGAATAGCTATTTGTGTATTGGGTTGGCTACCATGGTCTATACCTACGCAAAATCTATAGTCTCCCCCTGCTGGTACTGGTTGCCTAGATATCATCGTAACAGGGTCGAAGCAATCAAATATAACTCCCTGTGGGGTTACATCTAGAGAACCTGTAATACGGGCTTCCCTATCGATGGGTAAAAAGTTTTCTGTAATCGTGTCTATTTGTTCTTGGCTTAGAAGGGGTTTACATCCTACTGGGGTAGTATCTTTTACTGTTAGGGCTGCTCTATGTACAGATATTCTATCCGCTTCTATCATATCCCTAAGATATTGTACGTCTACATTTCCTACAGGAGTCATGGATATGGCCAATGTACCAGACTTGCCACCGGTACCCCCGCGTAATGTACGGGCTAGTAACTCGTTAAATACCAACGCGTCTACGGGTTCGTCGATACAGATAAGATTAGCAGTAGCAGAAGCAAGGCCCAAACCCTGATTAGCAGTTTTAATACGGATGATGGAACCGTTTTTAAATCTTACTACTGGGGCCAAACCTCGAAAGCCTTTACCAGGCACAAACTCTACTTCGGGGTGTAACTCATCTTTTGGACACATATCCCATAACTTTGCTTGTATGGTTCTGCTCTGTTCGTGACTATGAGTAACTAACCATGCTTCTATTGGCGGTGGGTCTGTCTTTATTACTGGATGCCTGTTCAGGCAATGGTACAGCAATAACGCACAGGTCGCGTAAGTCTTACCTACTTGGTTACCCCCTAGAAGCATCTTTACAGGGCTTGGGTCGTTTATAAATGCTCTTTGGGGAGGAGTAGCACGAAAGAAACGTAAGGGGTCCTGCGTACTACGTTCTTTAAGACGTAGTACGTTTTTTATAAATGTTATGTCTCTGTTTTTATTTGTTATGGTCATGTAGTAGTTGGGCTAGTTGGGGGACCAGTTCTAATAAGTTTTCTGCCAGAAGGTTCTGCCATTCGTCCTTAGTTATTTGGTCGTCGTCCTGCTTTGCTTCTCGCATATCCTCTACGGTTTTCTTTACCTGTTCTATGATAACCTGAGATACTGCCCACCAAGGTATTTTAAGTTTCATGTCTTACTCCTGTATGTAATTGGTTTAAAATATATCATATTTTTAAAGTATTAGTTGATATATGAAGATTTTTGTAAACTATAATGGGAGTTGTAATTGTGTTTTATGTTCTTCTAATCGTTTACGAGCTTTTAAAAAAATATCTGTATCAAGTTCTATTCCTATGAATCTACGTTTTAAATTCATACATGCAATTCCAGTACTCCCACTTCCCATACAGTTATCTAAAATTAGTTCTTTTGGGTCTGTATATGTCTTTATAAGATGTTCTAATAGATTTACTGGCTTCTGGGTTGCATGCCAAGATACAAACTCATTAGAAGTTGGTCGTAAAGAATCAAATTCTAAAACACTGGATGGGTTTTTAAGACTTGGATTATATTTGTGTGCGTCTACTTCTATGTATTTTAATCCTGTTTGGTTAGAAGTACGATTTACAAAGGGTTTACCGCTTTTCTGCTGCCAAGTCATAGCCCTAGAACCGTTTTTACTTCTGGGTATCATTTGCTTATTATATTTGGGCTGCTTCTGATAAAATACACTTATTAATTCGTGATACCTCATTGGCTGTTTATTTGCTTGGGCTATGTTACTTGGGTTGCTTTTTTTCCATATCCAATCATACTTATACATTTTTATATTACTCATTCGTAAACGAGAAGAGAAGGGTTCTTGGCCAAACAATACAATAGCACCATTTTTTTTTATTATTCTTTTATACTGGTCCCAAAGAAGTTCAAAATCTATAACAGTATCCCATCTGCATGAAGTAGTACCATAGGGTAAATCGCATAGAATCATATCTATAGTTTTATCTGGTATATCCTGCATTTTTTTTAAACAATCGTCGTTATATAAATTTATCATGTTGGTTCTTTCCTGGTTACTTCTTTGGAATTGCTATTACGTTAGAGAACCTGCCCAGCTCTTCTATAATACTCTGTCGTAATACTGGTGGGAGATTTATAATTGCGTTTACGGTTTCTGTCTTTAATAAATCGTCGCTTGCAGTATCTAGGGAATCTATCGCCCCTTCTTCTGCTTCGATGGTTCGTATACTTTCAAGTACGGTAATGTATTGTCGTTGCAGTGCTGCGTAGGCTTGCCATGACTGGGCTTGTTTGGCTTGCTGCATTGCGTCCCTTAAATCTTCTGCTTGACTTACGAACAGTTCTAAGGGTGTAGATGGCTGGTCTTTCTCTGTTGTTTCTTCTTCTGGTTCTTCCTTCCATACTGCATCCTTACGAAATCCGTCTCTACGTTCTAATAACCATGCTGCTGCTTTCCAATCCTTGTTGGATGCTTCTAGAATCTGTTCTAATAAAAATTGTTGTCTTTCGTGTTCTGCTTTTTTTACTGCCTTTAAAAATTTCAAGTATTTGTCATTCTTACGCGTAGCCGCTCTGCCTTGTCTCAGCCAATGGTAAATAGTCTGTACACTTACACCGATGGCAGAAGCCCCCGCTTCGTAAGTGCAGCCTTGTCTTATAGCAGCTGCAAAGTTTTTTGTTTTGTTCGTGTCTATCATGTCGGGTTGTCTCTTATCAACATCTGACGCTGCCGACGAGCGATCTAGTGTAGATCTCGGTGGTAGCCGTAGCATTAAAAAACAAAACATCAAACCACATT
>BCSF01000160.1_pt1 | contig 30759 bp, 43 predicted proteins | sample 1016431 | NCBI WGS metagenome assembly BCSF01 (sample SAMD00045685;SAMD00045686;SAMD00045687;SAMD00045688;SAMD00045689;SAMD00045690;SAMD00045691;SAMD00045692;SAMD00045684;SAMD00045690;SAMD00045691;SAMD00045692;SAMD00045684;SAMD00045685;SAMD00045686;SAMD00045687;SAMD00045688;SAMD00045689, study... | reverse complement strand
GGGGGCGCGCAATGTATAGACTGCTGATCGCCTTAAATGGCAACGGCTGGACAGAGCAAATCTTTGATGATGTTGTACAGGCTCTGCAATGTGTTAGAATACATCATCATACTAGACTTGTGTATCCCTGCGGATCTATTGCTGAGTATATACAAGGATCTTTGATTGATATAAGATAGATTTTCTTTATGAAAGTTGGATGTTTTGAGGGGGCTAGTGTGGTGCTGGCTCTCTCTTTTTATGTCAACAGTTTATCTTTTGTGATACATTGGGCGCATGAACAAACAACACCTCATCAAGTATTTGCAAGTCAGCAACAAGCTTGAAACGATTGCAAAAGAGTATCCGCTTGCCCTTGCTCGCCTGTGGATCCCACATTGTCATAGATGGGACGGAAAAGCCAGTCAGTCAGACAGAGAGAGAGGCTGCGGGCGTGCTATGTCGTTTGTAGGCAATGGCTTGTATACTTGCAAGCGCTGCAACATCACAGAGAAGCGAACAAGCCAAAGAGAGGGCATATTGAACGCCCTGCGACATTCTGAGGCGTTTCTGTTGAGTGGAGGGAATAGATCAGGCAAGACTGAATCAGGAGCAGGCATGCTGCCTGTTGCTTTTGCTGCTGGATCGGGTGAGTGGTGGGTTAGGGAGTGGGCTGCACTGAATCAGATCCCTCTTGACCTGCTGCCAAAAGAGCCGAGTGAGGTTTGGGTGTCTGCTTTGTCTTATGGCGACGCGCTGACATATCTACGCCCCAAGATCGAAAAGTATTGCCCTATTGGCACAAAGTTTGTCAGATGGAAAGCACAAGATCGCGCGCATGCACTCCTGCCAAACGGCGGCAAGATCCTGAGCATGTCTGCGGAGTCTGGAAGAGAGAAATTTCAAGGGGGTGCTGTGTCGCTTGTAGTGCTTGACGAAGAGCACCCGAAACCGATCTTTGATGAATCTATGTTGCGATGTATTGATCATAAGGGAAAAGTGATCTGCACAATGACCCCGCTTAAGGGGATCACTTGGGTGCATGACGTATTTATTGAAAATCCTCAAACTGGATACGGCACATACACGATCAGCGGACTAGACAATCCGTATGTCTCAAGCGTCAAAATGCGCAAAGCTATTGCTCATATGTCAGAGGCTAGCCAGCGATCACGCCTCTTTGGAGAGTTCACAAATCAGCAGGGCATTGTGTATCCTGAGTTTGATCGAAATGTGCATATTGTAGAGAGCTTTGAGCCGCCTGCACACTGGGCACGAGATAGGGCGATCGACTTTGGCGTCAGGAATCCTTTTGCGTGCCTCTTCTTTGCTCATGACGAAAGAGAGGATGTGCTGCACGTATACAGAGAATACTATCAAACAGAAAAGACAAGCCTTGAGAATGGGCGCGCCTTAAACGACATACAAAGACGATACAAAGAAGAGTATCGTTGGACAGTTGCCGATCCTGAAAGTAGGGACGGGCGGATCACTCTACAAAGGGAGTGCGGGATCAACAATCATCCAGCTCCGAAACACTTAGGAGTCGTAGAAACGATCAATTGGGTCAAAGAACGCCTTGCACTTGACGCAGCCGGCAAGCCTCATCTTGTCATACATGACAACTGTAAAGCACTGATCAAAGAGTTTCGACTGTATAGATGGGCAAAGAGTGAGAAAGGCGACAGACCACAGAAAGCGAATGATCACGCCCTTGACGCCCTGCGATATGAGATCGCCTTTTTGAAGCGCTGGCAAATGCACCAATGAGGATCTAACAATGGACACAACAAATTTTAGTAAATGGCTCAAAGGCATTATGAACCGCAACGATATAACGATCGAGCAGCTGGCGGATCGTGCTGGCGTATCAAGAAAGGACGTGCGCAACTGGATACGCGGCAAGTCTATTCCAAAGACTGCATATTTTGTGTTTCTACTCAAAGCATTATCACAGCTCACAGACTGCGAAGAGGAGATCCTGTATAGCAATGCAAGCAGGGCGATCCTTAAAGATAGTTGATTTTATCGGCTACAAATCAAGTGCTGATTGATTTCTACAAAAAAATATCAACTATTTTGTATAAAGTTGTTGACAGTCTATAAATATGTTGATACTATATAAGTATAGTCAAGAACATAACAACGGAGCACAAAATGACTACAATCAACAACACAACAATCAAGCAAGTATTTTCTTCAAGAGTAACAAAATCATTCAATGCTAGAAATACACGCTACAACTTTGTAAGAAAGCCTTTAATCGTAAATGATACAACTATTCAAGTAGTATTTAAAGAAAACAGAAACGATCACAGAGTTATTGTTGAAATAGAATATAACAAAGGATCTGATCTTTACACTTGGAATGTAAAGCACTTCGATGGAAACACATACAATACAGAAAACATTGCACACTTCACAGAAATGCAATCAATACAGTTTGAAGCAATGGGATCTTATATCTCTGCATACATGTAATCAACAAAACAACGCAGGGGGGCAAGCGCTCCCCTTTTCCACATTCTAGAATCTGCAACAACGGAATCAAAATGTATAAAATACACATATTTAAGCGAGCCAGTCAGGAAATAATCGAGTACTTCTTTGCTCAAATTTATGATCTGCTAGCTAGTGACGATCCGCAAAAGGTCAAGACACACATCAACAAAGTGATCGAACTGAATACAAGGCATTATCTGCAGATCCATAATAGCACAATGAACCGTTACACCTTTCATGCTACAGTAGGCAAGTCAGAAGCACAGGGCTACAACGTAGCAATCAACAGCATAGGGCGCGCGTCTTGCTCTTGCCCCTCGTATATCCATAGACACCACAGAAAGAGCGGCTATTGCAAGCATATCATAGCCCTAGCTCTCATATTGGAGCAGCCGCCAAAGTCAAAGCAGATCGCTGTGCAAATTATGGAAATGTGATAGGATATTGATCTTGGTTGGATAGTCCTACTTCCGATCAATGTTCTTTTGAGGATTGCAGCTAGGGGACAGGCTGCGATCCTCTTTTGATCTTTTTTGAATAAAGTTGCATAAATATGTTGACAGTCTATAAATATGTTGTTATTATATAAGTATAACAAACAACAACGGAGCTGTTATGACTAAGCAACAAATCATCAACGCAGTAAAAGCACAAGCAGAAACATTTTCACAACTTGCAAAATCAGACATGAAACAAGTAGGAGAATGTAAGGTATCTTTTTACAGATACAGCAAAGCAGAAGACGGAGCTGCAATCTGTGCAACTGAAATCCTAGCAAATGAGGCTCTTGAATATGGAGATACAGCAAGAGTACAATTTGAATATGATTTCACTATGTCTTTTGAGTTTAACGGAAAAACATACACACAAACAGGATCTGTAAAAACTCCACTTTATACAATGCGTATCAAGACAGGCGAAATCTACGAATAAACAATAAGACACAGCAAGCAAGAGGGGGCAAGCGCTCCCTTTTGTCGTTTTAGAAATGGATAGCCGTGTCAATAGTCTGCATTTTCTGATATATTGCGAGTATTGACAGGAGATCACATGCAAGAAAAGAAACAATTACCTGCACAGGCTGGCTTTCTAGCTCGCTTTGTTCCGTCTTTCATTGCTAGAGCCTTTGGACGTGTAGAAGAGAATCCTGAAGCACCTGAGCACGGCGCAAGCTGGAGCACTGGCAACGGTGTTGCTCCTATTTTCTCGCCTCGCCAATCTATGGCTGTATTTGGAAAGCATGCCTACACACATGCATGTGTCACTCGTGCCAGTCAAGATATAGCCTCGTTGCCAATCAAACTCTTGAAAGGACAAGGAGAGCAGCAAACGGAGATCGACGAGCATGAAGTGCTTGATCTATTCCGTCAACCGTCAAGCATTACAGACGGCTATTTATTCAGAGAGCAATTCATTGTTGATTTGATGATGACAGGCAATGTATATGTCTTGATTGTCGGAGATCTAAGCAAGCCGACAAGCCTTTATAGATTGCACCCTGAAAACGTGCGCATTATCCCCGATCCTGTCAAGATGGTAAAAGGCTACGAGTACACAGACGGCGGATCTAGTGCTGTATATGCTCCTGAGCCTGTGATCCACATTAGAAATGCAAGCTGGGACAATCAAAGTGCGGGGGAGCTATACGGATCGGGGATTGTTGAGGCACTGAACGAAGAGATCACTGCAGACATAAACGCGCAACGTATGGCGAGCAGTGTAAGCAAGCAAGGGCGCCCTGATGTGCTTTTGTCGCCTATTGATCCCGCTGACATTTGGGACAGACGACGACGACAGGAGATCATGCAAGCTTATAAGCAAATGACAGAGCACGGCGGCGCAATGGCTCTCAGTGGACAGATCAAAGTAGAAACGCTGAATCTATCACCGCGCGACCTAGAATTTCAAGCACTGCGATCAATGGTACGTGAAAACATCAGTGCTGTGTGTGGCGTGCCCTCGACTGTATTAGGCTTGCCAGATGCCAACTACGCAACAGCAAGACAAGCAACAATTACATACTGGGAGATTCAAGAAAAGAGAGCGCGCAAGCTTGAGCAGTTTATGAGCCGCGTTGCACAAATGTTCGATCCTTCTTTCTATGTACAGATCGACTTTTCAAATGTTGACGCGTTGCAGTTTATTCGCACTGAGAAACTTGATCGCATTGTCGTACATATGGACAACGGCATGAGCGCTTCAGAAGCTTATGCTTATGAGGGACTAACTGACAGTCCATTTGGAGAGACAGAGAAAGAAGAGCAAGCAAGCCAGTCAGAAGAGGCAATAGAGCAAGCATTGACTGAACTAATACAGCGCGCCAAAGAAGACGATCTTGCAAAGATTGGCAATATGCAAGAGGCATTTGACGAGCTGCCAGATCGCACACAGAAAGCACTCACACAGAAAGCAGCCGATCACAATGAAGACGTAAACAACAACAAAGCAAAGACGACTACAAAGCTTCGTCTTGCTGTTGTGTACTGGAGAGGGATCGGAGCCTACAAGACAAATCCTGCAAGTGTAAGACCGTCTGTAAGCAGCCCTGAACAGTGGGCAATGGCTAGAGTCAATTCATATTTGTACGCGTTAAGAAATGGAAAATACAGAAGCGGCAAGCACGATACGGATTTACTGCCTGCTGATCATCCAATGTCAGGAAAAGACGAAAAAAAAAAGATTGACTCTTTAGAACTACGTGGATCAGTTGGGGACAAAGATCCGACAAACTTTCCAGACAATGGCGACGATCAACAAGTAGCCCTACGCAATTCAGACTATGAGCGCTTTCCACATGCTGAGGCGTTGAAGCTCAAAGAGGAATACCCGCAGATCTGGCGTAAGGGCGGAAATGTTCTAGGCAATAAGCAATTCAACAGATTGCAGCCAATAGCCGCAAGAGGGAGCAGCGTTGCACAGACTAGGACAGAGGAAGAGGCGATCAGACTACGAGAAGCATGGGCGGCAAGACACTTCAAAGATCACAGGCTGGCAGGTGTCGTAGCTCAAATAAAATGGCTTGTAGTCGGATCGCGGGGCTTGTCACACATGCGCAAAGTGATCAGCGAAGAAAAGGAGCGGCTTGCAAAGAGTCGATCGATTCATAAGAACATGACGCGAGAACAAAAGGATCTTTATTGGCGAAATTGGATGCAAAAAAGTGTGGTTCCTGCAGAGCGCACAATGTTGAGAGCAGTTGAGATCTATCTTGACGATGCTGCAGAACGATACGCAAGAAGAGCCGAAACACTTGCACAGGCGATCATTAATCAGCAACAAAATAAAGGCATTGACTACGCAACGATACTAGGACGGGCTGTAGAAATCACACAGATCAAGAAAGTGATCGGGCGTGCTTTTAACAGTATTTTCATGCTGACAGGCAACGATACAATCAATGAACTTTACAACATGACAGGACGCAGCAAGCCCCTTGATCTTCTATTTGGACAGCGTGATATCACTGTCAATCTGATCGAAAGATTTGCAAAGCAGATCAATCATACAAACGAAATGCAGATCAAGCGACTAGTTCGAAAGGGAATACAAGAGGGGCTGCCAAATAAAGACATTGCAGAGAGTATCCGACAAGCTACGACATTCAACGCAAAGAGAGCTCAGCGAATAGCACAGACAGAGACAACAAAAGCAATCAATACAGCAACAAATGAAGCCTATACAATGTTTGAAGATCAAGAGGGAGTAAAGGTGCTTAAAGAATGGATCGATTCAAGGGACGCAGATGTAAGACAAGCACATGCGGATCTCGGCAATAGCGAACCGATCCCCGTTACTGAAGACTTCAAGATCGACGGCTATAGCGCTCCTGCTCCTGCTTCTTTTGGCGTGGCTGCTATGGACATTAATTGCCGCTGTACTATTGCCCCTGTAATCGTGGAAGAGTAATGCAAATCAAGGGAGATAACATGTTAACAGCATACATATTGATCGGATTGGGAGGGCTTGCAGTTGGGAGCCTTACGACAATAGCAATCACAAAAGACAAGATAGAAAGCCAGCCAGTAGCCCCGATCATCATCGAGCCAGTCGATCCTGTGTCAGACGTTGCCAAGCAGCTTACAAATCTTGATCTGCTCGTTGAACCTTGTAGCGCTGAATACATCAAAGAAAACGGGGACTTGCTTTGTAGGGAAATGTATTGCCGTGTAATGCAGCGCGGAGTCGAGGCAAAGACAAGCGGCGCAGAGTGTGAAGATATATCGAATGTAGCGAACTCACAACTGATCATCAATCATTGTGAAAGTTTCATAGACGGATCAGAACAATGCTATGAGAAATATAGAGAGCGTAAATAATCTAGTCGACACTAGATCATGTATGCTATACCATATCAGAGAGGAGCACAAATGCGTTTTAAGAGTATCAAAGCACTAGAGCCAGCAAAGGACAAGCCGATCAAGTTTGTAGCGTCTACAGCAACGCCTGATCGCTATGGTGATGTTGTAGATCAAAAGGGCTGGGATCTGCGTGCTTACAATAGAAATCCTGTTGTGCTATTCAATCACAATCCTAGTCAAATGCCAATCGGCAAAGGCAAAGCCTATGTCGAAAATGGACAATTGATGTTGGAGGTAGATTTTGATCAAAAAGATGAAATGGCGAAAACGATTGAGCAGAAAGTTAGAGACGGCTTTATTAATGCTGTTTCGGTCGGATTCCAACCGAGCAAAACTGTCCTGCGTAGTTCTTTGCCTACTGATCATCCTTATTATGGAAAATCAGGGAGTTACTTTCAAAAATCCGAACTTCTAGAAGTTTCGATCGTTACAATACCCGCAAACAATGAGGCTACTTTGTCTAAGAATTTTAGTAGAGAGATCGGGCTTGCTGATGTCGCAAGATCCTTGATCATCAATAAGCATATCGTATCAGTGCAAGAGCTTGAAAACGGCAACTATCTTGTAGAGTTCGCAGCACACTCTGAAATGGAAGAAGTCGAAGAAGTCGAAGAAGTCGAAGAGGGCTACAAAGACGAAGAAGAAGAAAAGAGCGGGCACGAAGAAGAAGAAGAAGAAAAAGAAATGCAAGACGAGGAAGAGGAGGACGAAGAAAAATCCGTTTCTCTTTCTGACTTACTTGCTGAACTTAAAAGATTTAATCAATAGACATAGGGAGTATTTATGTCAAACATAGACGCAGTTAAACAAATCATGGGAGAATTGCGCTCCCTACGAAACAATCAAGACGAAAAAGTTGCAGGTATCGAACAGCAAGTAAAGTCTTTGAAAGAAGCACAGCGCTTGATGGAAGAGTCTGTTTATCGTGCTGACTCTGTAGAAGTTACAGGCACTGATTCAGAGCTTAAGAAGTTTGTCAACAAAGACGGCACTATCCGCTGGACTACTGGCAAGACTCAAGTGAAGACTGCTGCAGGCGTTCAAACTGTAACTGAAACTGGCTTGCTTGATACTGACGAAAACTTGAGCAACTGGCATGTCGAAATGAAGCGCCTTGCTAATGATCGCATGATGGTCAAGAGCATGCTTGTAGGTGACAAGAACACTCCTAAGCTTGATCTTGCTATTGCTCGTCACTTGGCTGTAGCCCCTCGCTCAATCGCTGCTCAAGTTTCAAAAGCAAACTACGACGGATCGGGCGTCGGTGCTGAATTGATCCCTGATCAGTTCTTGGCTGAATTGCATATGGAGTATCAAGTTCCTACTGTAGTTCGTTCATTGTTCTCTGAAGTTCAAATGTCTTCAAATACAATGCTTGCTCCTCGCATCAATCGCGGCGGTCGTCCTTACATCAAAGGAACAGTGACAAGCGACAATCCTGCTCTGTATCCAGTTTCTACTGTATCAATGGGACAGGCTCAAATCACTGCAAAAGGCTTGTCAACTCGTTATATCCTTGACGAAGAGTTGATCGAAGACTCTGCTGTTTTGTTGTTGCCAGCAATGCAACGAATGATCGCCAAAGATATGCGCGACGCTGTTGAAGATGCTTTGATCAACGGTGACTCTGCTACTACACATCAAGACGCTATTGCTTCTTGGAACATTCGCGATCGTTGGGGTGATAGCGGCTTAGGCGGCACAAACGATCACAGACGAGTTTTCAGAGGCTTGCGTGCTGCTGCTTATGACAAGAGCGCTACACTCAACATTAACTCTTTTGACGCTGCAAAGTTGTTAGAATTAATGAGTAAATTGGGTGAATACGCTGCTGCTGACAAAGTATTGATCGTATCTCCTGAAGCTCTTTACGAGAACTTGATGGGACTTACTCAAGTAATCACTCTTGACAAGTTCGGACCACAAGCCTCAATCTTGAGCGGTCAAATGGGATCTATCTTTGGCATGCCGATTGTTGTATCTCGTTTCATGTCTGACGATCTTGCTACTAGTGGATTATATACCGGTACAGGCACTACAACTGGGATGCTTTGTGTATCTCGTGACTCTTGGAACATCTTTGCACGACGTGGAATCCAGATCCAACAAGAGCAAGACATTAAGAGCGGCGCTTTCAATATGGTAGCAACTGAACGCTTGACTTTCGATAGCCTTGACGCTTCAGCTGTTAAAAACGTTGCTTTCGGCTTCAACTTGTAATCTATGAATCAATGAGGGGGCTAGTCTCCCTCTCCCCCTTATTGGAGAAAATAAAATGTCATACTATTATCCCTCACATGTACGTCTCTCAACCGCTGCTGGTACTGGTGACAATGTCGTTATCTGCTTCCATGAAAGAGTTGAAGTTGTAGGAGCTAAAGTTATCGATTATGCTGGTATCGCTGAAGACGCTGCAAACTATGCAACTTTTCAAGTCTTGGCTAATGATCAAACTGCAACTCTTTTCGAGTGGGCAACACAGACAGCTCAAGAAGGTACTTTAGAAGCCAATACCGCCGAAGATATGATCGCTCAAGGCAACGAAAATAAAGCTATCTTTGATGCTGGTGATGCTTTGATCGTCAAAGTTGTAAAGGCAGCAAGTGGAAAAGCTACAAATGCTTCAGTTTGTTTGCAGTTGCGTCAAGCACGCTCTTACTAACTAACTAGATTAAAGGTTGAAAGTGTATGGCTCTCGTTACTACCGATATACTAAAGGAGTATCTGCCTGAAGTCACGGGCACAGGGAGCGATACAGAACTTTCGAACCTGCTGGACAGAGTCGAGTCAACGATCGCACGTTGGCTCGGCTTTCCTGCGCCTGATGCCAGCAATACCCCGACTCTAGCAGTCACTACTTACACGCTGTATATCGATTCATATTGGATTGACGATATTAGCGTTTTACAGCTGCCACTCAAGCCCGTTGTAACGATCACAAGTGTACACGCAGATCCAGAAAGAAAATACACAGCGGATACAGAAGTAAACAGCAACGAATACGAGATCGACAAACAGCGCGGCTTGTTGATCATCAAACCTGATACAAGCACTGTCGGATTTACAAAGGGCTATAGAGCCAATAGAGTGATCGGCACTTTTGGATTTACTTTGTATCACAGAGATCTAGTACATGCCGTTTGTGTATATGCTAGCCAGCTGCACAGAGCAAAGAGCAGTCAAGGCAAGAAAAGCCAGACAGTCAGAAACGCAACAACTGCATACATGCCCAATACAATACCGAATGAAGTAAAAGAGATCTTGTATCCCTATCGCAACTCTACTGTAATCATTTAAGGGGGCGCAATGGATTTCAATGAACTATCGCCGCAAATGAGAGCAGCAAAAACTCGCTTGCTCAATCAGTTGGAGAAGCGTTTGAAGATCTCAGCGCTTCAAATGGAGGGGCGATCTAAGCAGATCACTTTTTCACGCTTCAACAATCAAACGGGAAGACTGCGCCAAAGCATTGCAGGGCGTTATGCAGTTGTTGACGGCAAGCCTACCGCAATACTTCAAGCAGGGGGGCAATTTGGCGGCGCTGAGCTGCAATATGCTCGCTTTATAGAGTTTGGAACACGCTACATCAAGCCCCGCCTTTTCTTAGCTCGCAGCGTTGAAGCACAACAGAAAGAACTCAAGCCCAAATTGCAGGATCTGCTGCGGGTTGCACTTATTGAGAAATAGACATGTCAAATGCTACGATTTACAGAGTATTGGAAGCACTACAAACGAAGACGGCGAAAGACTTTTCTGATGGCTATAGCGGTCTTGATATGCGTAATAGTGTTGTGCTGGGTGCATTGCTCGATCCTCCGCGCCTCCCTTATGCGTCTGTATCATTCATTGACTACACAACGGAGCAAGGATTGAATCTTGCTTCTTATCGCATGCAAGGCAGATTTGAAATCTATTGCTTTTGTGGCGGATCAAATCTGTCCGATCGTACAAAGAACGTGCTCAATCTTACAAGTGACATCATCAAAGAGATCACAGCGGATCGCTTTCTAGGGCTGGCAAATCCAGACACCACAAGAACGATCGACAATGTGCTCTGTAACTTTACAGCAATCGAGGGCGATCGATTTGGACTAGATGGGGTCGCGATCGGTTATATTGAAGTCAATGTAACATTTCAGAGTAGAACAGGAGTGTGATCAATGACGTGGTTCAATACAGAATATAGAAGACGACAACTTCTAGTAATCGACGCAACAGATGGCGCTGATGGGGATCCGGCTATTATTGACGCAGAAATCGAAGTCCCAGAAGACTGGGACGATCTTTGGGAAAATATTAGATCAGATCTGAAAGATGTTGTCGTTACTGACGCAAAAGGGAAAGTGTTAGACTTTGCGCGTAAAAGTGGAGCAAACTACAACACAAGAACTTTAACATTGCAGATCGAAAACTTCGCAATAGACAATGATCAATCTTCTGTGGCTGTTTATATCTATTACTTCAATCCTGATGAAACAGAAGATCGAACGTCTGATCTGGGCGTGCTTGATCCTAAATATGGATATGTAATGCTATCAGCACCACATTCAAGGGTAGTTAATCAGTCAGCCAGTCAGAGCTCTCTTGATTCTCCTGTTCAGTCTTTTGTAAAAGGATCGGATGAAAAAGTCCATGTCTACTTTTTGATAAATCAAAACTTTGCTAATCGAATTAGTCCATACAATGAGCGCAATGATGAAGAGGGGATCGAATATGTGCAAGTATTTTCCTACGATAGTAACGGGGCAAACGATACTACAAGATATATCGCAGGTCATACAATGTTCGGCAATGGATTTGTAAGGGCTACTTTTAGAGGCGGTACGAGTGGCACAGATTACGCGATCGGTATTCAATTCAAAACAACACTAAATCAACTCATTGAAATGCGTGCTATTTTAAGAGTGATCGACTTATTACCATAGGAGCCATTATGGGGATTTTATTTGCACAAAACTCTTTTTTAAGAGTCGGAGAGGAAACGACTTGGGGCACTGCTCAAACTGCCACAACTCAAGACATTAAAGTGATCAGTAGCACATTGCAAGTCACACAAGAGAGAGAGCGCCGCACACATCTTTCAGTGCCTGCAAGTGGCATGCTGTCGGGAACATTTGAGGGATTTCGTCAAGCTGGCGGATCGATCGAAGTGCCTGCTTTCTATGATGGGATCGGAGTATTGATTAAGGCTGCACTTGGAGCCTTAACAAGTACAACAGGATCAGCTCCATACACTCACACGTACACACCTGCAGCAGCTCAGCCGAGCCTTACAATCGACTTTCAGCGTGGTACAAATCTAGACGATAGCATGGAACGATTTACAGGCATGAAAGTCAGTACCATGACAATCAGCGCTGAAGCTGGATCAGAAATGACTTGCTCTTTTGATTTGATCGGCAAGAATGGAGCAGATAGAACCACAAATATCACGAGTGATTTCCCTTCATATGATCAAGTTTATCATTACGAAGCTGGATCCTTAACTTTGGGCGGGACTTTGTCAGTTGCCTCTCTTGATATTCGATCTTTTGAGTTGTCACTTGATAACAAACTTGATCGCCGTAATTTGCTAGGTTCAAAGCTGACAGGAGAGCCAGTGCCTACAGATGTTCGAGAAGTTACAATGTCAATCACTTGTGACGTAACAGATAACACCTTGTATGCTGATAGTCTTGATGGTAGTGCTGGCGATGTATCGATCCAGTTTACAAGAGCAGCGGAGTCTAATCATCATTTTAAGATTACACTTGATGACGCAACGATCGAAGACTATAACGACAACATCACAGCGTTTGGACGTGTAGAGCGCACATTTACTATTAGAGGCTATGCTGTAGGCTCTGATAATGGAATAACTATCGAAATCAAGAACGGCTCAGCAAGTGGATTGTATGGCGATTTACCTGCGTAACCCTTGACGCAGAAAAGGGAGCCCGTTAGACTCCCTTTGTAATCTTGACAATTGCATTTGACCAGTCCCCTTTTTCCGTTGTTGTTGGGGGCTGGTCTTTTGCGTTTTTTATAGGAATAGATGTGCCGTGCTGGCTAGTGCTCTGATCAATGCGTGCGCTGTCAGTAGTGCCATAATGCCACAGAGTGAAAAGCCAATTGCTTGCCCTAGCTGCTTTGCTTGTTCTTTGTTCATTTCGTGCTCCGTTGTTGTAAGTGGGCAGCCGTAGCCGCCCTGTGTTGATTGATTAAAGCCAGTTCTTAGCGTCAAACTTTGTGAAATAAATGCTTGTAGCGTATCCGTAAAACTTAACAAAGTTGGCAATCTTTTCTGTTACTTCTGATTTTTTATCCATTTCAAGATTTACTGTGATACCGTTATCCATTTCAATAACAACACAGTAGCCAAGTTCATCGTGTGCACAGAAGATTGAGATTTCGTTTGTTTGAAAAGAGCCGTTTGAAAGATTGATAGTCATTTTGTTTTCCGTTGTTGTTTGTATGCTTCATTGCCTACACTCTTATATTATCAACATATCTATACATTGTCAACATATTTATACAAAATAAATCAAAATAATTTGAGATACTTGATCCCCGATCCGTTAAACTGTCGATACTATCAACACACAACGGAGTCGATCATGTTGAAAGATTTTTTACAAGAAGTACAGCAAGTCAGTGAGTTTGAGCTTGAGATCTTTGCAGGGCAGCTGCTGATCAAAGGGCGCATTTTGTCCCCTGCTGAAATTGAAAAGGCTAGCCTTGCAAACTCTCTTTTGTTGCAAGCTGTAGCCAGTACAGGCGAGATTAGCAAGTTTCAGAAGATGTCAGAGGCACTACAAGATGATCCTGACGAGGATACACTTGATCAGGCGTATCAAATGCTTGCTAAAATCCGACCTGAGCAAATAGAAAAGATTGCACAGAGCCAAGATCACATAATCGCGCAATGTGTACGACAGGCAAAGAGAGCAGGCGACGATCAGCAGTGGGAACGTATACAGATCGTATTGACACAGCAGGAGCAAAACCCTGAGCGCAATATGTTATGGATTGGTATGTTGTCAAAAGAAGATCGAGCCGCAATCCTTGACAAAGCACTCAAAGGACAGGGGGAAGCAGTTAAACGACTGCAAACCTTTCGCAGATAGTGAGGAGTATTTCCACATTATCGACATTATAGCCCGTATGTATGGCACGCTACCCAGTGAAATTGCTAAGCTTGACTGGTTTGATTTGATGATCTGCTTGAAGTGCATAAAGCACAGAGGATCTAGAATGAACAGGCTTTTGAAGCGATACAAGAAAACAGGCGTGCAGCCGACTGTCTCACTGACTGATCTTATTGATATAATAGGTTGAAATCCTTTACAATGCTACTCTTGATATAATCGGCTATGATAGGCGCATAGACAGGGATCAGATATGGCAAGTGATACAGTTGTACAATATGTGCTTAAAGTGGATTCAAAAGGCGCTCAAAAGGCGCTAGACGGAACAGCAAAAGAAGCAGACGCACTCAGCAAGAGTCTTGACAAAGTCGGCACAGAGTCCAAAGATGCTAATAGAGGCATGAAAGACACAGAGCAACAAAGCAAGAATACAAGCAAAGGACTTCAAGGCTTAAAGATTGCAGGGGCTGCAGCAGCTGGCGCGATTGCTGGGATCGGGACTGTTGCAGTGGGTACGATTGCAACGATCGGCACACTTGGATCTGCATACATTGAAGCACAAAAGGCGGCTTTTAATTTTTCGAGGGAAGTTGTCGACAGTGTGAACGATCTAAATGATTTGAGTGCTCAATCGGGTCTGACTGCTGGAAGTATTCAGGCAGTCATTACAGCATTTGAGGGATCGGGACAGTCTGCAGGGGCGGCAAGTGCTTTCATTTCTAGATTTCCGCGTCTATTCGCTGATCTTGAAGCAGGTGCAAGTCGAGCCAGTGAAGCGGCTGCAAATCTTGGGATCTCGTTAAGGGATTCAGCAGGCAATGCAAAGACTGCAGATCAAGTCTTGATCGATGTTACAAGAGCATTGCAAAGCATAGACGATCCAACAGAAAGAGCCACACAAGGATTTCTATTGCTGGGAAGATCAGCGGGGCAATTCTTGCAAGCATTTGGCGCAACGTCTGACTTTGAAAACTTCTTAGCCATTACAGAGCGCTATGGAGTAGAAACAGGACCACAGGCAAGTGCAGCGGCGGCACGCTTTCAGGAGCAACTTGCTTTTCTTAATGTCGTAATCAAGGGACTACAGCAGCGATTTGTCGACGCTGTGGGCGGTGTTGATTTCTTTAATGATAAGCTATTGCAAGCGATCAAGATTGTTGTAACCTTACAAGATTTTATTGCAGAAAACGAGGCACAATTCAAGCAACTAGGAAACTCGTTAAAGGTCGCTGGCAACGACGTTATAGCATTTTTTCAGCAGGCTTTGCCGGGATTTGCGTCTTTTGTTGATGCTACTTTCGGGATCGTTACAGATCAGATTGTAAATACTGCTCTTTTGTTGCGTGAATTAGGGATTGTAAGCAATGAAACTTTCAATAGTTTTGCACAGGGAGCTCGAAGTGTAGAGAGTGCAGTTTCAACGCTTGCAGACATTACAACAAATCTAGCTACTGTTGATTTTACGGGACAAACTGGCGCAGGTGTAGGAGGTCGCACAGGGGCTCAAGATGTTGAGGGCTTTCTTGATGTGTTACTTGCTGGAGTCAGCGACGGAGCAAAAGCAGCCCGCCCGCCTGTCGACGAACTAGCAGGGGCGATCGATGGACTAGGCAAGAACGCAAAGCAAGCAGGAGAGCAAGATCTTGAAAAGACACTATTGAGAGAAGCAAGAGATCAGATCTTCCGCATTGCAAAAGAGTTCTCAACACTTAGCCCTGAAATCAGAAACGCACAGGATACAGTCGACGAACTCAAGTCAGCGATCGAAGAGTTAGAAAGTCAAAACAAGAGTACAGCATTTGCAAATAAACTCCTTATCGAAGCAGAAGAGCGCCTAACAAAAGCAAGAGAAGACGCAGCAAAGCAAGCCAGACAGGAGAGATTGGAGGGCGGTCTTGGTACGTTTGCAGCCGTTGCAAGTCTTGACGCTGCTTCGATCGTCAGTCTGATCAATCCGCTTGCAGGTGCTTTGATTGGCGTATTGCAAGACATAGGCAGCACGACACCAGAAGAAAAGAGGGCACAAGTCAAAGCGCAAGTCGACGCAATCAGACTGGGGATCTCTTATATCCCTGAAATCTTTCTGCAACTCGTGCCACTGCTTGCAGTTGGAATTCTTGAAGCCTTTTACGATGGGATTATTTTATTTGGGCGTAATCTTTTCCAAATTATCAAAGACGCTTTCTCTAATCTATTCTCATTCAGAGATCGCGATCCCGATGGCAACAGGGGAGGGTTAGGATTGAGAGAATCTTTGGCGCGTTTCTTTGATCCAGATCGTCAGACTTTCATGAGCGGCGGCAGATTTATTCCAAAGGCTAAAGGTGGGATTCGTTTTACAGGCATGCAGGACGGGCTTGCAATGCTGCACAGAGGCGAGTTTGTAGTTCCTCAAAGTGGACAAAGACCGCAGCAAGTTGATCGCCAGCTCAACAACACGACAGGCGGCGGCATGACTGTAAATATAAATAGTGCAGTTGTGGATCGAAATGCTGTTGATCGTCTTGTCAGAGAGATTGAGATCCGCTTCAATAATCAATTCGGCACATCTTCAAGCAGTCTATTCGGGGGCAGATAATGGGCAATGCAAAATTCTACTACACTCCTGAGCCTTATGGCTCATTGAATGGAGCCGCACTAGTTAAGATTAATCTGGGTGAGGCACTGGGAGAAATGTACAGTGATATATCTGTTGAAGCTGTCGACGCTGTGACAATGACTGGATCAATTCGTCGATCAGTGGGACGAACTCAAGAGTTCGTAACGATACAGCGGGATCGAATGATTGGCGGCGAAGATTTGGCAATCAAGTTTCACGCTCTACAGAATCACCTTGATCGGGGCTATTCTGTATCATTTGCAGCGGATGACGCAAAAGCCTATTGTTTTCCTATTCGAGGGACATTGAACAATACTTCAAGTCGGATCAACATTTACGCTAATCCATTTCAAAACTTTACGGGTATAGATGCAGCTCCAGCAGTTGGCGACTATTGCACGATCGAAACTTCAAGTCCTGCAATGATACAAGAGATTGTTAAGTTACAGTCAGTCAGCAACGCAAACGCACAAGGCGGAGACGTTGACACAGTTGATCCGATTAGCTTTCAATATGATCAGCCTGCCTTTCTACGTCATTACCGATTTTATCCAGTGCTTAAAAGACCACAAAGTGACATTGGGCAATCAATTATTACAAACGAGGGCGGTAGGTTGTTTAGTCTTTCAATCCGTCTTGTAGTGGACTATGTGACATTGTACGCTGCCCATCCTGACACAATAGGAGAGGCTGGAATCTCTCCAGCTGCTAATTTAGCAACATCTACAAGTGGAGGGCGTCAAGGATCAGGAGTATCACTTGATGGAATGGCTAGAAAAGCCATGGCGCATTACCTTAGAGATATAGGGACAGGGCTTAATGGAATAGGACATAACAACATTTCAACTCCTGAAAAATTAGGGAGCTAGTATGGCTTGGTCGCAAGAATTCATTGATAGTCTAGACAAGAATACAAAAGTTCTTTCTTATGTGCTCAAGTTCTTACAGCCCTCAAAAGATTACAGCCTCTCACAAGGGCATTATGTTAGCGCAGGTACTGAGATCGCTCTTACAAATGCAGACGTAACGATCGACAGTGTACAGATCACGCCGTCGAGGTGGTCTGTGAACTTTGGCGGCTTTACAATCACAATAGCTGGCGATCTTCGTCCCGTGCTTAATAAGTCATTTAGAAAGGGAGCAGTTGCCGAATTAATTATGGTGAGAGACGGCTTGAGCAGTCGTGTCAATATAGGACAGCTTCGAAGTATTACTGGCGGGCGTGGTGTCTGGCGTTTGGAATTTGTCGACTTTTTGACGCTCATGCAATCTAGATTAACAACAAATCCTCTTGAGACAAGATTTTGGTACAATGCAGGCAAAGTGTCGAGCGTTACACAGTCTTTCAACTTTTCCAGTGACCCAAATCTATATCTTGACAATATAGACGCTTTCGAGAAAATGACAGGTCAAGACGGCATGATCTTTGTTGAAGACTCACAGCACAGTGTGACAATGTATTGGCGCTGGAGTAGCAAAACATACACCACAGCACCAGCTGGCTATTTGACGATCTCAGCAGTTGATCAGTACCCTTCTCAAAGTGATCATGAACATTTACAAGTAGGCGACAAGATCACAAGCCTAGCACGCTTGAGAGGGCGCCCAGATTATATTTTCGCGCGTCTTGTCATGAGTACAGGCGACGGAACACAAGGGACTTTTGACGATTATCCTGAGAGCTGGGGACTGGGTGTAAAATGGAATCCTGATCTTTTTAATCTGCAATCTTTAAACGAGTATTATAACAATGTCTGGGCAACATCATCAGGACAGCATGAGATCGAGTTGTTGATCAATGAGCCGAGCAACATTACTAAGTTTTTAGACGCTGTTTTAACTGTTGGAATGTTTCCAGTTTGGGATCAAAATCAATTAAGTTGGAGAGCTTGCCAAAATCCAAGAAAAGCAAATTGGTTCTCGATACGCGATCACATTACCGATCGGGACATTATCAGCATAGACTCTCATAGTTTATACAGCTCTACACAGTCGGCAGTATACAATGTAAGCACAATCAAAACATTTAACAGCTCAACAGAACTAAATCAGGATGTAAGTTTTTCAGGTATTAGTATTCCAATTTTGCCTACTACGTCGACAATTACAAGAGATATGCGGCTCATTTACAGAATAAATACACCCATTCAGCCAGACAAGGCAACTGCTGACCTGACCCGCTTGCGACGATGGGACGCGGAGCCTTATGAGGATCTAAGTATTACAGTGACCGAAAAGCATTGCTTGTTAACTGCTGGCGATATCATTGAAATATCAAGTAAATATATCTATGGACTAAGAGAGGGCGCTGGGCAAACTTACAGCAACAGGAGAGCAATGGTGCTATCTGTACGCTGGAATCCGTCTCAGTGCTCTGTAAATCTAAATCTAGGCGTTTTATCATGAGAATCGATCACAGTGGCTATCCAAGTATTTTACAGCGTGTAAAAGACGCAGGATTTGCAACGTTTGAAAGTCAAGACTACGACATGAACATAATCGGAGAGCGCAATCCAAACGGCACTGTTAACGCTTTCGATGACTGGATACACCTGTGCTTCTTAGAGGGCGGTGTGTGGCAATGGCACGCGTACAAATGCACGACAGACGCAGGGAAATACTGGCTTGAGCATGCAAACACTAGAGGCACAGCGATCCTTGCTCACAATCGACAATACAGGGGCGCATATCAGTTCGGATTACATAGGGGACAATACAGAGCACTAGTGCAAACTGGTAATGAAGTTTGTGTGTGGCGTGATCGTGATGGAGATCTTGATCATGATTGGGGGCAAAATATGGAATGCGGATATTTCGGCATAAACATACACAGAGCTAGCGCAGTCAGTGAGTCAGAAAGAGTAAACAAATACAGTGCAGGTTGTCAAGTCATAGCCGATCCTGATGAATATCAACATTTCTTGGCGCTCTGTGGGCTTCAAGTTCAGCATACAGGCTATCAAAAGTTCACTTACACCCTTTTACTCGGAGAATAGATATGCCTGAACAGGATTTAATGCACTTGATAATGAACGGCGGATCAAACGTTGCTTTTGCTGCGTTTCTATACTGGCAATATATGGAACAAAGAAAACGATCTGACGAAAGAGAGGCAAAGCAAGACGCTAGGGAGAAAGAGTTGCGCGATCGATATGACGGAGTGATCAAAGACTTGCAAGCAAGAGAGGACGCAATGAGAAATGAAATTGTCAAAGAGATAAATGACCTTGACAAACGCATGTCATTACTTGAGCAGAAACTTGAGCAGATCAATAAGATCGTCGAAGAGATTAAGGCTCGATTTGTCAGAGTAGGCTAGCAATCCATTTCCGATCATCAAACTGTAAAACGTCAAAGAGGCGTATACATTAACAACGAGCAACAGTGCTCACAATCTTAACTCATGAGGATAATACACATGGCTGTACAAATTACCGGACGTCAGATCGCAAATGCCGCGATCAATGTTGATAGATTAGATCTTTCAACTGGAACTTTTGATTTTACTTCTGCAGTGCTTCAAGTTGCTGCACCTTCAAACGGCTCTGATGCCGCAACAAAAACTTACGTTGACTCGATTGCTCAAGGCTTGCACTGGAAAGATTCGGTACGTGTTGCAACTACTGGAGATATTACGCTTTCAGGCACACAAACGATCGACGGGGTCGCTGTTGTTGCTGATAATCGTGTACTTGTTAAGTCACAAACTGACAAAAAACAGAACGGGATTTACTTGTGTAAATCCGGCGCTTGGGAACGTGCCGCAGACATGAACGCTGCAGACGAGTTTTCGGGTGCTGCTGTATTCGTACAAGAGGGGACTGACAACGCTGATACTGGTTATGTGTGCTCAAATGATGGCGACGTAACGATCGGCACTACTCTTATTACTTTTGCACAGTTCACAGGCGCAGGACAGCTCGATGCTGGCAACGGGATCGACATTACAGCCTCAACTGTATCTATTAATCTCGACAGTGCTTCAGGTTTGTCTTCAACTTCTTCAGGATTGAAGATTGCCGCTGCTGGCGTTACAAATGCAATGCTTGCAGGCTCAATCGCAAATGCAAAGCTTGCAAACTCTTCTGTTTCTTTTGGTGGCGTATCGCTTTCACTCGGTGGAACTGACGCAACTCCTGCTTTTGACTTGTCAGACGCTACAAACTACCCTGCTGCAAGCCTTACGGGCACAGTTGCAAACAATCAGCTTGAGTACGACGGGATATCGTTGGGTGGTGTTTCAATCTCACTCGGTGGAACTGACGCAACTCCTGCTTTTGATCTTGCAGACGCTACAAACTATCCTACTTCAAGCCTTGTAGGAACGATCACAAATGCACAGCTTGCAGGCTCAATCGCAAATGACAAGCTTGCAAACTCAACTATCTCAGGAGTTGCTCTTGGTAGCAATCTTAACTCTTTGAGTGCTGGTGCTGGTCTCTCAATGACTAGTTATGACGGATCTGCTGCTGTTAGTGACTTGACGATCGCAAGTGAAGGAGTCACAAATGCAATGCTTGCGGGCTCGATTCAAGGTGGCAAGCTGCTAGATAATGCGATTACAACCGCAAAGATCGCAGATACTTCGATCACAATGGAAAAACTCGACTTTGGCGGCTTCTTTGCTGCTTTCGACGCTGACGGATCAACACTTGCATTTGAACTTGGAGGAGCGGTTGATCTTGGCTTTGCTGAGTCTTATGTCGTTACTGTGAACGGTCTTATAATGGAGTACAAAGCTACACCAGACTCACAAGACAACTACAAGATCGATAATGGCGGAACTAATGGCGTCGGTCGTATTGTCTTTGGATCTAACTTGTCAAGCGGCGATCGCGTAACTATCAGAGCTTTCATCAACAACGAATAATCTCTCAGATTACCTCACACCACTGAAGCCCCTTGCATCCCCTGCTTGGGGCTTCTTTTATTTTAGGCTGTTTCTGAATAAATCACAACTACCTTACTGCCAGATTCAGGAGCAAGCGCAAAAGTGATCCCGCGCTTGTCGCTGTCTTCTGTGTAGTCATCAAGCCCGCCTTGAATCTGTAAGACTCCATTGTAATACACTTGGATCGTATCCTCGACAAACTGACTGGAGGTTGAAAAGTTAAGATTTGATCCAGTGACTTGACTGCTCAAGTTTTCTATTTTAAGAGAAGCAGATCCACCGCCGCCGCCGCTGGGAGTTGTGCCACCTGTCTCACCGATTATTCTAACAACTGACATTATCGATCCCCTTGATACGTCATTTCAATAAAATCAATGTCACATGTCCCTGTATCCGTCTTGACAAACGCATGCAGATCACCAGCGTGCCCTACTTTCACAAAAGCATTAAGGGCAAAGATTGCTGATCCTTTTGTAGCCGTTGTAATCCCAGTAAATAGATTACTCTGTGTATCTGTAATGATCATTTCATCGCCTGCGCTATCCCTACACAGTCGCATTGTGATTTTCTCAGCTGCGTTGATGTTGCTGATCTGTAAAACAATCAATGAAAGATAGCCCTCGAAATGCTGGGAGGGCGGAAACATGTTCATATCAATGTTGATCACTTTGTTGACGTCGAAAGTTGATCCGACTCCTGACACACTAGATCGGCTCGTTACTCTGTTAATGCTGCTCATGATAGCAATCCTTTGAGGCGTGCGATCGCCCCTCTAAGATGTAGATAGGCAATGAATCTTGTAGTGGGAGGGCACATGCACCGCAGGATCCTGATACAATCCTCACAGTCAGAAAGCGCCGTATGTGCCTTTCTACGCTTCCAACCAAGAAAAGCACATACATTGTCAAGTGACATGCTTTGCAAGCCGTACGGGGCAAGATTGACGCGGCAAAGGTCGCGCGTGTCAATGTATGGAGTCGGGATATTGAACTCTTTGTAATAGGAGTCAGCAAACGCCCTCAAAAACTTTATATCGAAATTCACATTGTGACCTACTAAGATCGCGTCAGAATGACACAGAAACAAGTGCTTAATGATTGAAACAGCACTATCTCCCTCGATCGCATTCTTCCACCTGTAAGGACTGTATCCATTGACTCTGAGCGCCTCTGCATCAGCTTGATCGATGTTGCGTGGCTTGATCTTGATCTCGATGCTCTCTACTATATTCCCGTCAATCATGACGATAGCCCCAAGGCTGAGCAGCTCATGTTTTTGAGGATCAAGCCCTGTTGTCTCTGTATCTATGACAATGTATTTCATTTCTGATCCCGTTGTTGTTGTTGAAATGCTGCTATGACGGCTCTAACTGTTGGCTCTTGCAATACAACTCGAAAGATAAACAGGTTTGGCGGCTCTCCTGAAAGATCATGGAAGTATTCAGCTAGCAGCGCAATCTTATCAAGTGGGATCGGCTTGTCATCGTTACACCACTTGTAGATCGTGTTTTCGTTAAATCCTATATCAGCCGCAAACTGTCGCTTGCTTTTGCAATATTTATGTATGTACTCACTCAGTACAGATCCCATTGACATAGATCATCCTCCGTTGTCGTTGATTGTATCAAAGAATAACAGCATTCACTACTAAACGCATGAACTTATTACAGAAAATCCGACAAATCACAAACTGATCACAAACTGACCACAAACAGCGCACAAACTGCCCACAAATTTTAGTCGCTAAGTACCTGAAATCATTGCAGTTATTTTTTTGAGCCCACAAATTGATCACAAATGTCCCACAAATAGCCCACAAACACAACACAAACAAGCGGGAAAAGTGCAATGAATACAAGGGGATAGCTGGACATAATAATAATAATCATAATTACAAATATATAATTAGGCAGTTAGTCAGAAAGAGAGCCTGTGAGATGCTCCAAATTATATAGAAAAAACCAAAAAAAGCAAATGGGGATCACCTGTCCACAATCCCGATAGACGCGGGATCTTACTGCTGGCTTTCTGTCTATCTCTCTTTTATTTTCTTCTATTTTGTAGAAATATGTTGACACTGTAAATGTTTACATGTTATAAATATGTATACACAACAACAACGGAGCACACAATGCAACAACCAATCAACGCAAAAACTGGCAAGCAATACACAGGCGGCAACACTACAATCCTTTTACAGAATGAATACAAGACTCAAGTTTGGGCAACGTATAGACAATGGCAAGAGCTAGGCTTTCAAGTACAGAAAGGGCAAAAGGGAGAGCGCATTACAAAGATGGTCAAGATCATCTGTAAGAAAGAACAAAAGCAAAAGCTTGTACCTCGCTACTATACTGTATTCAACATCGAACAAGTAGCTAAGATCGTTGCAGAGTCTGACTTGATGGAAGCAGAAACAGCAGAAGACTTCACAGCCTTATCACTGCAGCAGCTTGATCAAATGTGTGAACGAGCAGCGAAATAATCAACAACAACAAGGGGGAGCAATCCCCCACCTCAACAACGGAGCATATCATGTATACAAGTCAACAAATTGAAGAAATAGCCAAGACTATTAAAGAGGGGCAAGAGTTTTACATAACACAAAACAGACTCTTTAGAACAAGCACAATAAGCAGCGTCAATCGAAAGTCAAAGATCATTATTGATCGCATAGAGAAAAGAAAGCCAGCAACGATCCCAGCTGTTTTATCGCCAAAAAATGAATGGAAGAAAGATTTAATGTTTTGGTATGTAGAAATATATATATACCATAAAGAAGATCAAGAAGAGGAAGATTTTAGAATCATGACGCTTGAGAAATTTGCTACACTCTTAAACCTATAACAACAACGGAGCACATCATGCACACCTTACCCGCCATCAATGTACACTATCGAGCTATGACCTTTCAACGCTTCATGGGCATGTTCAACAGTATTCCACAAGATCAAAATCATAGCTTCAAGCCTGAGCGCTGGTATGTGCTTTCACAGTGTGGACAAGACATTTACAGCGTCGTGATTTACTTCTGTCACTTTGATAAATGTATCGTATACAGTGCGCAGCGTGTCAGATAATGGATCTCTATATCAAGATGCCGATCAGCCTCCTAGAAGAAGATCAGGGGGCTGTGTGGCACTATTCACAACTGTACTTGATGCTATTGCGGCGTCAGAGAATCAATTTGACAAAATACGCAAAAGATCACAAACTATCCTACAACACAGCTAGACGACTATTAAAGCTAGCAAAACAACAACGGAGTAAATAATGAAATGGATTATGAATCCACAAGCAAAGCCGATCAGTATTGACTGGGCAGCACTTGCAAGCACACTTAAGATCACGCTTGACGAACTTAATCAATATTGGAACAATGGCAGCATCTTTGTATTTGATAGCCTTGATGCGATATGTGATCATTATCAAGAATCAGGACTTGATACACCTGCCGCCGATCTACTCAAAGAAGAGATAAAAGAGGGATCAGTTGTCTACACTCAACATCTATTTTTCATGTGGGCATAATACACACAACAACAACGGAGCAAATAATGCAAATGAACTTTCCTGACTACGTCACCAGCTACAGAGGACAAATCATTTTTAGATTTCTGTCGAACCTTGCTGACCACTTTAATCGTAAGGGCTACTGGATCAAATCTCAGTATGGCTTATACAATAAGAAATTTCGTAACGTACCTGAGAACTATTTGAAGCAGGCTTTTCAAGACTACTTGATGAATGAAGTTGAATGGCTGCCAACAATCAAGCAAGTCGCACATTACATGACAACACAGCGCAGCGACTTCAAACACCACTGGCACAGCATCCCAGTTGATCAAACATACTGCGAGCACTGCCGCACTGATGACGAGGGCAAAGAGGGCGGATTCAGAGAGATCTATTTTTATGGCTTCAGACAGTCATTGCAAAAGAAAGCAGAAGCACATTACAAAGGCGCTTGCACTTGTGACCTTGCTGCAAAGAGTTCGCACAAATCTTATCTTGAAATCATGGATTGGATGCGAGCACAAGATCAGTTTGCGGAGATTCATTGCAGCTACTACGACCCTGACGAGGATCGCATAGTGCCAGCACAAGAGCAGAGCCATCACCACTGGCAAAAGAAGATTGACGCGGGGATCCTTCGACTCAATGAAAATGATCAACTTGAGGCATGCTGGGATCATCCTCTTTGGGGCTCTGTATTTGGCGCTATGATGTGCAAGCGTTACGGCTGGGAAATGCCGCCTGAAGTCGAAGAGCGCTATCAAGCAACACGGGACAGACTAAGAAAAGATCAAGTACAGCACAAGCACGGCAATAGACGCAGAATGAAACAGAAGATCGATCAAGATGGATCTGGAAACTATGTGCCGCCGCTGTCGCTTGCTGAGGCTATGGGAGCTGCTAAGCGTTGACACTGATTGAATAGTCTTATATAGTAAGGGGGATCGCGATGATTCCCCTTTTCTATTTGGAGCACACATGCCAGCAAAACGAAAGACAAAAGAAATCAGTAAGACAGACAGAGAGAGCACAAAGCAAGCCACGCTAACACCAGCTGAGCAACTAGAGCAAATGGGTCTTACAATCGAACTGACACCCGTACAAATGCAACAGATCAACGTACTCGCACAGATTGCACACAACGAAGATCCGAGCGTGTACTGTCGCAAGATTATTTTGAAGCACGTTGCTGATCGTTTGTATTTGGTGCGTCAATGATCTGTGAAGTTTGCGGCTGCGATCCTTGTGATTGTCACGGGGCAACAGTAAAGCACAAGAACATCTGTATATCAATGAACTCTGAGAGCCTGCAGCAGCTCAAAGACATACACGACAAGACAGGCAAATCAAAGAGTAGGATTGTAAGGGACGCAATCAAGAAAGAACACAAGGAGATCAGCAAGTGAGCAAATCAGACAAAACCACAACAACAGATCATACAGTAGGCGAGTTTGTCAGATTGGGCAAGCTGCATCCTCACCACAAAAACCCTCGCAACAATGATCACGCTGTTGACAGTATTGCGAACTCAATCAAGCGCTTCGGCTTTACAAGTCCCATTGTAGCCAACAAAGACGGGACAATCCTTGCAGGTCATACGAGATTCAAAGCAGCGCAAAAGATCGGGCTTGACACTGTGCCTGTCGTGTATGTGGATCTATCGCCTGTCGATGCTGAACTCTTGATGATTGCTGACAACAAACTAGGAGAAAAAGCAGACTGGAATACTGATCAACTGTCTGATCTTCTTACTGGCTTGAAAGAGCAAGGTGAGGATCTTGACGTGCTAGGATTTGAACAGCATGAACTTGACGATCTGCTTGATGGGCTAGACGATGCTGATCCTTTTGGAGACTCTGAGCCAGTAGAAGCAGAGCCGCCGCCGCTTGTAGAGTCTGATCTTGATTTCAGACTGCTCAAAGGCAACTGTCTTGACATGCTGAAAGAGTTGCCTGATAACAGCATAGACTCAATCGTAACCGATCCCCCTTATGAACTCGGCTTTATGGGGAAGTCTTGGGATAGCACAGGGATCGCGTATTCTGTCGAACTGTGGTCAGAGTGTTTGCGAGTATTGAAGCATGGGGGGCACTTAGTAGCCTTTTCAGGATCTCGCACTGTCTTTCCGATGGGCGTTGCTATTGCTGAGGCTGGCTTTGAAGTCAGAGACATGATCAGTTGGATATATACAAGCGGATTTCCTAAGAGTTTGGATATATCAAAGGCGATAGATAAAAGAGGCGGATCTAGTGTTGCATGGTTTGGGAAATGGCTAAAAGATTGGAGATTAAAAAACAATATCAAGCAAAAAGATATTGCAAAATTATTTCCAAGCAAAACAGGCGGATTAACTGGATGTGTTGGCAATTGGGAAACTGGGGCGAATCTTCCAACACCTGAGCAATTTAATTTAATTTGTGATCATTTTGATTTGCCATTTGAAAACATAGAAGAAGCAGAAAGGCAAATTGTTGGGAAGCATAAATCAGACGCTGGCGGATTTGTAGGAGTGAGATTGGGCGACAAAGGCGGAAACATAACAGCACCCGCAAGCCCACAAGCGCAACAATGGCAAGGATGGGGAACAGCACTCAAGCCAGCACAAGAGCCAGCAGTGCTTGCCAGAAAGCCGATCGATCCTGACTGCTCAAGTATTGCTGAGAATGTCTTAAAATGGGGTACAGGGGCGATCAATATAGATGCTGGGCGCTTTGCTTATGGAGATGATTGTCATTTTGGGGATACTAGCGAGTTGAAAGATAAATCAAAATCAAAAGGGCAATCGTCAACAGTTGGATTTGGTCAAAGTGCTGCAATGAACGATACAATATTTGTTTCAAGCGAGATCGGGCGATTTCCTGCAAATGTCTATCAATGCAAAAAGCCACAACGATCCGAAAAAGAGCAAGGACTTGATCACTTGACAGGCAAGACAGGCGCAGAGGCTACACAACGCAAAGAGGGATCAGATGGATTGAACTCTCCAAGGGCAGGGGCAGGGCGCACTGCTGAGCACGTTAAAAACTTTCATCCAACAGTCAAGCCGATAAAACTCATGCGCTGGCTCTGTCGCTTGCTGACTCCACAAGGGGGCACAGTGCTTGATCCGTTTCTAGGCAGTGGGACAACAGCAGTGAGCGCAATCTTAGAAGGCTTTAATGCTGTAGGCTGTGAGATGACTGCAGACTATTATCCAATCATTCAAGGGCGTGTGAACTGGGCAAAAGCAGAAAGAAATAAAGAGGTGCTAGATGGGCAGAAAGAGCAAACTGACGGATAAAGCACGCAGGGAGATCCTACAAGTGATCTCTGTGGGCGGTTCGAAGTCTCTAGCGTGCAAACATGCAGGCATAACTTTAGTGACTCTCTTAAACTGGATCAAACGCGGCGAGCAATCAAGCAAGGGATTGTATCATGATTTTGTTTTAGAATTTCGACAGGCTGAGGCACGTCCTGACATTATGGCAATGGGAATCGTACACAGAGCAGTTAAAGAGGGGGATGTGCGCGCGGCTCAATGGTGGCTTGAAAAGAAAAGCGGCTGGGGACAGAAAGACGAGCCTCAAGTACAGATCGCGATCACGCCTGAAAATATGAGTGTGACACAGCTACTACAAGAAGCAGAGCAAGTTTCGCAAAACATGGCACAGATTGCGCCGCCGATCATAGACCTAGACGAAGAATAACAATGAGTAAGACAGTCAGTCAGAAAGAAGCTGCAGAAATGATCAACGCAGCGATCCAAAAGCAAACAATCAAAATGATCGCTGCTATGGACTCAAAAGACTATGAGACGATCGCCCGTTGTAGTAAAATCATAGCAATATACAGAAAAATGCTTAAAAGTGTAGAAATATGTTGACACTATAGAAATATGTTGATAGTATAAGAGTGTAAGCAATGAAGCATACAAAACAACAACGGAGCACAAAATGACAGAGTCACAACAAGCAAAACTAGTTGCACACTGGGTATTAACTGACAACTTTGAAAAACTTGAAAACTGGGAAGATGATCACGGCTGCATCACTGAGTATCTTGATGTAATGTGGGATCTATTTGCAAATGATAGTTACATGAGTTCGCTACTAGAAAAAGCATACAACAAATGGACAGCAGAATACTAATCAATCAACAACGCAGGGCAGCAGCTGCTGCCCATTCACAACAACGGAATCAACATGACAGATAAAAGAAGCATAAGACACAAGATAAGAGATCTTGTAATGGAAGAAATCGAAGACGAAAGCTTAACGGCGGATCAAGTAAGGCAAAAACTGCAAGATGTAGAAAGGCAATATGCTGATATTGTCTTTGATTTGAGCGGCAAAGACAAATCATTAAGTGATTGTAAAACAATTGAAGAAGTCGAAGAGCATGTCAAGATTCAGTTTCAAATGCTCAAACTGAGATCAATGTGTGCAGAGTATCATTTACAATTACAATACCTTTAAACAACGGAGCAACAACATGACAACACAAGAAAGACAAGAGATCAAAGACTGGGGGCGCACTGTGGTGCGTCTACGCAAAGAGGGCGCATTTGCTGATCTACTCAATGCAGAGATCGCAGTATCTGATTTGACAGTGAAAGAGATTGCAGCTGCTTGTGATACTTCAAGCGCCTCGATCAACAAATGGAAAAGCGGCGAAGTGTATCCTGCTGTGCATTATCTTTGGCGACTGGCTAAGTGCTTGCACCCTGAAACGGATACTATCGGAGCATACATGCTTTACACTCAAAAGATCAACGCAGAAAGATAAGGGGGCAATATGTCAAGATTTATCGGCTTAAACATTGCAAGATGGAATGAAGACGGCACGATCAAACGCACCGGATCAGTCATGTTGAATACAGCCCACATTGTATCCATTGAAGCACACGGACCACCGCGCGAGGATTCACTGTGCAAGATACAGACAATCAACGATCCTGATCCTTTCATTGTCGAGGGATCGATCATTGATATGATTGAAGTCGTAAAGCGTGCTAAATGTGAACTACACGCAATCGACAACAACAAAAGCAAGTCAGCCAGTCAGTCAGATGTGTTGAGCCTGTTTGCAAGATTGAAATACAAATACGGAACAATGTACGATATCGCTCGAACTTTAAAGGAAAATCATCCTGATTTCTACACAACAGAACATATCAATGGAATTGCACAGCGTTTGAAAAGGCTAGAACAAACACACGACAATTTCAAGTCATATCCACAAAAAAGAAAAGTGCTAGAACACTTAAAAGAATTAGACACAGAAGATCAACGGCTAAAAGTATTAGATTTCACTGAGGAGCAACAAAAATGATTATTATCAAAGATGCAAATGACAAGAGAGTATTGATCAACATTGGGCGCATTACACACATGAAAGATCAAGAGTCTTATGTGCTGATCTTCTTAGAGTGCGGTGATGTAATCCGCTGCTCTGACAAGTGGGAAGAGCTGATCATGAAAATCAAATCGATCGGAGGTGCTCAATGATCAAGTTTACTGATCGCTGCGGCGTTCCTATTTACTTCAATGTATTCAACATTATCTCAGTACAGGAACAGGGCAACTTTATTGTAATCAAGCACAAGACAGGCGCAACACAGATCAGAGGCACGCTTGATAGTGTAGTGAATACGATTGAGCAAGCACTGATCAAAATGGCAACGGGGGCGCGCAATGTATAGACTGCTGATCGCCTTAAATGGCAACGGCTGGACAGAGCAAATCTTTGATGATGTTGTACAGGCTCTGCAATGTGTTAGAATACATCATCATACTAGACTTGTGTATCC
>BCSF01000159.1_pt1 | contig 30812 bp, 14 predicted proteins | sample 1016431 | NCBI WGS metagenome assembly BCSF01 (sample SAMD00045685;SAMD00045686;SAMD00045687;SAMD00045688;SAMD00045689;SAMD00045690;SAMD00045691;SAMD00045692;SAMD00045684;SAMD00045690;SAMD00045691;SAMD00045692;SAMD00045684;SAMD00045685;SAMD00045686;SAMD00045687;SAMD00045688;SAMD00045689, study... | reverse complement strand
TGAAAGTTCTCCTCCTCATTATCATCGGTGCTATGCTCTGGTCTAATAATGATGCCAGACATTTCACTGCTGATCGCTTACAAGATGCCTCAAATCTTGTCCGCCCTAATAACACACAGTTCACCATCTCTTTCTGATGACAATGACTCAAACTAACGACAACATCGTGAACCGTGATGAACTCCAAGATGCCATGATTAACCAAATCTTAGATGATATGGACATCAAAACTATGATGGCAATCCTATACGATAACATGAACGAATCATATGACAAATATACTGTAGATGAACTAATCGAAGAAGTTGAAGAGTATTACCCCCATCTCCTAACTAACAACTAATGAGACTATTCCTTGCCTCTCTCGTTATCATCATCGGTACTACAATCGGTGTCAATGCTATCAACACAGTCGAACAACTTCAGAATGACAAACTATCACGCTTCTGCAAACAAATCCCTGTCGGTTCATCCTACGATGAAATGTGTAAGGACTTCCGATGACATCATTCGTTCTTATTCTTCTGTTGAAAGTGATGGTGATTGGGACGATATTCTCTCACCTGATGATTACGAAGAATATCTAGAACGTAGACAATATGAGAAGATGATGCGAAGATAGAGTATAACTAACCCAACACTTTTCCACAGGTATGCATACATTCACTCATGGTCAATCTGTCTCCTTTCGTGAACACTCTGGATACGTCAATTTCATCTCTGAACATTACATAACCATTTGCATCAAAGAGTATTGCAACCCAGTAGAAGATGGCATTTCTTGTAGACGTAACACTAGACAAGTTAATCTACTCGTCTTCCCAGATTATTGGAAAGATGTATACCCTAACCCTATCACTAGTTCTTTACAGTTTTCCACAGATAATGCGGAACTTGTGGAAAACTTAAAATAAACTATTATGTGTGTTTTATTCCTCTCTAAATGTCTCCAGGTTTTGTACTCTTAGCACGTTCTCTAACGACTGTCAACCCCTCTAAATCACTCGGAGGATACTATCATCACCATTGCTAATCATTCGCCTTACAGTGTCATACAGAGGCACTTGACAAACTAACACTTATCTGGTACAATAACCATGTAAGGGTTCAGAAACCCTCCTAGTATCTTCAAGACTTATGCAGTTCCTTATCTACGATGATTCAGAGAAACTCAGAGCAACTTTCCAGTCCATATATGACATGGAGAGGTATATCGATGGCATTCGGAATGAACGGGGAGAGAGTTACCCAAACACTCCGAGAATGTCGTGCTTTGATTATATCAAATCTATCAAATGGTCTTGGGCATGTGTTGACAACTATGTGGAGAGTGAGGTATAATGGGAGGGTATAAGAGGGTCACTATGTAACACCTACTGAGACAGTGCTAAGTGTTACTTTGGCAGTTAAATTGGGCCCCCTTAAATATAAAAAAAGCCACTACCCTAACCTACAAAGGTTCCCAGGCGCTTGAGATATTATTCGATAATACTTTAACGTCTATCTAAAAAAAATTCTGAGGTAAAAAATGGACCCTAAGACCCGCGTAGAGAGACAGGAGACACGTGTATGGGCATTAGAGCAGTTGATACGATATGAGGGGTTTCTAGACCCTCGTATGTATGAGTGTGCAGATTATTACACGAGTGCTTATGCATCTCAAGTTAGTGAGTATCTATATACACTATGGGTTGAGTGGAAAGAAGAACATCCGTCAGACAACCCTCAGGTAATTAATCGTATGTAGAGTTATGTCCCATAGATTCACAACAAGGTTAGAAGAGGATGATTTTGGTGATTTAATATTGACAATACCTTATGAAGTATGTGAAGAGTTGGGATGGGATATTGGTACAGATTTAGAATATGAGATTACAGAGGATGGTACAGCATTTACTTTGAGGAAAGCAAAGGATGAGTGAAAAGATTGATGCATGGCAAGATAATACAGAAGCACATGAAGCGATTAACATGTGTTTAGTACAGATTGCGGAGAGGATAAGTGAGATTGAGAGGTATGTTAGTGAGTTACCTACACCAGATAAGATTATGTACAAACCGAAGGGTGTAGAGGAGTATCTAAATATGAAGCAAAACTACGATGAAATCTACAAACGACTGGAGGCATTAGAGAGTGGGGTGCAAGGGTAGTTTTACAAATGGCGATGGGTTCTGTGAGCAGGAGAATCATTGTGGTAGGTATGTACCAGATGCAGCAGATCGCAAAGTTGATGTAGATTTTACTGAGTATCCACTATCACCTATTCGTAGTAGTGGTAGTTATCAGATTGAGAAAAGGGATGGCATTGCAGTCATGTACCCGAGTGTGGAAATATCTGCTGATCCAGTTAGCGGTACATTCCCTAATGATGGTGGACAATGCGGTAAAGCATTTAAGGTAGCACCTTGTTTATTTTTTGATCGATTAGTATTTGATTATGTTCCTACAGAGTTATCATTTGACTTAGGGTTTAGTGATAGGTATTTTGCATATTTGTACGATACAAGCGATGATGCAGGTCATGTAGGTATTGCATGTTATTATCTACAACAGAGGAACCGATCAACCACTACAGCATCACCAGGTAATGATCCTGTTACTGGAGATCCTATCCCAGGGACGACCACAACTGAAGGAGATATGATATGTAAACCATGTACTTCTTTTAGTTGTGCTGCCGCGAAGACCACAATTTCTTATAGTGGTGTAGAAAACCTAAGTGGTGACCCCGACGCGCCGCATCCCACATTATTTGCGATTGGTACTGACACTAACAAGATTGCATTTTCGTATGATAATAGAAGTTCAACTACAACGAATGCATGTTTAGACTTTGAGTTTTCTTATGATGGTGTAACATATCAAGATGCATGGAATGAGGGTGATCTAGTAGGTACTGACTATGATTCACCTCAGAATCCATTTGTTACTGGTCAGAATCAGTTAAATGACTTTCAGGTCTTTGAGTTAGATAGTGGTAATCAACTAGGATTACGTCTAAAGATTGCTATTAGGTCTATAGCAGACGTTGATGCAGAACCTGGACCAACGTACTCTGGTGTCAGATGGACGATTACAGAGGTAATGAGTGCTGGTCAGGGGTATTCTGTAGGTACAGTATTCCCTTTAACCTATGCATATACAAAACCTGACCAGAGTGTAGTCAACTTGACTATGAACTTGAGGATTAAAACTGTTGGTGATCTGGAAGGTGTTGCTGGTGGTAGTAATCTAGGTGTCATTCAGAAGGGTGATACGATCAATGGACATACCGTTACCCGCGTTTTCCACACAGATCTAGATAACTTCCCGTTTCATGTAGTGTATTTGAACGGGAGTGGTAATGCTTTTACCAAAGATACGCAATATACGTCCAATAGTGGTCATACTATTACTGTAAAAGCAGGAAAAGGTATTGTTGATCGCGCAATATTAGTAGGAATTTACGAGTTCTTAGATAAATCTATTCAGTTTTGCACTGCAGACCTTGATCAAACTGCGCCAGATGTGTTTAATACACTGCGTCAACCTGATGTTGATGTGACTATTAATGAATCAACGGGACAAGTTACCTCAGTTAGCATTAATGATGGCGGATCTGGTTGGGATACTCTTAAAAGAGATCCAATACTTGCGGTTGTTGCAGACCAACGTCCACAAGAGTTTGGATCAGAACCACCTCATCAGGCAGAATTTGAACCAACGTTCACAAATGGTGTACTTACTGCCGTGAAAATCTTGAATCCTGGTTCTGGATATCTTCCATATATCCAAGCAAATAGGAATGATACTGCTGCAATCCAGCAAGAAACGTCAGGTTTAGACGAAGATCAGATTGTTAGGACCACTCCAAAGTTGTATATCAAGAATGTACACCAAGATAGGGTGATAAAAGAGAGTGATCCCGCATATCAACCTCAAGTTGCGACTGATTTGAACAAAACTTTGACAGAAGGTGCAATAAAACTACCAAAAGCAACTCAAGACGAGATTACTACGGCATTTAATCCTCCAGAAATCCGAACACACGGTGCTGTAGACCCATCTTTGCGTGTTAAACTTGACAATAATCGTTATAGAGCAGAAGTTTTACCTCAAAGAATGTTTTCTGAGGAAAAAACAAACGAATGGAAGGAATTTAACGCGAAAAAGTATGATATTACTGCTCAAGTGAACTCGATTGTGTTACCAGATTTGGATAAACAGGTTATTATTGATGCGAATGAGTTGGATAAAGTTCAAATCGACAATTTTGCTGGAGTAATGACGCAAAAAGTGATTCCAGAACAAGCAGTTTACAGAGAATCGTTTATTGAGACGGTTCAAGGTCCTTTTTCTGAACTGCCATCCGCATCTACATACACTAAATATATTATACGACAGTATCGTCCCGATCCAAGTCGTGATATTACATTGAATATTACTCTGAGTTGCGAGGTAGCACAGAAAGGTTGTGATCACGTTCCTTGTTCCCCTATAAGTGAGGTAGGAGGAACTACGAATAATGAAGATGGTTCTACCACTACCACCACTTTCACACCCCTTGTAGGTCCTCTAGGAGGCGGATGTAGGGATTGGTCAGCGAGTGGTAAGTTAATCATTCAAAACGATTTGACTGCATCTACAAATACGATTGCTTCTGCAGTCGATGCATACGGTAATCCTTTCTTTAACGACGTATAACAAATGGCAGGCGGACCACAATTTGCAGCACTATTTCAAGGCACCTGTAGCGGACATGGGGCAGGGACAGGTGGATCGTGGCATCCTGGACCTGGTGGAGGTCCTGTAACGCCTTGTAGTCCTGGTAACCTACCTACTATTACAGCTTTACCTATGACTTCTGCTCATCCTGTCATGGGACACTGGTTACCTGCTCCACAACTACCATTTACTGTTCCCCTCTGTGCAACAGTGATTATTAATGGTATAATACCTATAGTCAATAATGACCTATTGGCATTGCATCCCACAGTAAGTGTCTATTCGGCAACTAGAACTGTGGGCAAGTGTACGATTGTTGCTCCCACTAATGCGTGGTGGTGTCATGCGTATGCTGGTATTGGAAATGTTGGTGGACGAGAGTCACCAGCAGGTCACATTCGCAAATGTTTTGCAACCACCAAGACTGTTTTCTTCCAAGGAAGTCTTGCTGGCAGAATGGGAGATCCACTCGGTAATGGTACACCAACATTTCCTTGTCAATCGGTTATTACTGGCGCATCACCAAACGTTTTAATAGGAATCTAATGGCAGTACGTTCAAAATCTATTAGTGGCGGCAAGATGATCGAATCGAAGCCGAAAAAAACTCGTCAGGGTTGTGGACAGCATACGAAATATGCTGCATCTTCTCGTAACGCTGCTCGTAAGCGTTATCGCGGTCAAGGTAAGTCCTAAATAGATGTGATAATCGCATCTAATAGATGGCGCTAAAGGAGATTGACAGTAGTGAACTTAGGAGGTCGCGTAGATTCGACGACCTCCTGATTTCCATGAAGAAAAATGCTTTCACTGATGATGTATCTACAGTGAAAAATGATAATGCTATCAAGCAATCAATCAAGAATCTTGTCTTGACCACTCCTGGTGAAAAGCACTTCCAACCAAATGTTGGTTCTAGAGTATTCAATCTATTATTTGAACCTCTAGATGCTTTCACCGCAGATGCCGTCAAGGATGAGGTAATAAATACAATTAATCAGTATGAACCTAGGGTAGAACTTACAGATGTAGCAGTTGTTCCTATTGAACAGGGCAACAAGTTGAGTATTACTATTGAGTACAGAATTGTAGGGTTACCAGTTGTTGAAACAATCGATTTTGTTTTACAGAGACCTGAATAATGCAACCAAATAACTTAACAGCTTTAGATTTTGAAGATATCAAATCTTCTATCAAGTCTTATCTAAGAACAAGGAATGAGTTCTCAGATTATGACTTTGAAGGTTCTGCTCTTTCATATTTGATCGATACATTAGCATACAATACGTACTATACGGCGTTCAATGCTAATATGTCTATGAATGAGGTATTTTTGACCTCTTCTACAGTTAGAGATAATGTAGTTAATATTGCAAAACTTTTAAACTATACACCTAGGTCGATTTCTGCCTCGCAAGCATGTATTAAAATCGAGTTACAGACAAATCTCTCGAATGGTTCGTATCCTAGTTCTGTAACTTTGAAAAAAGGTGCTATTTGCACTGGTGGCACCTACATTTGGAATATCATGAATGATATTACAGTAGAAACCAATACCACAACAGGTATTGCCACTTTTGATAATGTCATAATCCGTGAAGGATCCATTATCAACTTTAACTATACTGTAAATACGTTTGCTACACAGAAATATACTATTCCTTCTGAATCTGTAGACACTAGCACGTTGTCAGTTCGAGTAAAAGCAAACGAATCTTCCACAACTTCCGATTTATACAGTTTAGTCAGGAATATTACGAACTTAACTGCAACTAGTAAGTCATATTTCTTGTCTGAAGGTGAGGACATGAGATATGAGGTTACTTTTGGTGATGATAGCGTTGGTAGAGCAGTAAAAGATGGAGAGATCATTAATTTTGAGTATCTGACAACTTCTGGTGCTGAAGCAAATGGCATCAAAGTATTTTCCTTCATTGGTAGAGCAGTAGATACATTTGATGTATCTTATAGTTCTGCTGCTTTTGCTATCACTGTTAAAGAACAGTCTCAGCAAGGCACTGGGGCAGAGACTATTGAGTCTATCAAGTATAATGCTCCAAGATACTATGCAGCACAGTCTAGGGCGGTTACAGCGCAAGATTACGCTCTTATTACAAGAGACATCTATTCCAATGCACAGTCTGTTGTTGCATATGGTGGTGACTCTTTGAATCCTCCTGTTTATGGAAAGGTTTATATCGTTATCAAAACAAAAACAGGAACAAATCTCAACGATCTTACTAAAAAAGAGATTTCTGCTGATTTGAGAAAGTATGCAATGGCATCGATTGACCCCATAGTCATCGATCCAGACAATCTTTACATCTATAATAAGATTTTTGCTTTGTACGACACTGGTTGCGGTTCTAACGCATCCGATATTAAAACGAATATTCAAAACTCTATCACCCAGTGGGCAGGTCAGACTCAAATCAACAATTTTAACTCAACGTTCAAAGGACAAGATTTCCAGAGATCCATTATTCTTTCAGATTCTTGTATTAGTGACGTTTCTGTTCAAACTACTCTTCTGAAGTATATCAACCCCAATACTAATCAGACCAACACTTATTGCGTATCTACGGGTAGTCCTCTTTACAATAGTGCTCCTGGTCAGGACGGTGCTGCCGATACTTCTTGTAAGAAAGAACCTGTTATTCTTTCAGGGTCTTTTAGAACAGCAGATAGACCTGGAATCGATCAATATTTTGAAGATGATGGATATGGCAACTTGAGAACTTTCTATAATAGTGGAACTAAAAAAGTTTATACCAACAATTTTGCTGGAACTGTAAACTATGATACTGGCGAGGCATGTTTCGGACCTGTTAATATTATTGGCGCAGGTGTAAATACTGCTTCTGATGCAGATATTGCCGTTACAGATACCGTAACAGGTGCGGGTTCGGTAACAAATGCAGACAATCTTCCTGCAAATCTTCAGATCCCTGTGGTGTTCATTCCTGCTAACAGTACGACTATTCCATCGTCTACTCCTGGAACAATTATTAATATCGTAAATCCAGAAGTTACAGTTGCTCCAATCGGTACTTTACCACCCCCCACAATCCCTCTAAATAGTTTGACGCCAAGCGTTTTCAACGCTACTCCTACAACTATTACGATTGCAGAAATCGAAAATAGCGGTTCACTTACCAGCAGTTGTTTTTAAAATAGATGGATATTAACAAGGTCTCTCACGTCAGCTCATATCAAACCCCCAAGTTTATTGAGTCTGAATATCCCCTATTCAACAAGTTTATTGAGTACTACTACAAGTCTCAGGAAAAAACGGGTCTTGGTCAGAATATCCTCAATAACTTTTTAAACTATTTGGATATCGACAGATTGAATGTCGATATCCTCGATGGTGCGACTGTAGTTGTAGAATCTATTAGTGCTGAAACAGACACTATTGTTGTAGAAAGTGTAGATTCATTTTTGACCGACAATGGGTCAATCATGATTGGCGATGAGGTCATTTTCTATGAAAATACAGTATCTGCTCCAAACATTGCTCTGAGTCCTGGTATTACCTATGATCAGGTAAAACTAAAGTGGATTACTCTTGTAAATCCTTTAAATGACTTTGATGGCGTCCGTACAGTCTTCCCTCTGATCTCTCAGGACAATCCTATTGGTCCTCCTTCTGATCAGCATCTGATTGTTAAACTTTTTGGTAACAGTTTAGTTCCTAGTGTTGATTACACTGTTAGTGGTACAAATATTGTATTTACTACAGCTCCTAGAGCAAAACTTCCTTCTGATGATACTACATCTACAAGCATCACCTATCAAAACGGTTTTGTTGAAAATACTATCGTTGCAATCGATGATATTTCTTCTTCTTTTGGTGATGGTAAGAAAGAGTTCAAACTTACTCGAAACGGTGAAAAATATGACCCCATTGTTGCCGAATACATTCTTGCAGTATATGATAATCGCCTGCTAGTTCCAAAAGTAGATTTTTACATCGATAAAGATCTCTTCATTTTTGAAGTAGCGCCTCTTAATGGTAGAAGTTTGTCTCTGTTCTCTATTGAGGCACCTATTCCCTCTTTTGGTAGTGGCGCAGTTGGATATTCCCGTGTAAGTGACACTGGATCTATTACTGCCGTAACTGCTAATAAGAATGGTAGAAACTATAGATTTGAATATCCTCCAAAGGTAACAATCAACTCCGAAGAAGGTTCTGGTGCTTCTGTCAAAGCATTGGTAAATGGTATCAAATCGGTATCTCTTCTGGGCGGTGGTTCTGGTTACAGTGATACGAATCCTCCCACTGTTGTCCTTGAGACACCTACTAAAACAGGTGCTCTAGCACCAACAATGAGTGCTACTGTAACAAATGGTTCAGTCACTGCGATTAATATTGATTCATCTGGTAGTGGATATACATTTACTCCTAGAATTACTTTCAAACAACCTGGTGGCGCTACACTAGCACCACCTACTATTGTTAATGGTTCTATTTCTGGCGCTGTCACTGTAACTGCTACTGGTCAAGGTTATACGACACCTCCTGAAATCTATATTGATGAACCAACTGGAACTGATGGTATCAAGGCATCTTTACGTGCAGTTTTGACCGATGGTGAAGTTACTTCTATTACAGTTCTGAATGCTGGTCAGGGATATGAAAATGTTCCTAGGATTGCTGTAATCGATCCTGTTGGTGCTCAAATCCTTGAAACGACAGTTGATGCCGATGGTCGTGTTATTGCTATCGAACTTCTGTCTGGTGGAAGTGGATATACTGATATTCCTTCTGTTTATATCGTTGATAATAGAATTAATGATGTTGGTGCATACATTGGCGGTTCTGGTGCAACTGCAGTAGCATCTGTGTTTAATGGTGCGATCACAGATATTAATATTACTAGTTTTGGTACTGGATATAGTCAGAGCAATCCTCCCAAGATTGTTATTCAAGCTCCTCCCGAAGCACAAGCATCTGCTGAGATTGGTTTGAATGAAGTTACAGGATTCTCTGTCCTCAAAGGTGGTGCTGGATATAGTAAAGCAGCATTTAAGGGTTGTGCTAGAGCAGCAAGTGGTATTACAGGTTATACTGAAGATGGTAATGTAATCTTCTCTAATAACACCACTGCAAAGGAAGCAACAGTCAACACTCAAGTCAAGTGTCTTGACGCTGTTTTTGTAAAACGTCTCCTTGACAAGTATACTGAACAGTTCTTGCCTGACGTTCCTTCACTCGATTACAGCAGAATCGATGTTCGTTCTTCTATCAAAACTATTAAAGACTTCTACTCTGCAAAGGGTACATCTTTTAGTATTGGATATCTGTTTAAACTTCTTTATGGTGAGACTGTTACCGTTTCTTATCCTAAAGATCAAATCACCAAACCATCTGCTGCAACTTGGTCTATTGATACCATCTTGCGTGCAACATTAGTAAGTGGCGATCCTACAAATATTAAAGATGGTCTGCTTCTTCAAGAAGAAGATATTGCAGATCCCAATATTAAGCAAGCAAGTGCTCTGATTGAGAACTTCATTTCGATTCAAACATCAGAAGATGTTATTTACGAACTTGCTCTCTCCGAAGAAACTATTACAGGAACTTTTACTGTTCCTTATAAAACAAAACTGGCAGAACCCCTTGATACTACTGCAAGTATTATCACCGTAGACTCTACAATCGGTTGGCCAGAAAGAAATGGTACATTTAAAGTAGGTACTGGAACTGGTGCTGAAACTATTCAGTATAAAGAGAAGTCTCTGAACCAGTTTATTGAATGTACTCGTTCTTTGAATGGTGTTGTAGAAGACTGGGATTCTGCTACAGAAGTAAGTTCTAACTTCGTTGTTTATATCAACAAAGGCACTCCTCAGGAAGTTGTCATGAACATTGTTGGTATCGTTGACGCCCAACAAACAACTCTGACAAACACTGGTTCTTACTATCTGCCTGGTGATAAACTTACCGTTTCTAAGTTGGGTGGCACAGGTACTGGTCCTGAACTGACAACCTGGTTGTACAATGTCAAAAAACTTGTTGAAGTTGAATCTATTGCATTTGGTGGTGTTAACAACCGTTCTGCAACCGTAACTTGTCGTAATCCTCATGGTCTGCTTGTTGGAGACCAGGTTACAGTTTATGGTGCAAACCCTATCATCTACAATGGATCTTTCCTTGTTACTTCTAGAGATAGTTCTACTATTTTCCAGTATCAACTTCCTCAACCAGCAACAGTAGTACCTCAGGGTAATATTCTCGTTTCTGTTGACTTGAACAAAGGTAAGTCTGATAATACTGCGGTATCGAATGCTATTGGACCTTACACTACAAACGTACAGAACACGTTCTTCAACACCAGTCAAGTATATGTTGCTTCTACTGGTATTCCCAACTATAAGATCGGTCCTTTTCCTGGTTCGGCACTTCTTCCTGGCAACCAGCGTAAATTAAATAGATTCCCCATTGTTCCTAGTACTATCTCCACTAAGAATCTGATTTCCCCAGGTCCTATTGGTACATGGGTAAATGGTGTTTCTATTTGGTCTTATAAGTCTAAGATTACTAAAACTTTTGGTGCTGTTACCTCAGTTACTATCAATGATGCAGGTAAAGGATATGATGCAGCATTCCCACCAGCAATCACCGTTAGTGGTGGCGGTGGTACTGGTGCTGCAGCATCTGTAGTCGTTAACGGTTCTCTTAGTGAGATTACTGTTACTAACGGTGGTGCTGGATACACTTCATCTCCTCTTGTATCGATTGTTGGTGGTGGCGGTGCTGGTGCATCTGCTACAGCAATCATTACTAAAGGTGTAGTTTCTCGTATTCTTATCAATGATGGGGGTACTGGATATACCTCTCAACCTTCTATTACTATTGTTGGCGGCGGCGGTTCAGGTGCTACAGGTACTGCTTCTGTTCGTGGTCCCATTAAGAGTGTTTCTATCAGTGCTGGTGGTGAATCTTATACTTCCAATCCTACAGTAACTCTAAGTTCTGGTCAGGGTGCCGTTGCTCAAGCGATTGTAAACGATGGTCGTATTATCTCCATCGCTATTATTGCTGCTGGTTTTGGATATACTACGGCACCTGAGGTTACAATTCAGGGTGATGGTTTTGGTGCTGTTGCACGTGCAACAATCGACGTTGACGGTGAAAACGCTGGTCGTGTTACTGGTATCACTATTATTAACAAAGGTATTGGATATACTCAGGGCACAACAGTTATCAATCTAAACTCGGTTGGTCAAGATGCTAAGTTTACTGCAAATGTATTCCAGTGGACCTACAACCTTCAAGAAACTTCTACGTTTGACTCTGCAAAGGGTGCTGTATTTGAAGGATATAACAATCAGTATGGTGGTGAGTATGCTCACTTGTCCAATCCTCAGCGTTTGAGATATATCCTGGGTGATAACCTGTTTGAAAATAATCTGGGTGAAGTCCTGGAACAGGACGATCAGTTAGCACACTCCCCCATCATTGGTTGGGCATTTGATGGTAATCCTATTTACGGTCCTTATGGATATCAGGATCCTACTGACCAAGGTTCTTCAATCACTAGATTGCTTACTTCTTATCGTTTGAAGGCAAATCTTGTTTATGATGAAGTAACTAACCCAACACCAGTAAGAACTGCTGGTCCTCTCCTTTCTGCTGAAGCAGCAGGTCGTTTCATCGATGACTATGAGTATTCCTTTGGTCTTGGTGATCTTGACCAGTATAACGGTCGTTTCTGTAAGACTCCCGAGTTCCCCAATGGTAGATATTGCTACTTCGTAACTATTGATGCTACTGAGCAAGGTAATCCTGTATTCCCTTACATTCTTGGTCCTAGCTTCAACTCTATCGTTGACGGGTGGAACCTCTCCGATTCTTCGATTCAGCAAAATATTCCTACTGGCGTTGTTCGCTATCGCGATCCCTACGAAAACGTTGATATTGATGTTGAGCGTGCTCCTAATGCTTCTACAAATGCACTTACACTAGAAAATGGTGATCTATTACTGTTTGAAGTAGAAGATGAGAATAGAGATGGTGTTATCACTCAAGATGAGCTTGATGATCCTGATCAAATCTTTGAAGAGTCTCCTCTACAACTGTTTGATTACTTCCCAACAGTAAAACTTGACTCTAAGGTTGATATTGAAGTTGAAACAATCACTAAGTTTGAAGATGCTTCTATTACTGGATTTGTCGTTGAAAATGCTGGTCAAAGTTATCAGGTAGATGACCAACTCATCTTCGATAATACTGGTACTGGTGGTAGCGGTGCTTCTGCTCGTGTTTCTAGAATCAAAGGCGAAACTGTTAGTTCTTACACGTTTGAAAACATTGGTGGGGATAACTATGGTGTCCTGAAGACCCTGGTTCCTCATAACCTCGTAGCAGGGGATAGTGTTTTCGTTGACTACACTCCTGTTATGGATAACACCAATAAGGAGTTTAAAGTTCGTCAGTTCAAAGGTATCGAACAGATCGTAATCAATCAGACTGGTTCTGGTTACAATACTGACATTCCTCCCACAATTATTATTGATGGTGATGGAGATTCTGGTGATTTAGAAGCAGTTGTAACTAGTGTTGGTTCTATCGATACTGTCAACATTTTAAACTCTGGTGCTAACTATACTAATAATCCTAGAGTTATCCTTAGCCATCCTCAAGTTTTCAAAAAAGCAGAATATATTGTTTCTTTGATTGAAAGTGCTGAAGATCTTACTGTTAACGATATCTTTGTAAACGAAGACAAAGAAATCTTTGTTTGTGGTAGAACTCTTGATAATCTTGGTAATAATGTTGGTTTTGTCAGTAAACTGTCTGCAACAGGTGTTAAAGAATGGGAAAAGACGCTTGAACTGCAAAGTGGTCGTCAATATGCAGAGTTCCAGAAGATTTATGTCGATGGTAACAATGTTTGGGTAGCTGGTATCAATAAACCCAACACTTTACTTCTGGATACATACAATCCTGATATTATTCTTGTTAAGTACGTTCAGGCAGATAATGGTCTAAGTGCAACTCTTAACTTCCAGAAATCTTACTCGGGTATCTCTGGTTCTTCTAGATCCGACAATGTTACCGCTCTAACGAAGTATTCTGACACCAGATTTGTTATTGGTGGATACACTAACACCAACTCAGCAAATCCCTATGATGCATTCATTGCACTGATTGATACCTCTGGTAACTTTGCAATCAAGAGAAAACTTGCATCTACAAACGACTCTGAGAAGATCACCGATATTGTTGTTGATGGTACAGACCTGTACTTCTCACTAGAAACCGCTGATACAATCAGCACCAATAATATTAATGCATCCTTTGGTAAGGCAGTTGTTGGTACTACTGCAATCACTGTTTCTTGGATTAAGGAATATAGTCAGACGGGTTATTCTTTCCTGAATACCAGTCTTGCAATGGATGAGTTCAAAGAGTTCTACATTACTTCTACTCTCAGAGCAAAGACTGATAATACCACTCGTGATAGTGTATGGGTAGGTAAAGTTGATACTGATGGTAACTTCTTGTGGAACTATCGTTATGTTGCACCTGGTAGAGATGTCAACTGCGTTGGTAAGAGTGCTATTGATATTTTTGGCGATTTGAACATCGCATTTAATCGTACAGATAACACAACGGGTCTGAAGACAGTTGATACTGTTAAAATTGGTTATGATGGCAAGATCAAGAATCACACTACTAATGAGTTCAATAAAAACCGTATTGAAGGTATTACTGCAAATAGTATTGCCGTAGATAAGTCTGGTGACGTTTATGTTTTTGGACAAACTCAGTGGAACCGTAATGAGTTCTTGTTTGAGTTTGCTACCGATGCAACGGATACTATTGGAAACTACACGCCTACATTGGTAGGCAATGATGCTACAGAATCTCTTACTATTGTTGGTGATGGCATCGCTAAGATCTTCGGAAGAGATATTGCAACGCCTGCTAACTGGGAGAATGCATACATTGAGTTACCTTCTTCTACATTAGGTGCTAAGTTGGGTGCAAACTGGACTCTTGAGTTCATGTTGTATCATGATGCTGCTAATAGTGATACTCATAGTCAGACACAACAGACTCTGGTTTCTATCGGTGATGCTTCTGATACCACAGGTGGTCTCTGGATGTACTATGACAGAGTTTCTGGTTATCTGGAGTTGGTTGTAACCAACAACACTACAGCAGTTAACTCTGCGACTTCTCCTGCTCAGTCTACGCTCACCACAATGTTTGCCGATAACACTTGGCAGTTCATTGGACTGAAGAAAGAAGGTAATGTCTTTACAATGTATGTAAACGGCACTTCGGTTGCTACTGCTACTGTTGCCGATACACAACTGATCAGCAAACCAATGCGTATTGGTCAAATTGCTGGTAGAGATGGTACTCTGGGCACTTTCCGTTCCAATGAGCAAGGTCAATACTATGTTGATAATCTCAGACTGAGAAATCGTGCCGTTACTCCAACTGTTCCCTCGGATGTACAAAATCTTCCCTCAACTGGTGACTTTGGACTGGCCTTCTCCTGGACTGATACTGCATTCTTTACCACTTATTCTCAGGTTCGTGATTATATTGATTATGTTGGTTGGGGTCTGAAGGTTGACAAGAATGCTGATGCTGTTCGCCTTGGTGATAAAGGTGTTCAAACTGAAACTCAAGTTGGATTCGTAAGAACTGCAGTTTCTCCCGTAACAGGTGTCTCTCTTACTATGGGTAGCACTGGTTTTGATCTTGGTTCTGCTGGTCTGCAATCTCTCGACTTTGATGATGCAACTACCACAATGACTGAGACTACAGGTGCTACACTCACCTATAGTAAGGATATTTGGAGTTCTAGAACTGCTACCGTTCCTTCTCCTGGTTCTCAGAAACTGAAGGTTACTGCAGTTGTTAAAGACCGATATTACTTCAAGGTAGCGGACACCGTTAAGATTGATAATGTTCAAGAACTTACAATCAATCAGTCCTTCAGATTTACTGTTGGATCAAAACTGGTACTGAGAAATGGTGCGTCTTTTGTCAACAGCGGTTATATCACTAGGGTTGATAATGACACTAATAAAGTATACCTTGCTGTCAATAATAACTCTTGGTCAAATGATCTGAATACTGGCGAACTCAGTACAGAGCAGTTCAATGAGCAATCTACTTATGGTATCGTTGGTCCTATTCCTAACGATATCAATCAAATCGATTCGTTTAGTTTTGCTGAAATCGTCAATACTACTCCTGGTACATTTGATATCGATTTGAATGATTTCAATCTAGATGGAACTGCAAGTGTAGGTACTGGCAACCTGGATAGTTTTGCTAAGTTTAAACCTTACACCGATGATGACTATTCTGTTCGTATTGATGAGGTTAGCGGTTCCTCTGCATTTATTGTAGGTTCTGTTATCACCTTGGATGGCAACAACGTTTCTTATAACGCTGCATACAGCACAATCAATATCACTGGTTTGACTGGTGTATTGAAAATCACTTTGATTACAAATCTTACTAAAATCCTGCAAGTTACAGCACGTGCAAATAGTGATGAAGTTTATGTAATCACTAGCACTAGAAACTATCTGCGTGCAGGTGATATGCTCTATGTTGACGGTAATCCCAGTCAAGAGATTGGTGAAGTTGTATATGATGAATACGATGGTTCTTTCCCTGTCGATAGAATTATTAGTCCACTTGAGTTTGTTTATAAACTTCCTCAGGCAGCAGTTACTGATCCTGCAACTTCTGCAAGTGCTGTAAGTATCTTTATTAAGTCTCCTGTTCTGAAGATGTACTATGGTCATCAGTATCTGTTTGACCTCAGTCACTCTTCTATGCTAGGTGGCAACCTGTCCTTCGCTAAGGATAACCTCTACAAACTGGAGTATTCTTTCAACTCTATCGAGCGTGTTGGAACTCCTGGTGTAACTGGTGAAGGTCAACCCACACCTACTGTTAAGTTCAAGGTTGATGAAAATATTGTTACCAATATCTCTTACTACTTCGATCCTTCTAGAGTTGATGCTGATGATTCGCCTATCATTCAGGGTAGTTACTTGGATGTTGTTGGATCTCCTTATAGAGGCACGTTTGAGGTAAGTTCTGTTTCTGGTGAAACTATCACTAGAGGTCCTGATATTCTCAAGTTCCCTCTACTTGACGAACCAGAAGGAAATGCCGATGTTTCTAAAGCATCTTATTCAACTAGTTCCAAGAAAGCAGTTGGTTCTATCTCAAATATCCGTATTGTCAACTCTGGCGGATTCTATACAAAACTGCCTATCATCCAAACAATCAGGTCTACAAGACAGATTGAGCGTGTTGAAATCAACGAACCTGGAACAGAATATGCAGTTGGTACATACACTGGCGTTCCCATTTCTGGAAATGGTGAAGGTGGTTTAGTCTCTGTTACTGTTGCTGACGGTACTGATTCTGAGGGTGCTCCCATTCCTGGTCAGGTTCAGAATGTTACTGTTACTTCTCCTGGAAAAGGATATACGACTGCTACAGTTGATATTGATGCAATCGATGGCATTCTTGGTGCAGGACTGACTGGTTCTGGTGCTGAAGTTACAGTTGTTATTCCTGCATCTGGTACTGGTGCTTCTATCTTCCCAACAGGAGATAGCATCGGTAAGATCAAGAAACTGAAGAACAACAACTTTGGTTATGATTATCCTCATGACTATACACTGCGTCCTGAGATTACATTCCCCATCAACGCTCAGTTGACCTCTACCAGCATTCTGGACAGCATTACTATTACCGATCCTGGTTCTGGTTACTCTCAAGCACCCGCTGTTGTTATCACTGGTGGAGGCGGTTCTGGCGCTATTGCAGAGTCCTCCATTAAGAACGGTCGTCTTGATAAGATTGAAGTTAAGGATCCTGGTGCTGGATACTCTTCTACGCCTACAGTTCAACTGAAGTCTTCTTTCAACTATGTCATCAACCTTGATTTGGGTCTGCTGCAGTTCTCCTTCCCACATGGTATTGCAAACGGCGCTGAAATCTCACTAAACGTAGTAGATACTGGTGATGGTGCCGATTTCCCAATCGCTGCTGGTGCAGTTGGTAGACTAAATGGAAACACCACTTACTATGCTATTGCTGGTTCTGCAAACTCTCTGGAAGATGATCAACTCAAGATCGCTATTACTTCAGCAAACGCAGAACTCGGTGATGCTCTGACATTTACCAATGCTGGTACAGGTCGTCAGCAAGTTCAGACCACATCCTTTGGTGGTGCTGCAACTGCAAACGTTATCACATCTACCTTCCTCGAAGGTGAACTTGTTTATCAAGGTGATTCTCTTGAGAATGCAACTGCAACTGGTTTTGTCTCCACTAACGAAGGTTGGCAGGTTGGTCCCAGAATCATTAAGATCGTTGATTACACTGGCGATTTTGGGTCTGGTGAAAAAGTAACAGGTGTTATTTCTAAGTCTTCTGGTACTATCAGTTCTTTGAACATCGCTAAGGGTGTTCTGGATGTTGGATCTATTACCAAAACAACTGGTCAGTTTATTGATGACGTTGGTAAACCTTCCGAAATTATTCAGAAGATTCAAGACTCCTACTACTATCAGGACTTCTCCTACGCCATTAAGTCTGCTGTTTCTATCAGTGAGTGGAAAGATATTCTCATCAAAAACGTTCACCCAGCATCCTTTAAGGTTTTTGGTGAACTGAATCTGAATGAGTATGGTTTTGTTCCTAACAAAGAGACTTCTTTTGAGTTAACTAAGTCTGTTGAACTTGCAAGAGAAGCAACAGTTCCTAATATTCAAAGTTTTGCTCTTGTTGAACCTGTATACACAGCATTCAATAATACTGAAGTTTTGTTCCGTCAGAAGAGACTAACCTCTTCGGAGAATATTTTGACTTCTACAGTTCAGAGACTCGATGATATCTCTAATCTGTTTGATGGGCAACGTATTGCATTCCCTCTGCAAGTTGATGGAACAAATGTTGTTGCATCTGCTGATCAGATGATGGTTATTCTTAACGGTGTTGTTCAGACTCCTAATACATCATTTGAGATTCAGGGTGAATCTATTGTCTTCAACGAACCACCACAACCTCCTGCTAGCGTTAAGTATGTAAATGTTGAGATTGCTCAGATTCAAACCTATGAGTTTACTTTCACTAATCAGAGTGGTATCTTCCCTCTAGTTGGTATGACTCTGGTTGGCACTCAGTCTACTTCTAGATTGACTGTAACCTCTGTTGTTGGTGATTCTATCTTCGGTTTCATCACCGAAGGTAATGTTGGTATCGTCAATACACTTGACGGTAGTAGCTTGACTGGTGGCGCTGGATACACAGATGGCACCTATACTAATCAGGCAACAACTTCTTCTGGTGCTGGCAGTGGTCTGACGGTTAACTACACTGTTGTATCTGGTGCGGTAACTTCTGTTACCATTGGTAATAACTCTGGTGTAGCATATGTTAATAATGAAACAATCACTATCCCTGGTGGAACTACTTCAGCAACCATTGATGTTCTTCAAGCATCTGGATTTGCTGTTGCTGAACTTACTACTGTTGGTGCAACTGGATTTGCTGCAAACTTGGCAGACATCACTCCAGTAACTAATCTGGGTCTGTTTAACTTTAGCGAAACTGTCTCAAACCTCGAAGGTAACACCGCAGTTGTTGAGGAAGTCAACCTAGAAACAGGCGAAAACACTCCTATTGCTGAACTGAGATATACGATCGGTGCTGGTACAACTAGTATAGAAGTTGTCGATCCAGCACAAGAGAATGACACATTTGTTGCTGCATCTGAGTTTACTATCGGTGCAAACTATCAACTGGGTGCTGAGATTATCACCTTACAAGGTGTAACTGTTGGAACTGATTCTACTGTTTTGAATGTTCAGCGTGGTCAACTCAGCACAACCGCAATTTCACATCAGGAAGATCAACCTCTGTATGGTACTGATCTTGAAATCACCGACAAACTTGCTCTGAGTAAGACAGTTGGTACTTATCAGTCGAAACCTGGTCTGTTTGATATTCAGTTGGATGATGTCATTATCGGCGCTTCTTCTGGCGTTGTTGCGAGAGTTACTGCTACATCTGCATATCAAGATCCTGTAACTAACGAGTTTATTGAACAGGTCAATATTTCTGAAGGTTCCTCTTTCTTCGGTCTACTCTTCAACCGTCTAACTTCTTCCTCATATCCCAACGTTGTTCTAGATGATATTTCTAAGTCTCAAGTCAATATTGTAGACTTTACTGATAACTCTAGTGATTTTGACTCTAAGTTCCCTGGAACTGAGTTCATCAACAACTATGTCATTCCTTATGACAACCTTACAGGTACATTCCAATCTGATGAAAAAATCAGAAACTATAAGATTGAGTATGGTAATCTGACCAATAACTTCCAAAATTCTGAAGATATGGTCGTCAGAAAGGTTACTTTCGATGACAAACAAGGCACTGGATTCTTGGGAGTCGGTCAAGTAATCAGAACCACTGATACTAAGGGCGAAGTTATTGGTTATAACCAGGCACGTGGTACAATCTTTATCGGTAAGATTGGTAGATGTCAGTCTACTGGTGATGATATCTTTGATATCACTTTTAACGGTGATGCTCAACTGGATACTGCACAATACAAGTATGGTACTTCTTCTCTGCTTTTAGATGGTGCTGGTGACTACCTCAACATTGCATCCTCTTCTGAGTTTGCATTTGGTACAGGTGCATTTACATATGATGTTTATGTTCGTCCCGCAACCGATGCTCTGACTGGAACCTCTTACATTCTTGACCAGAGAAGCGGTTCTAGCGGTGATACTGCAGCAGCACTTTATTTGGAGAATGGACAGGTTCGCTTCTCTGTTGCTGGTTCGGACGTTGTTACCTCGGGTCTCCTGAGTTTGACTGCTAACACCTGGCACCACATTGCAGTTGTACGCTCCTCCACAGGTGCTGATGGTATCAAACTTTACATTGATGGTGTGGAAAGAGGTAGTGCTACTGATGCTACTACCTATACAGCAAAACCATTGAATATTGGTTCTGATTGGAATGCCACCAACGCTTTTGAAGGTCATATCGATGAACTGCGTGTATCAAACACCAACCGTTATACTGCAGCATTCACTGCACTCACTGGAATGTTCCAAGGGGATGCAAATGCTAAGTTGCTCGTTCACTTTGATGGTGTTGATGCTGCGACTTACACTGAAGACTGGTCTGGTGCTGAGTCCTTCACAAACAATGAAGAGTTCAACAATGATGTAATCGCTGCAACATGGAGAGCAAACTCTGCTAATCTGCCTACTGGTTTTGCTGGTAAGACTCACAGATACTATGATGCAGCAAATCTGATTGAATCGAATAAAAACTTCATCGCAAAAGAAGCAGTACACCTTCTTACAGTACAGTATCCCTCCCTGGTAATTCCTGGTGGAAATGTCAACTGTGAAGATGATGTTAGAGATATTCTTAGTGCATTGGTTGAAGACCTTCGTAATGGTTCAAATAATCATATGTGGGATGCTTCGGCACTTTATGTTGATAGAACTAATACTCCTGTCACTTTGAATCATATTGAGACTGAAGTTGTTGAAACTGTTTGGACATATGATAAAGTCAAGGAAATGCTTCAATATATCATCAACAACGTCCTTTGGACTGTTGCTGGTAGCCATGGATTGACGCAGAGCACTGATGCAACTATCACCGACTCTTCTTATACGTCTCTTACTACCTTCTCACCTTCTACAGCAACTTATAATGCTGCAACAGGTGATCTTGTCCTTACAATCGGCGCACACTCTCTGACAACTGCATCTAGAGTCACTCTTACGACTGAATCTATTACATTCACTTGTGATGATGATAATAATGACAGAGAGATTTCATATCCTCGTAAGACTGATCCTGCTGCTAATGCAGTTCTTGCAGTTACCGCTTTTGATGCAACGACAATCACAGTCAACGTTGGTGCTTCTCCTGCAGGTCAGCAATATACTCATACATTCGTCTCTGCACTTTCTTCTTCAGTTACTGAACTGAACTATACCACTGGTGATTGTGCTGATGTCTGGTCTACAGTTGGCAACCTCATGGATATCCTCACCGATACTCTTGAGCAAGCAAATCTCGGCACTCCTGTTGATCACCTGGGCACTATTACTAAGGTAGAACCTGCCTATGAGTTCATGGGTGGCACAGTTGATGCGTTCCTCGAAACGCCTTTCACCACCACATATCATAATGCTAACGATGATGTACTGTACACTAATAAGATTGATCTGGATTCTCGTTACAGATTCCGTGATGCTGCAAATCTGATTGACGCTAATACTTCTGTTATCGTTGATAAGGCAGCAGCAGATATGCTTTCTCGCTATCCTGACTTGGCAACCGAAATGCCTCGTAACGCTGGTGGTAGCACTGATGGCACCTTGCGTTGTAAGACTGACATGGCACTGATTGTTGGTGCATTGTCTAAAGATATCCGTAACGGTGGTAACTTCTTCTCTGTTGAAGCAGCGAGATTCTATCTGGGTACTAGCAACGAACTGCAGCACATTCGTCTGCAAGTTTGGCAGTCTGTCTACGCACACGATCGCCTTGGTTTCTACATGAAGCAAGCGATTAATGGTGACTTGACCTATGACAATACCGATGACATTATTGTTGGTGATTGGGGTATTACAAATGACCCAGGTGGTTGTGCAAACGTTAAGTCTGCAATCGATACTCTGATTACTACAATCAATGATATCATTGCTCCCACAGATGAAGACTTTAACATTGCTGGCGACCGTCTGTATTTCAACAGACAGTATATTGCTGAAGAAATCACTGGTATCACAAATGAATATCTGCGCTTCAATATCGATGGTGCAAACTATCAGGCATACACATACGACACTGCTAAGTGTCAGCGTGATATCAAGTATCTGATTATTGCAATCATCTCCGACCTGCAAACTGGTGGTAACAACAGCACAGTTGCTAACATGGAGAAGTATCTAAATGCAAATGGCACATTGAACTATATTGAGGAAGAACTTCTTCCTACGGTATATGCATTTGAGCAGATTCGCACCTTAGGTGAAAAGGCAATCAGAAATCTTCTTTATAGTTCTGGTTCTAGCATCACTGGTGATCAATATGCTGCTGTCTACACCAGTCAGTCTGCATATAGAGACCTTGAGACTCCTACTGATATTGATCAGGCAGTCTATAGACTCCGTGATTTGGTAGATATTGTTATCGAAGGTCTTGCACCTGGTGGTAACAAAATTAGAAATGCTGCTAAAAACTTTAGATTCAACTCCAGATATTATGATGGTGAGATTGGTCAAAGAGTCAACGATCAGTTCGGTTCAAACGCTTGGGTCTACAGTGATTTCATTAGCGATGTTGTTAATAATATTACTACCGATTCAATCACTACTAATATTGGCGATGTTCAGGATGGATATGTAATCTCTCTCGCAAATATTAGTTCTACTGATTTTGAAGTTGGTGAAACTGTAACCTCTAGTGGTGGCGGTACTGCAACTATCCTTGAGTTTGATAAGAAAGATCAAACAATGTATGTTGGCACTATGTCAACCTTATTCGTACAGAATGATACTCTTACAGGCGGCACTTCTGGTGCTACAGCAACGGTTGCCACGGGCAATGGTTCCTGGTACTTTGATGGTGTTAATGATAGTGTAAGAGTTGACACTGGTGTTACTCTTGGAACTGATTCATTCACTTTGGAGTGTTGGGTCAGAAGAAATGATGCAAATACTTCGTTCTACGCTTCTGGTTCCAATGCCAACGACTTTAACTTCTATCTTGGTGCTGGTACTTCTAACGTCGGTTTCTGGGGTGGTAATAGTGCTAACTGGATTAACATCAATCAGTTAAATGGAGTTACTACATCTCCTAATACATGGATCCACATGGCATTCGTCAGAGATACTGCTCAAAATGGAGATGATTGTTCTATCTACCTGAACGGTATCCTGCAAGGCACAGGAACCATGACTACTAACTATAATCTCACTCAGTTTGTAGTTGGTGCTCCATATGTTGGATACAGTGGAGGCAACACTGCTGACGGTTATATCTCTGACTGGCGTGTTTCCAGCACAGCAGTTTATCAAAGAGGCACTTCTACTGTTGGTGATACTGTATTCAGTACGCCTACTCGTGCGTTCATTGCAAGTGATGTTACTGAGACTGAAGTTCTGCTCTGTCAAGGTAGTCCTATTCAGGATAATGGTCCTAATAGCTTCAATCTCACAACATATGGCGGTGGTCCTGTGGGAACTGGAACCAGTCCTTTCGGATTTTTCCCTGGTGTCTCTTCTGCATTTGATTGGTACACTAGTCCCACAAATGTCAAAATTCTTGAGCAAGCAAGACAGATTCAGTCTCCCATCTCTGGTCAGACATCTTCTCCAAACCTGTATACCTTCCCAGAAAATCTGGGATACAACAGCTTCTCAAATACACAATGGTATAGCAATGTTCAAACAGCACCTGATGGTACACAAACCGCAGACAAACTATTTGGTGTCGGTGGTGGTACTCACTTCATGTATAGAGGTTATAACCTCACTGCATACGAAACATTTGATAGCACTGGTAGAAGATTTGACAGTACTAATGAAACTTTCGATACAGGTTATCCTGGTATTAGTGAGCAGCAGCAGTTTACTCTGTCTGCATTCTTCAAGAAAGCAGAACTTGGTTCCCTGAACTTCAAGTTTGCAATGGACAGTCAGACGAAGAATATCAACTTCAACGTCGATCTCTTTACAGGACAGATTGCAGAAGCGTCTGTATTCGTAAGTCCTGGTATTACACTTGATGATTACGGTGTTACGCCTGTTGGTGATGACTGGTTCCGAGTTCATGCAACTGCATCGTTTGGTTTCGGTATTGCAAACGTTTACTTAGATTTCGCACTTTACAACCGCGCAAATATTAATGCAACATATGGTCAAGGATTCTATGTCTGGGGTATCAAACTGAACTCTGGTGCTTTGGATCCTTACACCGCAAACTCGGGTCAACTGTTCTACTCTAATGCTGAGTACAACATCAAGACCTACGCTCTCGGATTGTTGCAGCAGTTCATGATTCAGTCTCTGACAAATGAACTGATAAGTCCTTCTACCGCTGCTACTATCTCTAGTTTCTATCAGGATCCTAATGGTTCGGATGCTCTTACAAATGGTGTTTATTCGGAAACTTCTGTTTCTAGACTTATTCGCCTGGGTGTATCTACTATTACAAAACAACTTGCGGATGATACGCATTACACGGGTATCACGCAAATCAACGGTGTTGGTTTTGTTGATAAGACTTATGGTGATAGAGACCTTCCTGTTGGCATCTCTGGTGGACTAAATCAGGCAGATTACTTCTATGGTCTCGATTCTGACGCGCACGCAGAACTTTCTTCAAGCACTCTGAACGAAGGTAAGATTGTCAAGGTCTACAAACGTTTCAGAATTGATGGCGAAATCACTGATGGTCCCTTCACAATGAATGAAACGGTTGCTAAGCAGGGTGCTCCTTCCATCACTGGCGTTGTCTATGGATTCCACGAGGATGAAAACTTCAAGTATCTCGATGTTGAGGTAACTGCAGGTCCTTGGGCAGTCACAGACACGATTGTTGGTGGAGCGAACTCTACAACTGCACAAATCAGTGCTATCGAAGACCGTCTTCACATCATCAATCTTCAAGGTGATTTTGTTGCAGATATCGAGTTCCTTGGTTATACCTCGGGCGCGACTGCACAACCTACATCATTCCTGAAGACTGAAGCATCTGTAACATCTAACGAAGGTGGTACTTTGACGGTTGATACCGAGTCTCTTCTGGGCGTCTTCGAGAAGAATGCTGTTGTTTACCCTGCATCTTCCGAGAAGTATATTGAGGTTCGCCAGTACGCTGGTCTTGAGATCTCTGTTGGTGACAGAATTGCATCTGATGGATATCTTCGCCTGGGTATCAGTGTTCTTAACGCTGCTAACCAGTTTAGAGTTGGTAACAGACTTTATAGAGTCATTAACAACATCCAGCAACCTGATCAGTATGCAATCATCACTGAGGTTGATTTGAATAATAACTACCTGTATGTCAGCATGGCACAGGGTGTTGACTTTGCTATCAACGATAATGTTGGTGATTATGGAACTGCAAGTTTCCCCGAAGGTTTCGCACGTGTCACGACTACTGTTACAACTCCTGGTGCAGCATCTGCTCTGGTTCAAGATGTTAGACCTGCAGGTCTTAATAAGAGACTTTATCTTACAGATATCGCTGGAACGTTCACTTCCAGAGACGCTATCAAAGGTAGAGATGCATACAAGGCAGTTATTGATGACATCGTTGATCTCAAAGCACGTGTCAAGCGTGCATTCAAGGGATTTGATGGCACCACAACCACCTTTGATCTCACTATCGCGAACGGCACTTCATACCTGCCTGATCCCGAAGGTCACCTCCTCATTTTTGTCAATGGTATCCTGCAACCTCCTGGTGGCACAAATGCATTCACAGCATTCTCTAACAGGATTCAGTTCACCGAAGCACCTGAACTTGGTTCTTCGTTCACAGGATTCTACGTTGGTAAACTCAGACAACTGGATGATATCTCGTTCGAGTTTGACTCCTTGCGTCAATCCTTTAACCTCAAGCGTAACGAGGTCTTCTACTCACTCACGCTCACGGATGGCGTTCAGTCCAGCGTCATTAGACCTGAGAACAACATCATCGTCTCGCTCAATGGTGTTGTTCAGGAACCTGGTGTTGGTTTCGAGATCGTTGGTTCTAGAATCATCTTCTCCGAAATCCCCCGCGTAGGTTCCACGTTTGTCGCATTCTCCTACGTTGGTTCTGAAGCAGACGTTGACGCTGCTGAGGTAGTTCCTCCCATCGAACCTGGTGACTTTATAGATATTCAAGGTGAGACTACGGATCGTGAGGTTGCGGTCATCGAATCGTCTAACTCACTCATCACCTTCGATTACCTTGGTTCGATCTTCGGTCAAGGTGCCGTTGGTAACGCTAACCTGACATCTGGTTTCATCGACTCGGTTCAGGTCACCTCTGGTGGATCTGGTTACACATCCAGACCTACGGTTAGAATCGACTCCATCTCTGGTTTCGATGGCAATATTCGCGCTCTGGTTGGTATCGCAAACATCGAAATCAACAATGTAGGAAGTGGATATGCCAATCCCGAGATTCTGGTTGAAACTAGCGTACCCGATGATTGGACTGCTCCCAATCTTGCACTTTACGGTGAAGAAGCAATCGATCCAGAGATCGCATAAATAACTAAAAATTCCAGTAAGTAATGGCTAAACAAGCACTAAACCTTGGAGCTTCTGCTAATGACAATACGGGGGACACCCTCCGTATTGGTGGTGATAAAATTAATGACAACTTTAATGAGTTATATTCTGCTCTAGGAAATGGAGTGAACTTAACGGTTAGTTTGCTGAACCCTTCTTCGGGTCAGGTTCTCCGTTATAATGGCACCAACTTTGTTGCTGCTGATTATAGTAACTTGACATCTGCTTTGGATGTCAATGGTAACTCTATCATCTCTTCTAGTAATGGAAATATCCCCATTGCTGCAAACGGCGTGGGCGTTATTACCCTAGCATCTAACAGTATCACTTCAACGTTTGGTGCTACTATTGATATGCCAACGCAAGTGAAGTATAAGAATGAATATGCATCGCTTGGTGCTGCTCCTGCTGCAGCAGATTACCCTGGATATTTCTTCACGATCGATGGCGCTGACGATCCATATGTAAACATCAACATTGCAACTGGTGGTGTTGGTGATGTGAGGGCAAAACTTATCACTGAATATTCCAGTCTTGACGACTTAAGTGATGTTGACCTTACATCTAATGCTCCTACCAACAATCAGGTCTTAAAGTGGAATGCTGCTACCAATAAGTTCATCCCTGGTGATGATGTTGCTGGTGCAGGTGAGCAGAATATCTTTGCAACTGTTGCTGGTGATACTGGAAGCACCAATGCAGATAGTGCAACAGATACATTGACTATTGCTGGTGGCACTAACATCACAACATCAGTTTCTGGTGACACATTGACTGTTGACTTTAGTGGCACTCTTACTACTACGTTTGCTGCTCTGACTGATACTGATACAAATGGTCTCACTCAAGGCGACAATATATACTGGAACGGAACCAACTGGGTTAGATCTCAGGGTGGAAGTCCTATGATTTGGTGGGAACTGACTGTTCCCGTAGAAAATGCTAGCAATGATTACTTCTTTGCTGGTCCTGGATTTGATGGTACAGTTCGTGACCCAACGCTGTATGTTTACAGAGGGTTCACTTATGCGTTTGATAATACGATCGAAGGTGGTGGTCACCCCTTCAGGATCCAGTCAACTCAAGGTTTGACTGGTACTCCATACACTACTGGTCAGAGTGGTAGCGGTTCTTCGATTCTCTACTGGACTGTCCCCATGGATGCTCCTAATACACTGTATTATCAGTGTACACTCCATGCGAATATGCAAGGTACAATTAACGTCGTAAGTTGAGGATAAATGGCAAGAACAGTTCCTGGATCTGGCGCAGTAATCAAGCCAATCTTCGATGAAGTTTTTGGTGTCCGCGCAGTTGAGTTAATCAACAGTGGTAGTGGGTATGATCCTGCAGATCCACCTAGACTAACTATCGATGGTTGCGGGACGCCTGAACGAGAAGCGTTATTGTATCCTATTATCGACGCAGACTCGGGTAAAATCATTCATGTCCGTGTTCTTGAAAGGGGTAGAGGATACGACCCCTTAAGACTTCAGATTGTTCCTACTTCCGAAACACCCAGTGTTTTAGATTCTTTTGATGTCAATAGAATCTGGCAGAGACATCCTAACTCATTGACTAGAGGCACTTTTCAAACTGCTGGTGTACCTCCTGTTAAGAATGATAGACTTCGTATTGAATCAGATAACCATCCCAAACCTACCTGGACAAGTACAGAGGCGGTTCCTGGTGGTGGTCCTCTTGTAGATCGTTCTTTTGATCAGGTATTCATTTACAGGGGCGGTAAAGACGTTCCTAATCCTGGAACTAGAACAGGACAAAATAATAAGTCGCTTGGTATTTTAGCGAACGGTGGTCTTCTTCACACTCCCGAATGGGGAACGGTTGGCAATGCTCCAATCAACTTTTCTATTGATACTGTAAAGTATGATTATGTAAAGGATACGAATGCTAATGATGTTGTTGTTGATAACAATATTCATTATTATCAAACAAGTAAACTGATAAATGAGTTTAGCGATACCAATGGTGTATTTGAATGGGGTAAGTTTGAGCAGTTTGTCTGGAATATTAAGGTAGAGTTTGATAATGTGATGTTGACAGTCAATAATATTGACGAAACATTATCTGAAGTTGAAGTTGGTAGAACTGTAACTGAAATTGGTGGAAGTGCTCGTGGTGAGATTGCAAAGATTGTTAGGAATGGTCAAAATGTAATCACTAGAGTTTACCTCAGAGACGTTACAGGAACATTTGAAGATGGCGACCTTCTTCTTGGTTCTACAGGATTCGGTATGCGAGTCAATGCAGATCCAATAACGTTCCCTAACGGTATTTTCTATATTGATTTTGGTGCCGATGCTAGCGAATTCGGTCCTTTTGTTCCTGGTCAGTATTATTTTGCTCCAGAAAATGTCAGGGTCAAGAGAAACTATCTGATTGTTTGGAATCAGGATGATTCTACAAATCAACCTAGTGCATTGCATACCTTAGGTCACCCAATGCAGTTCAGCACGACTCAAGACGGTCTGCTAACTGGTGGCACTTTGTATTACAACAGCACTGGTTCATCTGCTGCTCCTGCTACTGATTACGAGAACGAGTTCAGACCTATATTCATGATGAATGCGGATGAAACTAACCGCATCTATTACTATTGCAAAGTCCATCGCCACATGTCTGGATATGATGGTGACGAGGGTTATATGATCCTCGATCCCACTATTGAAGATGAGGACATTGTAAATAACTATTATGTTGAGAACTATTATCAATCTGATCCTAACGATCCAGCAACCATTGACCGTTCTAGGCACGTAAACGGTCACTCTAAGGTTCTGGGTATGTCCTTCGATGGATACCCCATCTACGGTCCATATGGATACACTACAGGTAGAACTGTAGGCAAAATGCTTAGTGCTTACAGATTAAGAACTACAGAAGAACTTCCTGGTACTAGAGAAGAAGTTGTCACTGCAAGTACAGTAACGTATACTATTACTGTTTCTAATAATAAGTTCTATGTTGGTGGGCAAGAAGAACAACTTTTGACTTTGAAGAGAGGTAAGACATATGTCTTTAATCAAGACGATTCTTCAAATGATAGTCATTATCTGTTCTTCTCTCTGTCGAATGACGGATGGCATGGTACAGGAGATCCTGCGAACATTGGCAGTGAGGCATACTTATATACTGGTGAAGATTCAGTAACTTACCACCTAGAGGGATCTGCAGTTACAAAACTAGAATATCTGCAAGGATTTAATACTGCTACAGCAAGAGAAATCAGAATCACTATTCCTGTGAATGCACCTCGTGTTGCATACACATTCTCCTATCTTGATTCTGGTCATGGTATCCGTCTTGTTAACGAGGGATATATTCTTGGTGATTTGACTCAAGACTACATCTATGATGCTACTATTGGTGGTAGTAGTTTAGATCCAGAATATAACAATGGTCCAATTGTTAATGTTGTTGGTGATGGTAGTGATTTCTTCAAGCGTGAAGTTACAACTAACGGTGTAAGGATTATGGGTGCAGGTACTGTTGGTGGTCAAACAGCAGTTCCAGATGCATGGTTAGAAAAAGTTGCTCGTATGATTGAACTGTTTACAGATGTAAATGGTACAGGTATTAATGAAACATCCCAAAGAAACTTGATCAAAACATTGAGTGGTGATGCAGGAACTTATCATGCAGGTTTTCCAACCATTCAAAGAGTAGCAAGAGGTTCAGGAGCCGAGTACACTCCAAACTTCCTAACTGACCAAGGTATTATTGATTGGAACTTAACCAACTTGTATGACACC
>BCSF01000158.1_pt1 | contig 30929 bp, 37 predicted proteins | sample 1016431 | NCBI WGS metagenome assembly BCSF01 (sample SAMD00045685;SAMD00045686;SAMD00045687;SAMD00045688;SAMD00045689;SAMD00045690;SAMD00045691;SAMD00045692;SAMD00045684;SAMD00045690;SAMD00045691;SAMD00045692;SAMD00045684;SAMD00045685;SAMD00045686;SAMD00045687;SAMD00045688;SAMD00045689, study... | reverse complement strand
TAATCGATATATTCGCCATGGGTTAACCTCCGTATATTGTCGTATTAAATTCTTTGACTTATTTTTTTCGTTTTCAGTGTCCATGATGGTCAATTTAGCTCTAAGTGAATCTTTAACTGATGCACTTTGTAAAGCTTTTACTAACTCATCATTAACATTGATTGGCACATCTGAACTAGAATTTGCATCAAGTGCAGCTACTCTAGAACGTGCATCGTCTTGAACTACTGGTTCAGTTTCAGGTTGTGTTACTTCCTGAACTTCTCCTGTTGGTTGCCAACCATACTCGTCTTTAGCAAACTGTGAGATAGATTCTGTATCAACAGGCCCATCATACACTTGTTTTAACGCCTTACCGAAACCTTTGTCAGTAGATAATCCTAAACTACCAAAGACATTATCTATTTCCTTATCTTTATAAGAAGCTAGTTCTGCCTCAAGTTTTTTGATAGCATCATCTTTTCTATCAATTGTTTCTCTCATTTGTTTTACACCATTCTCTGGTGCATCAAATTCTTCCATTTGTACCTCCACTATGTATTAACCTATCAAGCAAGACCATAGGCATCTTGCCGGGGTGCTACCTTAAACACTTGACTTATCCCTCTGGTAGCTACAAGCTATAAGTCCATTACTCTACGGTTTTAATACGAGCTTTCAACGTAGGCTTCGAAAGCTGAGTGCAGGTCTATTAGCGGACCACGCAACGCTATAAATATTATATACTTAATCTGCTACAAGTCCAAGGACTTCGTCACCTTTTTTAGCAGCTCCCAATGTAATACCTTGTTGTGATTGTAATTCTGCACTTATTCTATTTAAACGTTTTCGTGCAGCATCATCACCTAATGTAGCTTCTTCTAATGTAGTTATATCTAAATCTCTACCAATACTTGCAGCTTGACTAATCATTCCTGATGCACCTTCGTATAATCCTTTAGCTTGTTCTTGTGTTAATCCTAAGTTTCTAAGCTCTTGGAATCTAGCAAATGTAGTAGTAAACCCTCTAGATGATGCTTGTGCTTGTAGTTGTAATGTAGCTATATCTCCTTTTAATACTTTATCTTGTATCTTAGGATTAATTAATGCACCAAATATAGTAGGTGCATCTAATGATACGTTGTATCTTTCTCTAAATAATTTTTCTACTTCTGGTATTTGGTCTTTAACACCAGCATATACCATATCTATTCTTGCTTGAAACTCTTCTGCAGATACAGGGTCATCTGTTCCAAAACCTGTAGCCATATCAGTAAATTCATCTTCAAAGTCTGTAAAATCATTTATACCAACTTCAGCTAATGTTTGTTTATAAGAAGCTTTAGTACTCATAAATGTCATTTCATCCATTATTAATGTTCCATCATCACGCATTAACTTACCAAAATTATCTTTCCAAGCTTTAGTTTGTCTAGTCATACCTATTGCTACGTTAGGTTTACCTGTTTTTACCCATGATTTTGCAAACTCTTGTATAACAGAATCAGGTAAAAAACTATATAATGCTTGTGCAATAGTAGTTCCTTCTGATATTGTTCTACTAGGTTGTTGATTATTATTACCTCCACCTTCATTTCTACCACTACCACCATTATTATTAGGTTGGTCTACTTTTTTTCCAGTTGAACTTAGTCCTGGATTATCACCTTGACCTGGTGGTGTATCATATGAATATGGTCCAGCTTCGGGTGCAGCTGAATTAGTTTGTCCAGCAGGTCCTAATTGTCCAAGTAAATTATATTTCATTATCCTACATAACTCCTACTTGATACTATACCTGCACCAAAGGTATCTAGCATTGCTGAAGTTAAATCAGTTTTAACTTTTTGATTGCCAGTTTGCATACCATATTCTCTTAAACGTTCTAATTCTTTACTAGAATCATTCATTCTTATTAACTCATCTAATAACGAGTCATCAGATTGTAAATCTTGTCCTAGTACAGATTTAGCCATTTGTTGTTTAGATGCAAGTATTTGTTGCCAAGATATATCTTCGTCATACATATCGTAAAATTGAAATCTAGTTTTCTTTAATCTATTAATTAAGTTTTCTCTAGCTCCAGCATTGTTACGTATCTTGCTAGCTTCTTCCGATATAGAATATTCTGCATGTAAATGTTCTGGTAAATATTGGTCTAATAAAGCTTGTACATCAGATTCTCCTACTTTTGTAGTAGCAACTGTTATACCTTCTAATGCATTTATTACACCATTATCTAATATGATATTTGCATTTGGGTCGAATATACCATTCATTTGTTCTAATGCTTCTGATTGACTAAAGAATCCTTTGTTTGTTTGTTCTGCTAAGTAATCTAAAACAGACTCAGGTAGTTCACTACCATAAGATTTAGCAGCTGTTTTTGCAAACAAATTCTTGTAACTTGTAAAATTCTTTTCATATTGTAATGGGTCAGTATATTGCATTCTTTCAGAATCAATTTGATTTTGTGTAACACCTAAATCTCTAAGAATACTTCCATATTCATTTGTTATTTCTACATTGTCAATAGCAGCTTTCATATCTCCACCTGTACCAATCAATTCTGATGTTAATAGTGCAACGTATCGGTCATTAGATAAAAGCCTAGATGTAATTCTCTTTCTACTTCTTTTAACAGATTCTGCAAAGTTCTGTGCAATCTCTACAGCATTAGCACCTTCTGGTAAATCTAATGCACCAACAGGTACACTAACAAGTATGTCGCTATCTAAGAATCCTTTATTAAAATCTTCTTGTGATATGTCAGGTCTAAGGCCTGCATCTGCTCTAGCTTTAGTATCTATAGCATCACCATGTTTACCTGAATCTCTTTTAGGTGAGTTAGATATATCACCTAATAAAAAGTTATCTGGTAAATCTAGTATGTAAGTATAGTTACCCATATCTACAGCTAGTTTGTAACCTTCTCCTGTTACATAGATAATCTCTTGTCCTTCAAAGTCACCTTTAAAATTGTTATAATCAAATTCGTTATTACCTACTAAATCTTTAATATTTTCTACTGTTGGTTCAACCATCTGTAAATGCTCCCATTGCTGCTTTTAATTTAGGTCCAAAAAAATCCATACCTTTTTGTTCTATTTGCATAGCAGGTGACAAAGTAGTTGCAGTTCCTATTTGGTCTACAAAATCTAATAACATATCTATTTCCATACCTTCTGTATAATCTTTTGAATCTACGTCAAGACCTAAAGCTTCTCCGATAATAGCTGATTGTCCTAATTGTGCTCTTGCACTTGCTCTACCTGCACCTATAATCATATTACTTGCAAAGTTTGCAGCTTCATATCTTGCATAAGCTGCTCCTAAAGCACCTAAACCAAGAGCTGATAAACTACCTACAATTGCTGTTTCTATTGGGTCTATTATTTTACCAAGCATATTACCTAAAGTTTTAGTAGCTGTTTTAACTGGAACATTATATTTATCTGCTACAACTTTAACAGCAGCAATATCTCCTCCACCTTTTGGCAATATACCTTCTTCTCCTCTAACAGCACCTGTACCGCTTACATTTGTTCCAGCCCCTTTTAAATCAGAACGTTGTGCTTGAAACAAAGTATCTTGTAATTCAGTATCTACCATACTGTGTACCATACTTTTTTCATCTTTCCACCAATACAAATATTCAGGGTTTATATCTAAAGTTTGTTTTGATTTTACAAAATTACCATTAGCATTTACAACTCTTGGATTAAATGTTCTAGGTCCATCATCACCAAGCATTCTCAATATTTGTCTACCAGGTACTTTTCTATATCCTTTACTAGGCATAGTAGAAGTTGCTTTAAAAACAACATCAGTATTTCTTTTACGTGTCGAAGCTGTAGATTATTCTTTGCCACGATAATCTGACATTCTACCTTTTTCATCCACAGTAAATACTGGTTCAGCTTTTTCTGTATCTGCTTTTTTTGCAGCTGCTATAAGTTGGTCTAACGGATGTACTGCTTCTTCTTCCATTATCCTCCAAACATATATGCAACTAAACTATTTTGCATATCTCTTACCTTTCTACCTTGTTCTACAGCATCTATTTGCTTACCAAATTCATCTTCTACCTGTTGGGCCATTATATCTTGTGGAGAATCTGTACTAAACATAGATAAGTCTATTACTTTTTCTGCACCATATTGGTCAGCTAATGCTTGTCTATCTGAATCTAATTCAAAAAATTCTGGTTGTGATTGCATAAAGTTTGCATCTTGTAGTTGTTGTGCTTTACTTCTAGCTTGTGCAAATGCTATAGAATAACTATCAGCAAAGTTAGTAGACCATTCATCTAGTTCTTCTTCAGTAGCACTTCTACCTAGTTTGTTTTCAAAGTATGCATCTACCATATCTTCTAATGCTGATTTACTAGGTGGTATAAATTCTTTAGCAAGTTCTCTAGCAATGTCAGCTTCTTGTACTTCATCTAAAGTTTCTTGTTTCTTAGCTAGTTCTTTTAATGCTTCGTTAAATATATTTCTATGTATATCCCATTCACCATAAAGGTTTTGCGATTCACTAAAATACACAGGGTCTTTTGCTGATATTGATTCATATAATTCAGTGCCTGGTACAGCATGCATATTTTTATCTGCCCAGTTCATTACATACATAATTGATGCACGTAATTTTTCAGACATTTCACCTTGACTTTCTGCAAAATAATTATCTGGTACTAAATTATTGCTAGTTAAAAAGTTTTGAAACTGTAATATTTCATCTGATGTAGCGTAGTTATCTAGTATGTCACTTACTTTTGTACCTTTAAAGTGACCAGCAAATGGCATAAGAGGTTGTTTACCCCCAATTAAAACTGCAGTACCATCATCATTAAATGCAGGTCTAAGTATTGTTTCACCTGTCATTAAGTTAAAGTAAGCTTGTGCTTGTATTTGTGCTTCTAACTGTTCTTCTTCAGGTTGACTTGCAACCCAGTTAAATATATCTTCTTCAGTAGGAGCAAAACCAAATATTGTATTTAGTTCGTTATACACACCTTGGTCAATACCATATGTTTCTAAGTCTTGTGTTTGTGCATCTCTACCAGATACAGCTGCAGGCACCTGTGATTGAAACTCTTGTCTACTTGGAATTGCAGGATTTGATGCAGTTGCTACAGTTTCTTTTATAGTATCTGCTGATGCTGGTTGTGTAAATGGTTTACTTTTCCACCAATCTACTACTTCTTGTGCTTCTTCATTAGTAAATAATATTTCTTTTTTAACTGTTGGTAACATTCCTTGTGAATCTGCTAACTCTAAAAATTGCAACCAAGATATAGCACCTTCATCTCCAATTAACTTACTAGCTTCAAGTTTGTTCCATATCGTTTTAAATAAACTTAAATTCATTTTATCCTTCTGGGAAGTAGTCTAATACTTCCTGGTCATCTCTATATAACTTTAACAGAACTCCTGTCCACACACCCCAAAACTCTGGGTATTCTTCAATTATTCCGTTAGCTGCATTAGCAACATATATCCTTAATGCTTTAGCTCTAGGGTCTTCTGACTGTAACCACCAGTCAGGATTCTTTGTACTAGAGTAATCAGTAGATAATGCTGATGCATAATTCCAGTGTTCCATTATAGCAGCGAAACCTTTACCAGCGTCAAGCTCTAATATTGCTGGGTTTGTTAACCATTGTTGTTTCATTTCAGCAAATATATCATCAGTAGAAGGTGGGTTCATTTGTCCATATTCTTCTGATTGAAAACCAGGTAAACCAAGTTTTAATTCGTTTCTATAGCTACGTTTAAATATAGTTTTTTGTTGTGATGTTAATGTTTCTAATGCATCTATTTTCTTTGTAAATGTTTTATATCTAAAGAAACCTATAGTATCGTTTACAGCTCTACGATACTGGTCAGGACTTAATAATGTTTTTTCTACAACAATATCATCATAACTTTTTTCTTCATATGGATTATCAATGTTTAAGTAATAACCACTTATTTTTAAGTTATTAAATATTTCTGGATTATCTTTTTGAAAGTTTTGTGCTCTAACACTTGTATTTTGTTTACCTACTTCTGATTGTGTCCTAGGACTCATCATATAAGGATGCTCTAAACCATATAGTTCTAAATACTCATTGTATGTAGCTATATCGTTACCATTGTTTTTTTCTCTAATTCTGATATATTCTTCATACAAAGCAGCTTGTCCCCACAAATGTCCTTGTTTATCTTCGACAAAAAACTCTGGTTTAAATCCAGTAGGTCCAAAAAACTGTACCATAAACTCAAATGCAAACAAAGTACCTGATTTTTCTTTTGCATACTCTAAGTAAGCTAACTCTATTTGTCCTTGGTTTAAATTAGCTTTAGCTGTATTAGGTGCAACTTTATCTAAGTAAACATCTAACTTTCCTGATTCATATAATCTCTTAGGCTCACCAGCAGATACACCCCATCTAAATACATCAATAGTTTTCTTAGCACGCATTTTTTCTACTTCGCTACTATTTTCAGTTATATATTCAAAATCTTCTGGTTCTAATAACATTGCTCTACCTTTTTTATAAACAGGAGATACAGCAAATACATCAGACAATTCTTCTGGTGGTGGAAAATCACCAAACAAAAACTTCTCAAAGTCATTAGCCCAACCATATTTAGCACCTAATTTTGTAGAAGCTGTTTCTATTTTTGGTAATACTTTGTCTATAGCAAATGCTACTAAAGAGTTAGGACCAGGTACAAAACCTTGTGCTAACAAGTTAACACCTTGTAATTGTCCTCTAGGAGATATTTGTACATTTTGTTCTCCATTTACAAGTTCATCATCAAATATTAAGTTACTCATAAAACCACCAAATGGATAAACAAATACATCTCTAGTTGGGTCCATAGGGTCAGGTGATATAAAACCATCTTCTGAGCTAGAACCTAATGCATCTGCTGCTCCACCACCACGTACACCTAAATGTGCTTTTCTTAATACATATGGGTTTTCGCCAAATAACTGTCCCCATGTTTGGAATACTTCAAACCAAACTTCAATAAATGGAAATACATTCACAAGCTTGTCAGATAGTGTATGTCTTTGTCTTGTATCGTATAATAATTCTTTAACACCTGCTAATGCATAAGCTTTAGATTCTGTATTCATTACTTCATAATCTGATATTTTGCCTGGTTTGTATAATTTATTTAATCCAACCATTTCTTCAATAATATCTTTTGGTACACCAGCTTCTCTAGCTTCGTTAATAAATTTAGTTCTTAAACCTTTATCAAAATCTTGGAATCTATCTTGTATATACATCCATCTAAATTGTTTAAATGTAGTAGAACGATTCAAATATCCAATAGGTTTAGTCATTAACCTATCAAATATTGCTTGATATGCATTGTTCATCATATCTTCTACTTGTCCTAAAAAGTTTTGTGGTGTCATATCTTCGGCTTTATCTACAATCTGTGTAAGAGTACCTGGGTTAATACCATCTTTTTTGTTATAGTATTTTGCTAACTCATCAGTAACTTTTGATTTTTTAAACTTTTTAAGGAATACATCTTCTGTACTAAAAAATTCTACAATGTCTTTTTTATTACTACCTGTAGCACCAAACTTAGTAAGTTTACCTTCAGCAACCATGTTTCTAATAGCAGAGTTACCACCATTACCACCTTTACTGAAGGCATAATTAAACATTCCTGTTTTAGTTTTTGCTGCATCTTTAGCAATATCAAATGTACCACCAGATATAATTCTTATTCTTGATTCTAAATATTGTAAATGTTGGTCTAAATCTCTATGATTATCATCTATAAAGTTTGCAGCTTTTTTACCTTTGTATCTAACAAATTGTAATCTAGCTTCTCTACCTGCAGGACTTGCAATCCAAGCAGCTAGTTCGTCACTACCATAACCATGTCTAGCAACTGCAACTGCTAATGGGTCACTTCTTAACAATCTTAGTTCGTGATATACAGATTCAACTATTTGTGGTTCTGTAAGTTCTGCAGTGCTTCTACCTAAATACTCAATGTATTTATTATTTTTAGTTTTGTTAGCACCACCAGCGATATCTTCATATCGCATAGTTTTTTGCATAGCTTCCATAACTTCTTCTTGCATTAAAAAATCTACTGCATCTGGATTGTATTGAGCACCTTTGTATTTACTAAAAGGTAATTTTTCTAGTATCTTACCTGCACGTGAATTAGGATTATGTGCAGCTAACCATTGGAAATATTCATATGGTCTATTGTAAATACTAGATAAACCTTTTACAGCTATACGTGCTTGTTCTTCCATAAACACACGTGTAAAGAATGCAGCTCTCATTAACACAAATGGTTTAAATAAGTTTCTTGTATAGAAAGACATAACATTACTTACAAAGTTATTTTCTAATCTTTTAACATTTAATATTCCATCATCAAATGGATTTGGTATAGCATCTTCTGCTTTATTCCATGAAAAGTGTTGTGTTTTATATTTAACATATTTTTTAGAATCAGAAAGAATACTTGTAGCTTTAAACTGATTATCTGGATATGCTTTAAATAAAGGTCCTAAAGCACGTTCTAACAATCTATAATCTAACAAAGGTGCAATATTATCTTGCATTTCGCTAAACATAGAACCACTCATAGTAGTTACAGCATTGCCTAGTTCATCAGTTGCATAACCTAATTCATTTATTTCAAAACCTCTGTAGTTAGAACCTATGTTAGGAAGTATGTTTTTATCTGCATCAGTAGCATATATTTTCATTTTGTTTAAACCTTCAAACATATTTGCTGCATGGTCTGCTATATATTCGTGATTACCACCTCTAGCTCTTACCATTTTTAAATCTCTTGATGCTTGTTGGAAAGCAAAATCTCTGTATGCAGGTTTATCTAATGGGTTTATTTTCATAAAATCTTGCATAATTTTATTAGCAGTATCTGCGTCATAACCATTAATTTGCAAATGAGAAGATAACTGTTTGTATCCTACATTTAAATTATTAAGAGGTATTCCCATGTCAGGAACAACTCCTAATAGTTTTCTGTAGTAAGGATTGTAAGTAGAGTTAAAGTTAGAACTAAAACCTAAATATCTTTCAAACTTAGGTGCACCTGCAATATCTAATTTTTCTAATACGTATGATGGTGTAGCATTTTCTAACTTAGCTAATGCTGATGCTTTATCTGATACGGCATCCATAGTATCAATAACAGCTTCATTACCAACTTCTACTAACTTAGTAGGTTCTTTTTTTGCCTTACGTATAGGAAATACACCTTCACGTAATTTTCTGGTTTTTTCACCTGCCCAACCACCAAAGGTTCTATAGCTAGCATTAGGATTTAAACCAGTAGATTGCATAAATTTATTAAGAGCAAGCGAACCAGTCTTAGGTAACATACGTCCTGGTAATTGAAATGGTACCATTTGTCCAGCATCATTACGTATTGCATAACCTGATGAAGAAATCATATCATCAAACATACCTTGTACTTTTCTCCAATCAGTTTCTGTTGCTATATCTGTTTGTACTTGTGCAGGTAAATGTCTAGTAATTGGATTATTACTAATTAAATACAAGTTATCTTCTTCTGCTAATGCTTTAAAAAACTCAACATTAGTATTACTGTTTAATATTTCATCTTTAGTTGTTTGAAAGAATCTAGGAACTCTACCAAATAAAGTATGTTCTTTTTTAATTTTTCTAAGTGCTTTTTTAGTAGTAGTAATATCTTTACCAATTGATTGATTTGTAAGTAATTGTCCTGCATTATTGACTAATTTACTTAAATTACCTGTTCCAGTAACTCCATCTATTTCTGGTCCTACTTCTTCTAAAATATTATCTGCTAAGTTTTTACTACTAACTCGTACACGTTTTTTACTAAATGCTGTACCTTTTACTAATGCACCTTCGTCAAGTAGTTCCATAGCTGGATTTACTCTACGTAAACCTTTATTAATATTTTTTACTCCTTTAATACCTTTACCAGCTATAAGTTCTGGTGCTATTTGATATGCTGCGTCAGTTAAACCTGACATAACATTAAATGCTTTTGAGCCTGGTGCAAAGACTTCTGCTGCAGTTACCCTACCTGGTGAGTATTCAAGTAATATATCTCTATCTGCCCATTCAGGTCTAAAGTAATCTTGTTCTGATTGCCCTGCCCAAAAAAATCTTTGTTGTGCTCTACCTGCAAAGAAATTAATTTTATTTGGATTAAATGCAGATGTGTAATGTATTTCTCCATTTTCGTCAAAATTCTTTAACGGAGCTCCAATGTTTTTATAAATAAAATCTCTAGCTTGGTCTGGTGACATTCCATAATCTGTAGTTAAAGCAACGTAATATGGTGTTTTTTCTGCTTTTACAGACTCTAAAGTAATTTTAGTACTTCTATCAAAGTTTAATGGTTTACCTTCTGATACAGCTCTAAACATAGCAGAAAGTACAGGTTCACCACCCATCTTATGTGCTTCAGCTATCATATCAATTTGTTGTTTAAGTTCTTCTCTAGTACCTAGTTCTTGTCCTAATCCAGACACTTGTGTACCACTTAGGTCTATTTGCAACATATCTTGTGCTTTTTGTGATGAATAGCCTTGTTTAAGTAATTTATCGTATGACCTTAAATCTCTAAGATATGCTTGTGACCTACCTACTTTCATAGGTTGTCCAGGTGTTAAAGCATTTACAGCAGAACTTATAACAGACCATTTACCTGATGGGCCTACTGTTTGAAAGAAAGCATCTAAAGCAGCAAATGCCCACACACCATATTGCACATCACCTGGTTTAGCTCCTCCTGGCATTAATCCACCTGTCCATAAATCACCCCATGACATTTTCATATTGTTCTCTACATGGTCATGTTGATATCTTTGTTGTAGTTCTTGCCACAATTTAGCTTCGTTATAAAGTTTATTAGTTCTACTAGACTGTGCTATTTCTTTTACAGCTTGGTATTCAGGTGGTATTCCTAAAATACTCATACCTAGTGCAGTACCTGTATCTAATTCAGTAGGATACTTTTCTAGGTTTTCTAATACTTGTTGTGGATTATCTTGTAACAAAGCATTATATTGACTTGCTTGTTGTTCTAGTTGTCTACGTGAATTAAGTATGTCATAATACTCATTCCTATCGTTGAGTATAAATCCCACTATATATTCCTATTGTTAATAATCTCCAATAATGTAGGTGTTGGATTAATTTGATACAAAGCTTGCAATATAGCATCAGTATTATCAGCTATAACAGTAGGACCAGCACCATCTCCTATAGGTTGTCCTTGTGTAACAGGTTCTCCTGGTCTTTCTGTAGGTGCAAAGACATTAGGTGCTACAGCCATTGGATTTTGTTTTGGTAGTGGTGCAGCCTGTTGTTGTTCTACAAATGCTTTATTTGCACCATAATCAGCGTCAGGTAGCCTTCTAAGAGGTTGTTTACTACTTCCTGGGCCTCCATCAGTTCTTTGTCCACCTTGTGGTGTAGCTACAGGTGCAGGTTTGTTTGGTTGTCTGTACCCACCTCTACGATTCTTTGCCATAAAACTCCCTAGTAATCAAAACAATTATTCCTGGCATAGGAGTAATTATTTCTGCTACTTCTTCTGATAATATATCTAACTCGTCTGTTACACCATATTCATGATAAATGGTATCCCAAAACTCAGAATCAAAATATTCTTGCATTTTAAGATAATCCAAATGCCTGTGCCATTGTAGGAACATCACCACCACCTAGTTGTTGTTGCATCATTTGTTGTTGTATCATAGCTTCTTCCTCAGGTGACATCTGTGGCTCTTGTGGAGTATAGAACTGTTTCATAATTTCTGTTACAGCTCCAGGATACTCATAAATAGCTATAGCAGCCATTGTAGCTGCAGGGTCACCTTGTGCAGACCTAGCTAAGATACTATCAAATAAAACACCTTCTGCTTTATTTTTCCTAATGCGTTCTTGTACTTTTGCTATATTTTCTAAACCATCAATATTATCTTGTAATGTTTCTACGTCTATAACACCTGCTTGTAACAATTGCAACCCAGTTACAATTTTTTGTGGTTCATCAAATCCAGCCATAACACCATAGATACGTCTTGTTCTAAAGTCGCCACCTATGTCATTAAGTGGTTGATAGTTTTCACTAAATGCAGAGCCTTGGTAAAAACCTACAATAGGTTTCTTAGTTACACCTGTTGAATAAGATAACACAACGTCCATCTCTAAACGTTTTTCATCCATAGCTGTAATGCCTGTTTTTATAATATCTCTATATTCAGAAATCATAAGTGACATAGTGCTGTTCAATTCTGATAGACCGGCACCAGTTACAAATGAGTTAGGACTTTGGGAGTCATCGGTGACAGGGTAACCGCCGACCATTCGCAACTGACGCTCTAATCTATCAATTTGTTGAAACAACTGATATGGTATGTTATTCATTGGTTTAGAAACTTGTGTACCAGGAGCTAGATAATTAACCGCAAATCTGCCTTTTCTGTATTGTCCGGATTCTATCTCTCCTGATATGTTTGTTTCTGTAAACACAGAATCTTCCATCGCAATTGCAGACATTATGTTAATTTTTGCCATCATAGCCATTAGTCCTATAACGTGGTCGTATTGACCTTTTAGTTGGTCAAAAGAAACTTTCTTCATAAATACAAAAGGTGGTGTAGATAATACGTTAGGTATAAAGTCAAGAATCATATTCTTTTCAGGGAACACTACATAAGTACCACCCATGTCATAGTATTCAATAATTCTTACACCTGAGTATGTATTGTCTTCCCAACCTTGTTCTCTGTTGTTTTCGTAAGACATAAAAGGAGTTGCAGTATCTGGTGTTGATTCTTCGTCATCATCTTGTTTTAATATTTGTTCTGCAAACTCAGGATAGATTTGAGCTAGTTTATATCTAGGTACACGTCTTAGTACTGCCATCTCTCTAGGTTGTTGGTCAGGACCAAAGTTACCTGGGAATGTATCATAAGGGTCACGTAGTTCAGCACTAGGATAGTAATGACCATTCTTATCTTGTTTAGTAGTTATTACCCATGCACAAAAACCATAACCAGGTAGCCATCTAGCAGCTTGTTGTAATTGACCTAGTAGGTTTTGTTTTTCATCATAGCTAGTAACAATACGTTCTAGTTTTTCTGCACGTTGTTTACTTCTACTTGAATCGTTATCGTTAGGTACATCTACTCTAACTTGTGGTATACCAGATACTTTTTGTGCAAGTCGGTCAATACCAGATTGCAACATGTTAGGAGCTGGTAACAAGTCAGCATCAGATGTTTCCATTGTGTCACCTAGTAATGCTTTAATACCATCAGCACCACCATTAAGAATTGCTTTGATTCTAGCTTTCTGTACTTGTCTTTCTTGTACTAACTTACCTGATGTAAGTTCAGCAGCATTCCTAACTATTTCTTGATAACTTTTTGTATCTAAATTTTCTATGCCCATGGTGCGTCATTCATTTCTGTAATCTTATAATCTCCATAACTAGGGTTATAGTCTAACCCTACATCGGCAGCATGCTCTTTTTGCATACGCCTAAAAACTTTCATTGGAAACCAACTAGCCATAACTATGTCAGTCTTCTCTTTGTTTCTTTTAGAAACAGGTTTTCCATCAAAGTATAACAGTTGTTGCCTGTATTTCTGTACTTTAGCATTAGATTCTCCATCACCAGTAGGTAGATGTATTCTTCTATCTTCAAACAAGTCAGCCATAGCACCTACACCATATAGTGGGTCGTGTTTGTTTTTACCTGTCATGTGTCCTTGTATTGTTATACCAGTACGTAAAGCAAATTCTTTTATAGATGCATCTTGTCTTATAGCAGTCTGAAATCCGTTTTCTTCTACTATCCAATGTCTACAATCATAGTTATGTAACCAGTCAGCCATTTGGTCTAGTGCAGCTCTTGTACCACCACCACGTCTATTTTCTAAATCAACTAAATACAACTCTCCTCTGTATGTGTCTATTCCCCACAATACCGATGCTTGGTAGCCACTTGATGCAGGGTCTAGACCAGCCACTAAGTAAAGATTTTTATAAACTTGCCCTAGTACTAAATCACTACGCATACATTGGTCAAGAATATTCATAGTAAATATTTGCGTACCTTCTACATATGCTTGATTGTAATAAACCATTTCAAATGTTTGTCTACCACCTGTAGACTCTGCAGAATGTAACCTAGACTGTAACCATTTAAAAGTTCTTTTCTTAGGCCATAACATACAGTCAACATGTTCATCAACTAAATGTTCTGGTTTCTCACATTCAATAGCATGTGCTGTTTCTACTATGCTTGTAAAGTTATCTGATTCAAGTAAGTGGTTATATAAATCATCAGGGTGCTGTCTAGAACCTATAACAATAACAGCTGTGTGTTCCTCTTTACGACTTGATAATGTTGTAGTCCACCATTGTCTTGTAGATTCTCTTGCACCAGGTTGCATAGTAGTTTGGTGGTCTTCAATGTCGTCTGCAATTATTATGTCACAGTCACGTGATAGAATCTTACCACCTTTACCTACAGCAACCATAGTAGGTGACTTAATACCTGCAACAGTTCTAGTACCTACAGTAAATTGATTTTGTGACCAGTTTTTACCTGACCTGTTATCTGGTTTAAAGTTTGTGCCTGGTAAACAAAAATCTTCTTGTAACTCTTCGTTAGTATCTAATACGTCAAGTACAGCAGATAATGCGTTCTTTGCTATGTCTTCGTTACCACCTACCCACATAATACGTACGTTAGGGTTTTTGCATATCTGATATACAGCAAAGTGTATTAACAGTTCTGTCTTTCCGTGTCTAGGGGGTGACAGTATTAATAACTCTTTACCGTTATCTATAGAATCTATAATGTTATTTATCCAGTTTGTATGAAAGTCAGCAGTATCGTATTTCTCCCCTAGTTCTGTTCTAAAATAGCGTTGTCGGAAGTTAGAAAAATTTTGTAATGCAGCCTGTGCATCTTTGGATAGTTCCCATTCTTCTGCTGCTACTTCGTTTCTAGTGTCAATCTTGTAGGCAGCAAGCATGCGACTGACAGTAGCAGAGGTGCAACCAAGGAGTGAAGCTGCGTCAGCTACTGCCATATCGCCAGTGGCCACTTGTTCAGCTATTCCTTCGCTTACGAAAGCTCGGTAATACTGTCCACGCCTAACGGAAGCGTAGTCGCCCTCGTCAGACTTACGTTCTATATTAATAGGTTTTACGTCATCTTGCTTGTTGTAGTACTTATCTCTTGCAAACTGTCGTTTTTGGCAGGTAGGAGAACAAAATTTACGTTGTTTGCCCTTTAGTTTCTTCCTACAGCCCTCTGCTATACAGATAACATTATTGGTAGTATCTACCATATTTCACTATCTTTCGTTAGATGTTTGTATAGTGAGAATTATATGCTATAGTCATGTTAATTACAAACACTAAACACAAGTAATCTGTTACAGGTGAAGGTGCAATCGGGATGCAGAAAGCTGCTGACTGGCAAGACAGTACACTAGAAAGACAAAGGCAGTACCCAAGGACTTAAGAAAAGGTTTAGTTAGATTCACAAAGCTCTATGCCCGCTAACGCCCATACTTACTGGCGTTTCCTACAGAATTACCAGCATATTTTACAGACCTTACGTACTATATGTAGGACATACAGATTGACATCTGGTAGTCATACTTTGTATGACCGATACTGAAAGTATCGTATCTCTATATTTTCTACTGAGTAAGACAGACTGTCTTCAGACTTCTTGAAGTCAGACAGTCTGGCTTCCTAGTAGATTAAAATAGAGAGATATATAGTTATTTAAGATACCTATGAAGTCTTATGTAATATATATCTTTATGTCTAGAAGGTTCTCGAACTTCTGAGTTCGAACCTTCCGACATGAAAGGATATAATATGAAAATTAGTTGGTTTGAGTATTGGATATGGATACCTATTACTTTAGCTATTAAGGAAAGAACAAGCTTATATACTATATATAGCGAGTTGTTTATGATTAATAGCATAAAGTTAGGTAAGTATAAACAATACCTAATTGAAGAAGATGAGGATAATCTGTATAGAGCGCAGGTTCCCCATATCTATGATAACTAAGTAATTATCATTCAGTATTCTTCCGACTCCTTGGAGTCAGAATACTGACTGATACTTATGTATCTTTATCTATAAAGAAAGGAAATAACTATGGATAAATTTAAAAATAAGAAAGTATGCAGGGTATGTAAATACCCTATCATCTTTAAGAAAGATGCATACTGGAAACCAGCTAAGAATGGTATGACATATCCACTCAATATACACTATGGCGAATGTTCGACAAAAGTGTATATGAATGGGGATAATGCTTGGGAAGTTTCTAGACAGGAACTGAACAAGATAGACCAATTAAAACTGGCACTATTTAAATAAATCATTTAACTACTGTCCTTCCGAACTCTTGAGTTCAGGACAGTAGTTATATATTGAAAGGAATATATAAATGATTAAATATGGCATAGATAATTATTGTATGTGGTGTGAATTACCCGAATGGGATAAAGATTGTCACTGCTGGGAATAATAGAAAGGCATAATAAATTGATTGTTGATACAATATATTGTCACGAATGTGACACAGAACATACTGCTGATTATTACTATCTGGTATACCATACCGGATAGTATATATCACTCAGCCTTCTTCAGACTCTTGGAGTCAGAAGGCTGACTGATGTATATTAAGTAATATATATCAAGACATAAAGCAAATATTGAAAGGAGTTCTTATGTCAAAACCAATGCAACCTGTAGTCTGTGGAATTACAGGTAAAACACTTACCGAATGGCGTGAACGCACATTCGTGCAAAGATACATTAATGGTTCTTTGCAAACCATTCCACTATACCTCGATATCAACGAGGTTATCGCATTGCATAAGCAAAGCGAAACATACTTAGCCAAGAAAGAGGCTAAGGCAGCTGAGGCTGCACCTGATACTGAGGTATCAGAACCTGCTGAAACTGAAAGCACTGAAGTGCTGGAAGGAACAGCAGCCTATTAAACCAATAGGTTTTACACTCCCTATATTGTATAATGTAGGGAGAGTAAAGTCTGTTGCTATAATGATAGCTACATACTTTCGCAGATAGCACACTGCGATAACAAAAAGAGAGTGCTACATCATGAACCAAACGCTTAAGTAGCCATACCACAGGAGTATGAAGTAGGTTAGTAGGTAATGACTGATGTAGCAAGAGATATCAATGAAGCAAGGAAGGTTAAGGTAATTGATGACTTGATATGAACTATAAACCCTGGGCGGTAGTGAATTAGCCCTGCGAAGTGCTTATCGCAGGAACTAGCTATCGCCTTTATGAAATTGTCTAAAGAAAGGATAAAACAATGGACATAGATAAAGTAAAGTGTGCACTTGATACACTCAAGGACATACTAGAACCAGTTGACTTTGAACAGGTTAAAAGAACTGTTGGAAGTGCTGTCATAGAAATCAGACAAAACGAAAGCGAAAATAAATATACCAAAGACTTAAGTTATTTAGGTATAGATATGAAGCTTGATGTTGACCAAGCTGACTATGAGGATATACCATTCTAATATCCAAGCTGTTGTCTGTCGCTGTTACCTATACACCAGCGACAGTCAACATATGAAAGGAACAATATGAAAACATTAGATAAACTAAGTAACAAACAACTTAAACAAATTATAGTGTGGACACTTAATGATTTAGATAACGCAGCTGGTTCTGCAAACTACCAAAAGCTTGACGATAAAGTCAAAGGTTGGTGTGCAATGTTAGCAGAAGCTGTTAGACATCAGATAGATAAAGCACTCAAACAAACTGTGAACGAGGAGGAATAATGGATAAAGATACAGTCCAAGCATTGAATGATATAATGGAAACACTACAAAAGATAGTGTCTGCTATTGAAACTCAAAGCGAATTTAACAAAGCTATCGTAGCTAAACTAGAAGCATTAGAGAATATAGAATACATGATTAGTTAATTACAGCCACACTGTAATGAAACGAAGCTACTTACATTGCTAGTCCCAATAATTGCTAGCCATCTTAATACGGATGCCCCTGATGTAGGTAGCTTGTAGCCTATTGTGCTTGGTAAAGTAGTACTGAGAAATATGAGTGCGGTTGAAAGTAACTAGCAATAGTTACCGGTAGCACAAACAGTATTCGTACACAGTAGGTTACGAGCTATCTATACATAGCCTGATAGATATTACGAACTGTATGCTATAGCGTGCTGTAGTTAGGTGGAAGTATCTATCGAGCTATCTATAAAAGGAAAGGAAATATAATGGCAACATTAACTTATGTATCACAAGATGTGATATATCAATTTACAATACAAGGTAAAGAGCCTGGTATTATGTTCAACAATCCAGCCATGATGTCTAATGACTCAGGTGCTATGACTGTTGGCAAAAAACAATACAACAAGGACGATGAGGCAGAGATGCGTACATATAGAAATGACGCAGGCAATCTTTGTGTACCTGCTACGCAGATTAGAGCGTCATTCTTAGAAGCATCTAAGATGTTCAAGCTAGGTAGAAGTTCTGCTAAAACTGTACTCAATCATATACAGATAGAACCATTCGACTTAATAGAACTTAAGTCACATAAGAATAGACCTATCAAAACATACGATACAGACGAACGTAGAGTCGTAGTATCTCGTGCTGGCATTATTCGTACACGCCCAGTAGTTAAAGAATGGCAACTAACATTCGACATTGTGGCTGACGAAAGTTTAATGACAGCTAGTTTCAAAGACAATGGTCTTGATGCATTGACATCCATACTTGCAGATGCAGGTAAGAAGCAAGGCATAGGCGACTATCGTCCACAAAAAGGTGGTAACTTCGGTAGATATGTTATCACAGATGCAAAGGAGTTATAAATGGTAGTAAAAAAAGCTGCAGTATCTACAAGAGTAGAGAAAAACAGAGATAAAATACTTAAGTTATCTAAGGGTGATATGTATTTGCCCTTAGATACATTAGTACAAGATAGAAGTATATATCCAAGACGTAATATCGTAGAGAATAAAGTCAATGCTTATGCAGATGCATTAAAGGTTGGCGTAGTATTCCCAGCTATTATCGTAGAAAGCAAGAACGAACGACCAACTGGTAGGATTCTAGATGGTTGGCATCGTTATGAAGCACACTTAAAACTAGGTAAGAAACAAATACCAGTCAAGTTAGTAGAGTGTGCAGATGAGATAGATGCTGTACGTCAATCATATCTACTTAATGTAGAGCATGGCTTACCATATTCATCAATAGAAATTAAACAATATGTTAAGACTGCAGAAGAACTAGGCATGTCTATCAAACAAATTGCTGACGATATAAACAAACCTGAAAAGAAAGTACAGACCATGATTAAAGGGTTCGGTATTACTGCATCAGGTAATACTGTAGCATTAAAGAAAGGTCTAGGACATCTTAATCAAAGTAGAATAACTAAGAAACAAGAAGCACTTAACAACAAATGGATTGGACAAAGTGCTACTGTTTACGCAAGATTACTTAATCAATACCTTGAAGCTGGTGCTATGAAGGATGATGATACAACATTCATTAAACTTATGGACCAACTTGTGAGTACTTGGTCAAGAGTACGTAAGGGCTTATAGCTATTGGCTTGCCCTGGACTGCAAGGCTGAGGTGCTGTCTGCTTGGCACGGGCACGGACTGGCAAGGTAAGGTACATTAAAGTTTTATTTACAAGCTATGGTACGGAACGGTGACGTGTGTTGAGCTGATGACAGGTAAGGTAAGCATACCAATCAAGTTTTAATTTATGGATAGCTACGTAAAGGTAAGTTGAGGTGGGGTGATATAAGGAAAGGCAAGCACACCAATCAAGTTTTAATTTATGGTCAGGATAGGTGGGGTCAAGTTAGCCTCGGATTGGAATGGATTGGTAAGGCAATACACAAGTTTTAGTTAAAGGCAAGGAGTGCATAGGTGCTGTCCGGTGTACAGAGCAGTGGTAAGGTAACGAATATCTTTCCTTTCTGTACTGCCTTTGCTTTACAGAAAGGAAAAGATATGAACTTAATTGAGGAAAAGATACGTCCACGCAAAAGTTTTACTGTTGTTGTGGCGTATGCAGACTTCGATAGCCATGGAGATAAACATGCATGGCCATTAAATGATGGAGAACCTGATGTATGGAAAATTATAGTACATGCAACAGGCAATATGGAAGCAATAACTAGAGCAATGCAGATAGTTACTGTTTGCAGAGCTGAAGTAATGACTAACTTTATGGGACCACACCCGCATGGTCTACATGGAGGAACGTTTACTCTTGAGCAAATCGAAGAGATAAGACAAGAAGCTGAAGATAGAGGTGTGTTTCAACACTGGTTGGAAATGCAACCTACATCTATACAGTGTCATCTAACAGAAGACGAAGGGAAATTGTTAGATATGACAACAAACAATATAAATCAAATGCAAGAGAGCATTGGTGACCAAGCCGATGACTTTCTTAGAAACAATACAGAAGGGAATAACTAATGGAAAACGATTGTTGGAAACAAATACAAGCAGTAGTTGGTAAATCAAAACGTGTATTATTATACGGTCCTCCAGGTACAGGTAAAACATACAGTGCTGTAAAACAAACTACACCACTGAATGCAGATGGTACACCTAATGTGTATCAAGTCACAATGACAGAAGATACTGCGTCTGCTAACTTAGAAGGTTTTTACAAACCAAGCAGCACCGGTACATTTGAATGGCATGACGGTATTGCAATACAAGCATGGCGTAATGGTGGTAGGTTAGTCATCAATGAGATTGACCACGCATCACCTGACGCAATGACATTTTTGCATGCTATATTGGATGACCAAGACATAGCAATGTTGACACTTAATAATGATAGTAAGGAAACAGTAAGACCTGCTGAAGGATTTCAAGTAGTTGCTACTACTAACAGTCCACCAGAAAGTTTACCACTTGCACTTAAAGATAGATTTCCTGTAAAAATCTATGTCGATAGAATACATCCAATGGCAATGGAACAGTTTCCAGAGGACTGGCATGATGTCATACATGATACAACTATGGTAGAAGACCCAGAAGAACGTATATCAGTACGTGCATGGTCAGAATACTTTGCTTTACAAGACCAAGGTTTTACTGCAGAAACTGCAGCTAAACTTATATTCGGTGCTAAAGCAGAAGAATTAGTAGATGCAATCAGACTAAGTACAGCTGATGTATAAATCAAAAGCATATCCATATCCACAGATAGTTACTGGTGAGAAGTGGGATGTTTTTGAAAATACAGATGCAGACCCACAACCTAGGACAGACAATCTTAACAGACAAATGTATGTACCTATGAATAGGGAATGTGAACATTGTGGTATTAATCATGGTCGTATGATACGTAGGCACGAACTAGGTCATGCTAAGTGGTCGCCTAAAACTATGGGCAAACTACTGCGTGGTACTAGACCAGATTGTATACATGCACTAGAAGAAGTGCGTATCAATTATTTGTTAGCAAGACGTGCTGATATGCCTATTGAACAGCCTATATTGTGTATGCATGATATAGAAGCAATGACAATTCGTATGGCTAAAACATCTAGTGTTGCAGATATAATATTATTTCTGCTTGGTAGTTATGGATTTATCTACGAAGGTTATATTAAAAATGCTAGTTACACAGATACTATATTTGGTTTGTTTACTGATGCAGCTAATGATACAGATTTTTCTACACTTAGACGTTCAGAAATTAACTTTGCAATGAGTGTTGCAAGACAATTTGCTAGGGCAATGATTCAACATAGGTATGGTCAATGGCCTAGTTATCGTAAGGTACAGAAACAAGCAGAAAAATTATCTCATATCATTAATGAGTTTATAGACAAACCTAAACCAGAAGAAGTAATGGCACCTCCGCCACAATCTGGAGGACAAAGTACTGAAGAAGGTGAAGGCGAAGATGCTGATGAAGTAGGTCCTACTGATACTAATTCACTTGCTAAACGTATGCGTAGAGAATTACAAGAGGAACTTATATATCGTACTACCAATGGCATAGGTCAATGGGGACAAATGGATATACACAATCCTCCACTGTCAGTTAATCTACGTTCACGAATTAACAATGGACGTGCGTATAGGCCTATGGATTATGGTTACAATCCTAAATACATTAATAGATTTTGTATTGATAGAAAGATATTCAAACAAAAACAACGTGTTAAAGGTGGCACTATATTGATAGATGCATCAGGTTCTATGTCATTCAGTGGCGAAGATATACTAGAAATCATGCAGATGTTACCTGCAGTAAACATTGCAATGTACAATGGTTATAGAGGTAGTACTGGTGATTTACGTATTATTGCTAAAAATGGTATGCGTGTTAATGATGACTACCTAGAAAAACATAGTGGTGGTGGTAACGTTGTAGATGGTCCAGCATTACGTTGGCTAGCAGAAATGCCAGAACGTAGGATTTGGGTATCAGATATGAAAGTATTTGGTGCAGGTCAAAACTCTTCAGGTTATAACTTACTTAGAGAATGCTACGACATATGTACACAAAACAAAATTATTAACTTAAAGAATATGGACGAAGTAAAAGAACATGCATTAAAGCTGAATGTAGTATAGTGGTATGGAACTTAGTAAACTCGCAAGAGTGTTAGTGTTCCTTTCCGCTAATTAAAGCTATGTTCACGTAGCAGAATAGAGTGCAGGGAGAACCTGCAACAGGTTAGAACCTCATGAATGTCAACAATCAACCCATAGTGAACACTGCTACACATACCAATTCTTGAGTAGCCCGGTGGCAGAGAGTGACGAAGCAACGAAGCTGGTCATCCCCCAGCGAGGCAGCGAGGAACGGCCTGCCTGAGGGCAACGAAAGCTGTAGGGAGTGGTGACACGCAGCAACGAAACAAGGAGCACTCCGCCCGTACCGGTGGGGTAGGGCGTTTACATTTGGTTGAGTAAGTGACGCAGTGAGGCCAAGTGTTGCCACGAGTGATAAGACATTGAAAGGATAACATGTAGTATTAATTAACAACCTATAGATTACAGTCTGCGAGATGAGCAAACGTTTTGTGCTGATAGCGTTTTTAAAATAGTAACAAGCTAATGCAAATAATTATCAGACCTAACACACTACGATATACTCTGAGTTGTACGTCATAGCAACGGTGTACCTTCAGATGCACTAGATGTGTAATGCCCTCCAACAGGTAAGTAGAAACGTTGGCGTGGACTGTACAATTAGGTCCTTGTAATCATAAAAAGTATGGATATAATGAGAACTATGGATATAGAAAGTATCTTAGACGAGGCTGAGAATGGCAAACGTAGTCCAATACTTAGTCGAATAACACCAGAAGCACAAGAGTTCTGGTCAGGCTGTGAAGACAGAGTCAAACAAGGTAGGCCTATTAAACCTTATGTTGTTCATAGATTATTAAAAGAACATTTTAATATTAAAATTAGCGAATCTGCTGTACGTAATCATTTCCAAAATATAATTGACGATGTCAAATAAAAAACAAGAACTTGATAAACTTATTGCAGAAGCAGAGTCCCATAAAATACAAGAACTTAAAAAAGATAATCTTCGTTTACTTAAACAATTAGAAAAAGCTAAAAATAAAAAAGCTGATATGATTGAAGCTGTTTATCAGGCAGTTTCTACAAACTTACGGACGTGGGATAAACCTAAAATACCTAAACCTAAACTACATAAACGTACTAAATCAGAAGAAATAGCAATAGCTGTATTGTCAGATATACAATTAGCAAAGGTAACACCTGAATACAATACTGAAATAGCTGAAGATAGAGTTATTGAATATGCAAATAAAATTGTAGAACTTACTAATGTACAACGTTCTGCACATCCAGTAAACAAATGTGTAGTACTTGCAGCTGGAGATATAGTAGAAGGAGAACTTATATTCCCAGGACAAACACACTTAATAGATGCTTCGTTATATAACCAAGTAACTATTGACGGTCCTAGAATATTAACTAAGTTTTTTGATATATTACTAGCTAACTTTAATGAAGTAGAAGTACATTGGGTTATAGGTAATCATGGTTCGTTAGGTGGTAGAGCACGTAAAGACTATCATCCTGATTCCAATGCAGATAGAATGCTTGGCAAAATAATGGACATGACTTATGAAAAAGAAAAAAGAATAGAGTTTACTATACCTGACAGTACAGGTGACAATCATTGGTTTGATATCGCAGACCTTGGCGAAGGATGTAAGTTCTTTGTATGGCATGGCGATAACATAAGAGGTCATTCAGGGTTTCCTTGGTATGGCTTTGGTAAAAAACTACTAGGTTGGAAGGCACTAGCATCAAGACAACTCATGCCCGATTTCGATTATGCTATTGCTGGACATTGGCATACGCCTACCACGATGTACGTAAATGACATACGTTTATGGGTTAATGGAAGTACTGAAAGCTACAACACATATGCATTGGAGCAGCTTGCTTCGATGGGTAGGCCATGTCAGTGGTTATTATTCTGCAAACCAGGACTTGGAGTTACTGCAGAATACCTAGTAAAGCTTGCAAATCAAGACAAATAGGTCATATAATATACATATGATAGACAATATTGTCAAATCTAAGTGGAAATTAGATAGTATTGAGTACAGTGGCTTAGGTGATAAGCCATACTTTATACTAACTGATGGACAAGGTGGCGTTAAGTTACTGCCAGTAGAACGTGGCGTTACTAACTTACGTAATCTGTTACACTTAGAAGAAGAATAAACTTATCTTCGTGTTCGTCACTACCGACTCTCACACGAAGATAATAGAAGGAAGGAATGTTATGGAAAGTAACGTTGACTTACTATCTCCATTTCCACAGGAGTTAGTTCGTAAAGCACCAGCTGGTAAGTTTGGTGATTATGTTCCGCACGCACACTACGTGGAGCGTTTAAGGGACAGTGGAGTAAAATACAGTTGGTTCTGTGAACCTATATATAGTACATACAATGGTGAGAAAAGAATTGTAGGTGCTAAAGGTATTATAACTATTCACGATGGAGAACATATGGGAACATATGAAGGCTTTGGTGATATAGATACATTTAAGCTAAGCAATGCTAAGTTTAATGATGGTAGCAACCTTAAAGACGCAGAATCAGATGCATTCAAACGTGCATGTATGAGGTTTGGCTTAGGCGTAGAGCTATGGTCAGGCAGTAAGCAATCAGAAGAAGAAGCTACAGCTGCAGAACCAGAAGATAACGTAGTAGTTACTAAAGTAGATATGCGTAAGAAAGAAAACAAACCTACACCAGAAGATATTAAACGTATGGAAGAGATTATGGATAGTATCGTAGGCACTGATGAGTAAACAAGACGTAGAATTTATAGCTAAAACTATACATACTATGACAGAATCTGTAGAGCATCCTGAAACATTGCAAAAGATTATAGGTACAGCTAACGAGTATGCACGTACTATGAAGTTTCCTAAATCTAAAGCTGATTGGTCTGATGAACAATTAAATAAATACTTTGCAATGATAGAACGTTTAGTAGATATGCCTACAGAATATACACAAGGGCAGTTTGATGAGTTATCTTTACAAGACAAACTTAAAGCTGCTGGTATAGAATCGACAGACATAACAGACGGATTACAAACACCGGATGGTATTGTCGGAGAGGTAGTAAAAGATATGGAACAACAAAACAAATATCGTGATGACTTGAAGTGTCCTTATTGTAACCAAATGGTATACGATAATCGTAACAGTAAAAAGTCAGATAAAAGTCCAGACTTTACGTGCAGTACTAATGACCCTGTAATATGTGGTGGTCATACAGGTAAATGGCGTAAGTCATGGTGGCTAGATAACAGCGATATACCAAAGGAGTGGAACGTATGATTCCAGAATACTTTAGAGGTGAAGAAATACCAGCTTACATAAAAAGTAAAACACAGTTAGTTGCATATGTATTAGAAAGATACATAGATGCAGACCCAATATCTAACTGGGAATTTGTAGCAGAATTATACTGTCACAGATTCGGTGGTATTATACATAATCTTAGGCAGGAAGGTTATAAGATAACAACTTTACCTAGTAAAAAGCGAGGGCTTGTACATTATTTTTGTACAGAAGTTCCGCAAAAAACTTCTGCCATTAGCTAATGATAGAAATATTAGTCAGTTGTATTGTTCCTTTGTTCATTACAACTGACACATTACCGGAGTACAAGGAGTGTATGGACGTGCGAGCGAACATTCTTTATGTATCTGAACATACAGATATGGTATCCCGGTACTTTAAAGAGGACGACATCCTGCGTGCTTTAGGGATAATCTACTGTGAAAGCAGTGGGCAGCCTACAGCTGTAGGTATTAACTTTAATGGGACAAAGGATGTTGGACTCTGGCAATTTAATGATGATACTTGGGCTTGGTTAAAACCTAAACTTGGTATAATAAGTGATAGGACTAACCCTGAAGTATCAACTGCAATTGCTTCCTGGTTAGTGTATAATGATGGATGGCATCATTGGAACAGTAGTAAACATTGTTGGAAAGGAACTAATAATGATTTGTTGTGGACACAAACTCGAACGAGTATGCGTGGTAACTGACCAAGTATATTGTGACTATTGCGAGAAAGTATGGGGCTATGTAGATGACATGGTCTAACGTAAATAAACAATTTAGAAAAGAAATCAATAAAGTATTAAATCTTGTATGTGAGATATGTGGTGTAAGCTACATGACTGATTTTACTTTGGTTAAATACTGTAATGATTGTATAGAAAAATTAGAAATGGAGATGGATAATCTTGAGTGGGAATAAACCATTTGATATTAATAGAGTTAATATCTTTACACACCCTAAGTACATGAAAGTATGGGCCCAACAGTTTAATAAAGCATGCGGCAGTGATACGTTTAACGTGCAGCCAGACATGCATAAGCTTAGGTTCTTAATGGATAAGTTTGTACTTGATTATAACTATCACCTTGAACAATTAGAAGGAGAAGAAGAGTGAATAACTTTAAGAAGTTCTCTTCAGTAAAGGAGAGATACCACGTATCGCCAGACGCTACAAGAGTCAGATGGTACGAGTGGATAAACGAAAAGATTACAGAGGCGGATAACGCAAGCACATTTGGAGGTAAACGTTTACTGGGAGTAACAGATAAAGGTAATCCAATGTGGGTAACTATGACTATAGAACGTGATACATTAGAAATGTACATATCTTTATCACATGATATGAAAACAATACGTAAATCTAATTTATGTCCTAGAAAAGTAACTGTAGGTAATAATGAAACAATGCCTAGATTAGACCATGCTATGCGTCCAGCTACTAAGCAAGACCATGGAGAGGTTACACAACGTACACTAGATTACATACAAAAACTTATAGACTTTAATGAAAGTAAAATACATTACACTAATGGTAAATGTAATAGTTTAATGTTTCTTAAAACTGCACACTGTATATACAATGGCAGTACTGAGAAAGGTAAGTTTCGAGCACGAGATTTACTAGATTCATGGAATCTACCTAAAGGTAGTTATTTCATTGTAGATTAATGTACAGATTCCAAGTATAGATATAACAGATATCTAAAATTTTTTATAAAGAACATACTATCAAAACGATAGACGCCAGTACTACTTATCTAGTTGTAGTTTCTTAAGTCCTTTATTAAATTTAACTGCTTGCTTGTAAGCTGATTGTCTAGTAGCAAATGCTTTATCCATTGTTCTATAAGCAGCATCAGTGTATCCAGCTTTTTTAAATGCTGGGTCAGAGCCATGCTGTCCTATAAGCTTACCCATTTGTTTGTACATACTATCTGCTTCATTACCTTTACGTAAAGCTTTATCACGCAAAGCAGTATGTTGTTTCATGCGGCTTTGTAATTCTTTTTTACCTATACCATTACCGGTAAAGCCACGTCCTCCAACATTCTTATAACCAGGCATTCTTTATTTAATATAGTTCCACGATTCTTGACATTTCTAACTTGACAAGTCGGTCCATTAATTTTAGTTTTAGGTGCTGGCATTAGTTACTAATTTTCTTTTTAGCGTATGTTTTGATAACTGCTAACGCAGCTCCACCACCAGCTAACGCAGCTAATTGTAGTGTTTCTGCTTCTACACCAACTAAAGGTGCAACTGTTAACGCACCAATAAATGCTTCAATGAAAGTCCATCCGGTTCTTTCAAGCATATCTTTTAGGTCTTCACTCATTTTATAACTCCATGCTTCGTTCCAAGGAGTCCACGCAACGTCTTTCTTAAACGTCCCATCGGAATTTCTTTTTCGTTTGAATCTATCAAACATTATCTATCTTTATTAAGTATAGAACCTATACCTATAGCAGCAGCAGTAGTAAATAACTTACCTTTACCCTTGCCTTTGCCTTTTATTTTAGATAATCTTTGTAAACGTTCTGCATTTTTTTGTGCTTGCCTTGATGTCATACCTTGTGCAACGCCATCATCAAATGCTTTTTTCATACTAAAACCTTCATTAGATACAACAGCTTTAGGTGCATCAGGTGTAACAGAACCTACTTTATTACCTGATATTTTTTTACCAGCATTAAATTTTTTCCTACCACCTGGTGTTGTACCACCATATGGGTCAAATTCATCACCTGTAGGACGCATGTTAGGATATTCCATAAGAGCTTCATCTCCAGGTCTTACATCACCTTTACCAATATCCATTCGTTTAGGTGCATCAGGTCTATCAGGCATCTTAGGTTGTAGTATGTTACCTTGTTTATCCACACCTGTAAACGTAGGACCTCCTGGGTCCGTCTGCATCTTCAGTTGTTTATAAGATACATCTCCAAACATTGGCTCACGATAATCATAAGGTTTAGTTCTTTTTTCCATAGGAGATTGATATTGACCAGCTACTTCTCTACCTGTAGCATAAGGTATACGTTTCGCAGAGCCTTCACCTGCACCTTCACGTAATGCTCTTTCTACTGATGCTTGCTTCATAGAACTAGGTGAACGTGAATACTCACCATCTTTTAATTTTTCTGTAGGTATATTTCTAGCTTCTAATCCTGTGTCAATAATTGCTTGAGCTGATTTGATACCAGGACCTTTACCTTTTTTAGTAGTAGATAATGGTTGTGCATCTTCAATCATGTACTCAACATTACCTGGGTCTACTTTACCACCATAAGCTGATGTAACTCTTTTACGTAATGCTGCTGTTTCATATGTATCTCCCATAGATTTTTGTGCAGCTTTAGATACTTTTAATTCTTTTGATAATGCTTTTTGTAATCTACCTATTTCACCAGTAGCTTTCATTTCTCCTACAACATCTCCAGATTTAACAGCTTTTTCTAAGTTAGATATTTCTGCATCTATTGCAGATTCAATTCCTTCTTCTATTGCACGTTGCGGAGATAACATTTGACGTTGCTGTCCTTCAAAAGGTACAGCTCCTTTATCTCCTTTAGGTCCATATTGTGTAGGGTTTGATAAAGGACCACCTGCAGTTGAACCACCACGATAACCAGTGCTAGCAAGCTCATCCATTTCTCCACCAATAAAATCCATTTTTCTTTGTTTTCTTAAAGGGTCGCCTTTAGATGGGTCGTAGTCACTTTCACCATATTCAAATGGGTCATCACCGCTATATAGTTTTTTACTTTTAGGTATTTTAACCATTATGTTATTCTCCTGCCGTCTAGTTTAGCAGATAGAATTTGGACTTCGCCACTTATCTCTTTTAATTTATCCATAATATCTTCTTTAGGAGTTTCTTTAGCAAGTTCTTGTATCTCACCATCATAGTCAATATATTCAACTGATACTCGTATACCTGACTCAATAGCTGCCGCAACACGTGGATAGACAAACTTGTACGCATCAACACTATTGCCGATAAAACCGTCTTTAGCTATACGATTGTTAGTTTGTGTGTTACCAAGTATTAAACAACCAGCTGTATGTTCATCAGTATTACCTGTATGCCATAGTATATACTCAAACCCTGGTACATCTTTAACCCATATCATTCCTTTATGCATAGCACCATACTTACCTTTGTATCTACTATGAAAGCCACCTTCTTTACGTAGCTCTAATTGATATGTACCTGCAGGTATACGTGTTTCACCCCAGACTTTTACATCTCGTTGTTCATCTTCTAGTGTATATGCTAAGAAGGTACGTTTACCTCCTTCTATTTCAAATAACAAACCAGATGTAGAGTCCATACCACTACTAACTCTTAATACTTCATACTTCATTTTTTACTCCTTGCCATACTTTACACCAACCATATGGTGCTACTTCCTCAATAAACTTAGTACAATAATTATTAATGTAGTGCAGACAATTACTGCAGTACTGTCCAGATTTAGGGCTATTGACAACGTATGCTCCTGGTAGATTGTGCATTATTTCTTTTTAGATTTTCGTTTAGCTTTATTTTTTTTGCTATTAGGAAAACCTTTCTGCATATCAGAATATGCTTTTTTAGATATAGTAGAATTTTTTTTAGACCTACTAGTACCTGCTTTTTTTCTTTTATTTATATTATGATATAAACCTTTTTTTGCCATGTTTACCACTTAACCTTATGTGACCAATACCTAGCTGATAACTTGCTAGGTTTACTATCTTGTGCATTATGTCTAGCATAATATGATTTCTTACGAGCTTTATCTTTTTTAGATTTAGGATTTTTACCAGCACCTTTAACTCCTTGCTGACCAAATCTAATTAACTTATATGTATCCCCTTGTTTAGCCATAACAACATGTGATTTTGTTTTATGACCAGGTTTACGTTCAGGTTTAGTAACCCCTTTAAGTTCATGTTTTTTCATTTTTTTTTTAAAC
>BCSF01000157.1_pt1 | contig 30958 bp, 37 predicted proteins | sample 1016431 | NCBI WGS metagenome assembly BCSF01 (sample SAMD00045685;SAMD00045686;SAMD00045687;SAMD00045688;SAMD00045689;SAMD00045690;SAMD00045691;SAMD00045692;SAMD00045684;SAMD00045690;SAMD00045691;SAMD00045692;SAMD00045684;SAMD00045685;SAMD00045686;SAMD00045687;SAMD00045688;SAMD00045689, study... | reverse complement strand
GTATATCACAAATAAATGATATTAGAAAAAACCCTTTTTTATCAAAACATACTAAAAAGACGAAGTATTCCATACCTAGAAATATGATGAAATCTAATTCGGATAAAACCTCAGTCACTCCAATATCTTCTTTAGGTATTTTTGAAGAGGTAGATAGAATTAAAAAATTATTGTAATGGCAAGTCAAATAGATAAAATTTCTAAACAATTTTTAGATGAGGCTTTATCAAGAAATAATTACCAAGGTAATAAAAGATATGATAGTAATCACCCCAATGCAATCTCAGATGGAGATGAATTAGGAAAGGGTGATAATAATGGTAAAGTAGGGTCAAGTACAGATATTAACACAAGAACAGACGCACTATCAAGAAATAAATATGGACCCAACTCAGGTTATGGTATCGAGAATAACAACGCGATCTCAGACGGGGATGAATTTGGGAGAGGAGAAAACAACGGTAGTGTTGGCACCTTAACAGATCAAAATCAAAGACAAGAACATTTAAAAAGAAATTCATACGACTCGTCAACTGGATATGGAGTGAATCATCCAAACGCAATTTCCGATGGAGACGAATTAGGAAAAGGTGATAATAATGGTAAAGTAGGTGGGTTCACCGATAATCAAACAAGGATAGATAATGTCGCTAGAAATTCATACAACGAAAATAATGGTTAGGGTGTAAATCACTCTAACGCTGTATCGGATGGTGATGAATTAGGAAAGGGAGAAAATAATGAATCTGTCGGATCTTTAACAGATATCAACACAAGAAACGAACTACTTTCTAAAAATAAGTATTTCACCGATGTTAATGGTTATGGTGTAAATCATCCTAATGCTTTGTCAGACGGTGATGAATTAGGGAAAGGAGAAAACGATGGTAACGTTGGTAGTTTAACGGATATTAATAATCGTTTAGATAATCAATCAAGAAACATATACAGTGATAATAACTCATATAGTCTTGTACACCCTAATGCAATATCAGATGGTGATGAGAAAGGTCGTGCAGAAAACAACAATAGTGTAGGTACATCTAAAGATATAAATGAAAGAAATCAAAGTATTGCCAGAAACCAATACAGTGATAATAGTGGTTATCCCGATTTTTAATGAAATTAATCAAAGACATATATAACTTTTTAATAGGGGAACAATCTGAACCTAGATTGGCTTCAAGACCTAAATCAATTGCAAACGCAATCAAAAAAAGACACCCTGTCAGTTTTTTCTATAACGGACCAAGAGGTAAAGTACAACCAGGTAGGAGAGTTAAAGCGGAGATGGTGGCGTTAGGTTTATCTAAAAAGGGTAAAATGATTGTGAGGGCGTGGGTACAACCACCCTCAAGATCTAAAACTGGATTTGAGAAAAATAATTGGAGGACTTTCATTCTTTCAAGAATGAGTCAAATAGAGATATTTGATCAAGAAACATTTGATCAAAAAAGACCCGGTTATAAAGAAGGTGACGACAATTCTATGTCAGTGACTTATGTTACTTCGGATTGGAGTCCAACACCGGAACCACAGGTAGAACCAACACCACAATCAGAACCACAATCAGAACCACAAACAGAACCACAAACCGACACACAAACCGACCCACAACCCGAACCACAACCCGAACCACAGGTAGAACCACAATCAGAACCACAACCTGATGAATTACCTAAACCAGAACCAGAAAACACCCCAAGTATTGAACCACCTAAGGTTGATGATGATGAAGATGAAGAAGATAATGATTATGATGGTTTGAATGAAAGTATAAAGAGAATTAAAAGATTACTTTATAATTAAAAAATAAAAATATATATTTTAACTAAAATAGATACAATGTCAGAATTAAAAACAAACCCAATATCATCAGAAGATTTGATGACTAAACTAGTTAACGCAAAAAAAGTGATGACTAAAGTAGATGGAGGTGATTATACCAAAGGTAATATAGATGAATCCGCATTACAACAAAGTGCAAGTAATGCTGTTACCCAATTACAATCTACACCAAGTAAGGGGGCATCAAGAAATGTCGCATCTAATGTTGTTAATGAAGATAAAATAAAAAATTCTAAACTACCCGATTCGATAAAACAAGCAATGATTAACAATCCAATCCCTACTATTGATCAAATATCTTTAGGTGATGGATTAGATATGAATTTACTCGAAGGGGCAAAAAAATTAATGGAAAAAGAGGGTTTGTCAACTCCTAAAAATACACCAATAACTAAACAACCAACACCAAATGTTAGTTTACCTAACTCATCAGACCTACAATCCTTAATTAAAGAAACCATTAAAGACACTTTAGAAGAAATTGTGGATCGTAAATTAGACCTACTACTTAATGCATCTAAAACGGCATCTATTAATGAAACTTTAGTTCTAAAGGTTGGTGATTCAATCTTCAAAGGTAAAATTACTGGTGTAAATAAGTCTAAGTAAGGATTGATTTCATAATATTTTTTTCTTATATTTTGATATATAACGAAAATATATGTCAAAAGTTAGAGTACTCGCAATTCCACCAGATAGACATGGGGTTGGGAAATATAGAATCATAGATCCATTTACATTTATTGGTGATAATCACTCAGATGATGTACATGTGGATCTTGTTTTCGACGTACCTAACGAACATAAATTCTTTTCGAATTATGATGTCGTTATATTTCATTCATTTATACATAAATCATTAGGTCACGAATCAAACATTGAAAGGGTTAAGTGGTTAAAAACTGAAGGTATTGTCACTATCATGGATATTGATGATCATTGGAGGGTAGACCAAAGACACCCTAACTATGAAACCTTTAAAAGAGTCAATTTTTCCAAAAGAAGAGTAGAGTTATTAAGGTTATCAGATCATGTTACTACTACAACGTCAGTATATAAAACAACATTAAAGAGAGTTTTAGGGTTAAAAAGTGTTCACGTTTTTCCAAATGCAGTTAATGAAAAAGAAGACCAATTCCAATCTAAACCTATCGATTCTGATTTCGTTAGGTTTGGTTGGTTAGGAGGATCTTCTCACTTATACGATATTGAGTTACTAAAAAGTGGTATTTCACTAACTCAACAAAAATATAAGAACAAAACTCAATTTGTTTTATGTGGTTTCGATTTAAGAGGAAACATGAAATTGATTAATAAACAAACAGGTGAGATGACAGAAAGACCTATCAAACCTGTAGAAACGGTATGGTATAAATATGAAAAAATATTTACTAATGATTATAGGTCCGTCTCAGAAGAATATAAAAATTATTTAAATACCTTCACTAGCAACCCATATGAGAAAGAGTTAGAACAACCATATGTACGTAGGTGGACATTGGATATTAACAAATACGCATCCAATTACAACTACTTTGATGTTTCATTGGCACCCTTAGTTAAATCGGAATTCAATGAGAATAAATCCCAATTGAAAGTTATTGAGGCGGGGTTCCATAAAAAGGCATTGATTGCAACTGAAGAAAATCCTTACCTTATAGATTTAATTTCTTCCGTGGAAAAAGGAGGTAATATAAATCCTAAAGGAAATTGTCTAATGGTTTCGACAAATAAAAACCATAAACAATGGGGTCAACATATGAAAAGACTTATCGAATCTCCAAACATGATTGAAGATTTAGGTAATAAATTATACGAAACAGTTAAAGACAAATATTCACTCACAACTGTTTCAAAAAATAGAGTGGAATTTTTAAAAACAATTATAAAAAAGTAAAATTATGTATTATTTAGCAACAGTAGGTTACGAAAAAGAACAATTGGATAGAAACGGAAATCCAAGATTAGACAAGGTAAAGTATGTCGTACAGGCAGAATCTGTAGAAGAGGCAACGATCGTTTTAAACAAATATAAATCTGAAGATATGAGATCAAGTGAAAGTATCTCAATTGTTAAAATGGCGGTTGAATGTGTTTTAGATCCTGCAATCACACCCGAACTTTATAAAGGATAATATTATGTTAAACAAGGAACAAATAGAAAAAAACAAACAGAAGTTACTTGATACTTCAGATAAGTATGACGTATTAACACCTGAATTACTTAAATTTTTGGGTGATGACTTTTTTGTGTCACCAGCATCAACAACATTAGATATGTATGGTGCTTACCCTGGTGGATTACTTGAACATATTTTTATTGCATCTAAATACGCGGTAAAAGTTAATAGTATTTTACCTGAAACATTACAACAACCATTAGATAGTATACTAAAATGTACTATTCTATCACAAATAGGTAAAACATTTTTATTTAAACCTAATGAAAGTGAATGGCACCGTAATAAGTTAGGTAAAATGTACGAATTTAATGATGAATTAGTTTCTATGAGAGTCGGAGAAAGATCGGCCTACTATTGTTCTACTTATGGGGTGTCCCTAACAGAAGAAGAATATCAAACTATTGTAAATTCTGATAAAGGGGATGATGACTTACAATCAAAATATCATTCAACACCATTAGCTCAAATAGTGAAACAGGGTTTTGAGTTAGCAATATTCGAACAAAAACATGGATAAAAAATCGTTAGAGGAGTACCTCAAGAAATTGGAACATTTTGAATCAATACTTGGAGAAACTGATGAAGATAATATCGATGAAGATTTTATGAAAGAGGTTTCAGACACATTAAATAATTTAAGTGTAGATTCAATGCAACATGTTCAAGAAGCGTCTTCGAATAATAATCAAAACTTAGGGAGTTCCATGGAATATAAAGTCAATTGTAAAATTAAAAAATTACATCCTGACGCAAAAATACCTAAGTATTCAAAAGATGGGGATGCCTGTGTGGATTTACATACGGTAGGATACACCATTAATGAATTCAAGAACCAAATAACGTATAGTACGGGTATCTCTATAGAAATGCCAAGAGGTTATGTGGGATTAGTTTTTCCAAGATCATCGATAGGAAGAACAAGATTATTTTTAAGTAACTCCGTTGGAGTTATTGATAGTGGTTATAGGGGTGAAATCGTAGCAAATTTTAATATGACAAATTCACAAGACACTACAATTTATGAAACAGGGGAAAGAATATGTCAGTTAATGATATTACCCTACCCCAAAATAGAGTTTACTGAAGTTGACGAATTAAGTTCATCTGAAAGAGGTGAAGGTGGTTTTGGTTCAACAGGTAAATAATAAAAAACATATAGAAAAAAATTAATGGCTCAAAGAAAGAGTAGTAGTAAATTATCTCACAAACAGAGAATAAAAGAAATTTTTAAAAAACCAAGAGAGAAGTTCTTAACTGAATCCCAAAAAGAATATTGGGACACCTTAGAAAATAATGAAATAACTTTATGTTTTGGTCCTGCCGGTGTTGGTAAATCGTATATCGCAATGAAAAAGGCGGTAGACCTGTTATGGAACGAAAACAACAAGTACGAAAAAATTATTATTGTTAGACCCGCAGTAGAGGCAGAAGAAAAGTTAGGTTCATTACCAGGTGGATTAGAAGAGAAATTAGATCCTTATATTTTTCCATCGTATTATCTATTAAACAAAATAATAGGTAAAGACAATAAAACCAAACTTAAAGACGAAGGATATATTGAAGTCGCGGCACTGGCTTATATGAGAGGATGGAATGTAGACAACACAATTTTAATTTTCGAGGAGGCACAGAACGCAACTCCGGCACAAATGAAATTATTACTTACGAGAATCGGTTTTAATTCTAAGTTTTTCATTTCTGGTGACTTAGAACAATCAGATAAGTTTAAAGATAAAACCAAAAGTGGTTTATATGATGCTAAGAGTAGGTTAAGTGATTTGAATAACGTTGGAGTGTATGAGTTCTCGAATAAAGATATTGTGAGAAACCCTATCATTGGAAAAATTTTAAAACGTTACGATTAACTTTACTTATAATAAAAAATTGGTTATATTAAGATCATGGAGATTTACATTAACATAAACGGTGTATTAAGAAATATAATATCAAAATTCGATTATCATTACAAGGATTATTATTTAGATACTGATCCTGAAGATAAAACAGATGAGGAAAATAATTTTGAATATGGTGTGACCGAACCCGTAAAAAACAATTACCTATTAGAAAGTTATAGGTTTCAATCAAAGGAAGAGTTTGATAATTTTACGTTTATTGATTATGCGGTTGAAATATTTGGACACTCGAATCAAAGTTATAAAAAGGCGTTTTTCGACTTGAATAATTTAATATATCAGAATAAAGAACATTCGTTTACTCTGATTGGTTTGGATGAATTAGGTAAAGCAAAACCATCAACACTATTCTTCCTTTCTAAAAATGGTTTTATGGGTAATAATGTAAAATTTACTATGTCTTCTGAAATTCCCAATCTATGGAAAAAATGTGATTTGTGGATTACGGACAATAAATCTGTCATAGATAATTGTCCAAAAAATAAGAAGGTTATTAAGTTCAATACTGACTATAACCAACACTTTACAAATCAATTAGAAATACATAAATTAACAGAAATAGATAAGACATGGTTGAAATCTTCGGAGAATATTATTATCTCAACATTAGCAAAATTACTGAGACGTGCGAATTAGAAGTCGAACCGATCAAAAATGATAAAGGGGAACCATTACAATTGGAACAAACAATAAATGTGTTTAAATATGACGCAGTGAAACAATGTATTGATACAGTCTTAACGGAAAACGGTCAAGACGATAACGGTTTAGGATTACTTTCTTCCGAATTATCAATACCATTTAAGTTCGCGTTTAACACACTAATAAAATATGGTATTTTAGTTAAAGAACATGAGTGAAAAAATAGATAACATTGAAAAATTAGAAAGTGCTATTAGTAGGTTAGAGACTAATCAACACAAAGTATACTTTCTTACATATGATACTAAAACAAATGCAAGAGCATCTGTTAAATACATATATGACACCGTACACACATTAAGAGAACAAGGGGTGGACGCATATATATTAGTTGAAGATAAAAATTACGTTGGAGTGTCCTCTTGGTTGGGTGATAGGTTTAAAGATATCCCTGTAGTAACAATCAAGGAAGATCAAGTACAAATGGGTGTCGATGACATTTTAGTAGTACCCGAATATTACTCAAACGTACTTGAACAATTAAAAACGGTTAAGTGTACAAAAGTTATGTTGATACAACAAACGGAGTACATATTTGAAACCCTACCTGTAGGTAGTAGATGGAGTGATTATGGTTTTGATAAAGTCATAACTACAACACAAAAATCTAAAGATTACATTAAATCAATTTTTCCTGAGTCTTTAATTTTCATCAACCCACCTAAAATAGGAGATAATTTTACACCATCTGAAACACCATCAAAACCATTTATTGCTATAAGTGCGAGAGATAGAGGACAACATAGAAAAGTCATTTCAGAATTTTATCTTAAATACCCACAATTAAGATGGGTCACTTTTAAAGATATGGTACAATTAACCTATGAAGAATTTTCAACACAACTAAAAGAATGTATTTGTTCTGTTTGGATGGATGATGATTCTACTTTTGGTACGTTCCCTTTGGAATCAATGAAATGTGAGATACCAGTAATTGGTAAAATACCAACAACAGAACCTGAGTGGTTATCTGAAAATGGTATGTGGACATATGATTTAAATAAGATTGTCGATCTATTAGGAACGTATGTTTTGGCATGGTTAGAAGGTGTGACTATTAAAGATGAGGTTAAAGAAAAGATGAGAGAAACTCTTATACCTTACGATAATGATATAATTGATAATAATGTGTCATCTATTTTTAATTCATTTAAAGAATCAAGAATTAAAATTATTTCTGAAGCATTAGAAAAATTAAAACAAGAAGAAACAGCATGAAAAATATAACAGTAATTTTACCTATTCATACCTTAGAGGGTGAATATAATGAAATGTTCTCGAGAGCAGTACTTTCGGTTGAACAGTTTCATGATGATGTTGCTCTTATTATTGTTGGTCCCAAATCAGCAGTAGGGGATTTAAATAAGAGTGGTATATCAGATAAATTGGACGTTGAAATAGTAATTAACAAAGGTGACACAGGTTTTTGTTCTCAAGTTAATTTAGGTATTGAAAATTGTGAAACCGAATGGTTCTCTATTTTAGAAATTGATGACGAATATACATCTAATTGGTTACAATCGTTCAGAACCTATACAAGAATGTTTGAAGATGCTGATGTGTTCTTAACTATCGTTAAGGACGTAAACTCAGAAGGTAAACTTTTAAATCTTACAAATGAATCGGTATGGGCATATGGTTTTAGTGAAAACCAAGGAGAACTAAATAACGAAATACTCTTAGACTATCAGAACTACCAAACCAGTGGTGGTTTTTATAAAACAGAAGTAGTTAAAGAAAACGGTTCTTTTAAAGATAATATCAAACTAACATTCAGTTATGAATTTTTACTGAGATTAACACATAACAACGCTAAAGTTGTAACAATACCTCAAATTGGGTATAGACACGTTAACTTTAGAGAAGACTCATTATTTTGGTTATATAAAAACTCTCCTGATCATAAATTATTAGATGGTGAGGCTAAGTTTTGGTTAGAAACCGCAAAAAAAGAATTTTTCTTCAAGAATAAACGAGATGTAGAATATGTAGAAAATTAATGCCGAGAAAACGAACCCAAAAAATGTACTTTGGGGAGGAACAAGAAAAAGCGGTAGTAAGATTTTTAGAATCAGAAAACGAAGAAGAAAAGAACAAGATATTCAATGAGTATTTAAGAGAACCTCTCAAAATAATGGTAGAAAGTATAATCCGCCGTTATAAACTTTATAGAAAGGATTACAATTTTGAACAGATACATACTGATACTTTATCATTTTTAATGACTAAAATCAGTAAGTTCGACACAACAAAAAATTATAAAGCGTATTCCTACTTTGGTACTATCTGTAAAAATTACCTTATGGGTACTATACAGAAAGATGCTAAAGAAACCAATAGGTCTGTTTCCTACGAAGACATATCCTCGCGGATAGAAGATAGGGCGGACCTTTCTTATATTATAGACGAAGAAATTATTGATTACAAAGACGTGGTTAATAAACTAACTGTCGAATTAGAAAAATTTGTTGAAGAAGAAAACCTAAATGAAAATGAGACTAAATTAGGTTATGCACTGATCGAGGTGTTTACCAATTTTGAAAAAATATTTCAAGTAGGGGAAGGTAATAAATTTAATAAAAACCTAATACTCTTATCATTAAGAGAAATGACATCATTATCAACCAAAGAAATAAGGGTGGCAATGAAGAAGTTTAAAAAACTATACGAAGTCTTAAAGTTAGATTTTATAAATTACTAGAACAATCTATTTATAGATATGAGAAGAAGAAAGAATTTATTGTCTTTAGATACGGATTCTGCACTAGCACTTATGCAAGAAATCTACAATGATATTGTAGAACAGAAACAAACTGCTAGTATGATCACTAAAAAAATGTTAAGTTTCATGAAAGAGGCTGAGGATATGAGTGTGATTGGTCCTGTAATTAAAGAACAACAAAAAATATTAAATGATTGTACTGAGAAGAAAATATCACTAGTTAAGTTACAAAGTGCATTACTTAAACAAACAGGTGGATCTCAAAATCAAATGGGTGGTAAAATGGAATTATCTGAAGAAGATAAAATCCTATTAGAGAAACTCATGAGGGAAGATGACAACTCATCAGGAGACCAACCCCAAAACTATAAAATGTAATGAGTAAGGTTAAAAAACTTAGAAATCAATTAAAATCTAAGATTGAAGTTATTAAAAAGGTCAATGACGACCCTAAACTTATAACTGACGATCTCTATGACATTTATGCGGACGGAATTACCCGAACCGATAAACTGTTACAATCTAAAGTTGATGGACTTAAATCTAAGTTAAAAAAGAAGAAGGAGAAGGTTGACATCTTTAGTTCAATAATTGATGTTGCGTCAGGTTTTTTAGCCAATAAAACAAATAAAATTGCAACTAACGATAAATTACTATCGGGCAATAAAATAAAAAAATACGCTATGGAGTCTGCGAGGATTACTTCAGAGGACTCAAAAAACATAGTAATGAACGCGGTCAAAAAAACGTTGTTTGTTGATGAAGAGACAAGTATATGTGGTGTTGATACTTTAATGCCCGACGATACTATCTCGATTGCACCAAAAGAGTTTGATTTTTTAGAAGTTCTACAAAACGATCCCGTATCTAAGATAGGGATGATTATGTATGAAGACCCTAATAACAATGTTGGTGACATAAAGATGAATAGGGAGTTTTATACTACATTTTCTAACCCATACACTTTCAGTAGTAAATCGGGTAATAGTCTATTCGATTTAAATTGGAATTCAGGTACTCAGAAATACGATGTTTCAGGATTACAACAAGGTGGATCAATACCTAAAGTTGGTCAATTTGTTAATGATTACTACGACAGTATTGAAACCCCAAATCTTGAGTACATCACAAAAACCGCAATGTTGATGACATTGCAAGGTGATGGTGAAAATCCTCAAGTTTTTGATAAGGCGATTAACGAACTTAACAAACTGTGTGGTAAATTATTCAAGATATGTAATTCACCGACAGAAGAGTCTGGATTAATACAAACTACGAGTCAACAATTTAATGAAAATGATCAAGACATAGAATCTTATTTTGATTTTAACGATGTGGAAGGGATCGATTTAGACGATGAAGATGCTAGATACCGTAAAGTATTAAAATTTGTTGATTGTGGTGAGTTTGAGGTTCCTTCGTCACAAAGTAATTTCGAGGACTTTGTATTCTTATCCCAAACAGAAAATTTAGGTCAGTTGGTGGATACAACATTATTAAATACCGCACAAAACGCATCACAAAATAGCGACAATTTTGCACCTATCGATAATATACAATTAGAACTGATTAATTTATTTGTACTCAACGTACCTAAAGCGTTAGTGTCTTCAATAGTATCCCCTAAATTTATATTCCCAATTGTTCTTACTTGGAGACAAATTAAAGGGTTTGCTGGTGAAGTCAAAGACTTCATGAAGAAATTATCAAAATTATTCTTTAAAATAATTAAAGACGTTTTTTGGAAGTTCATCCAAGAGTTTTGGAACTTTATTAAAAGAGATTTATTAAAGTTTGTACAAGAAGTTGCTCTTAAAATTATTACAAATAAATTTAAAAGATATAGAAGAATACTTTTAGCTATAATTAGTTTGATTAGAAAAATTCTATCTAAGGGTATAGATAATTGTTTAGCAATTTTCCAAGCAATAATCGATACGATTTTAGGTGCCATAAACGCTAGAGGACCAGTAATTAATGTGCCGGGAATATTATTAAGTTTTTCTGATTTATTACCTGGATATAGCACTGATAGGGCATTTATCAATTCTACAGAAAGAATTGCAGGATTGGGTTTAAATACGGGTCCTGTTTACGGTGAGGCCAATGAAATGTTAATGATGATGAAGTCCGTATTGGAAGGTCACAGTGAAGAGATCGACAATAACTCACACATTAAAGGTGGTAATAAGTTTACAGTTTTAGCATCACCCATGGGACCAATACCGGTACCACCAGGATTTATAAATTTCTCAGGTAAAATGTTTTAATATGGAAAATGAAAAACTTTTAGAGATATCTAATGACCCTTCATTAAAATCTAATAAAGATTTGGAGGAAGGTTTAGAATTGTTAAATGACGAATTTGAAAAAACTAAGTTCGCTATTGTAGAATTGACAAGACATTTAGATACTGTCGAAAAATTATACAATAAAATAAACGAAGAAATAGGTAATAGAGTTAATAGGTAATGGCCAGTATTATTGAATTAGCGATAGTGGATAATAATGTGGATCCTAAAGGTATAGGTAGGATTCGCGTTAAATTAACTGGTGAACCTACCGGACCAATTGAAAAATCTATTGATTACGAACCTTGGGACGATAATGATCCGTTTATTGCTAATCCATTTCTACCGACCAATATCAACTACATTCCTGAAGTAGGTCAAACTGTTAAAATAGTAAATTATGATTCTGATAATAAACTAGTTAACAGAGAATATATCGCGGGACCATTCACAACTGTACATGATTTTCATAGTCAAACAAATTCAAGACAAATAGAGAATACAAGTTATGGTTCTAATGTAAAACCCATGAACGATGTGTTTAATTCTAACGGTACTTTTGTTAAAGAAAAGTCAGAAGGAACCATCTCAAAATTAAAAGACTATGCTATATATGGTCCTTACGGTTCAGACGTATTATTTACTGAAAACGGTTTAACCTTAAGAGGAGGTAAACTCGTATCTAAAGACAGTGCATCTGATAAAGTAAGAACTCAGATCATTCAATACCCAATCCTATCCGAAAAAAGATCTATACTAACACTAAAGAAATTTGGTACAAAACAGGAGTTAGTTGAAGAAGAAACAGAAATAACAAAGATTCCTTCTAAACAATTATCATACGTTGTAGAATATGATGTGAGTGATATTGCAAATCAATCCAACTACACCATTAGTTGGTATGTTTATGAAGTAAAGAAAATATATGGTGATACGTTTAACACAAGTGTATTCTCCAGAAATTCTATTCAAGATCTTACACAGTATTCTGAACAAATAAAATTAATAAATTTAGATGGTACATCAAGTACACCCACATTTACTCAAACAGTAACTAATGGACTTATACCTTCTCATATCACAGTCAGAAATACGATATGTGATATGAACACCAATGGTATTCGTAAATTTGATTTGAGGTTACCTAAAATAGATTTACACCCTTTTTATTTCAGACCTGTTATTGGTTTAACTGACAGAGATTATTTGGCCAAAATAACACCAGGTTGTTTTACAAATATTAATATGGGGGCGGGTTTAGTGTACAACATGAATGAACCTTCACCAAAACCTGTAAAAGAAAAGAAAAAAGAAAAAATAATTAAAACCGTCTCTTCAACCTTAGAACAATCTTTTAGTTCTCTCACGTCTGATAAAATGTATCTAATATCAACAGACACAAATTTAGTTGGGACAAAAAGAATTCCATTTGATAAATTAGACAAATACGAATATAATCAAGAAGATTTTTTATTACGTGTACAACCCAATACGTATTCAACCGTTAGAGGTGAAACTTTATTAGATTATTTAGACATTTTAACAAGAGTTATTGCGGGACATGCCCACCAACCAACAAAACCAATGGTTAAAAATGGTTACTCTGATTGGGATAAATTAGTAGAACTTAGAAAAACACTTGAAAATGACATCTTAAATAAGTCGATTAGAATAAACTAAGTGATATTTATATAATAAACTAATTACAAGATGTCATACTATCGTTCATATTTTGAGAAAAACAATACAATAATCGAAGGTTTAAAGGTTAATACCGCGAAGAACCCAACCACAGAAATTTTCTATGGATCGGGTTTTTCAAAATTTATATTAAAATTAGACTTAGATAATCTAAAATCTAAAGTAGATAATGGTGATTATGTATTAAATTCAGAAACAGTACATAAGTTACACATGACTAATACAATATTCGGTGATGAAACTTTTTTAGGTGCAAAGAGAGGTACGGGAAGAGAGAGAACAACTTCATTTAAATTAATTCTTTTTAAGATTGATCAATATTGGGATGAAGGTGTTGGTTTTGATTACGAAGATTCGGGTTATGATTATACTACAGGTAATAACACTTTTGATATACGACCTTCAAACTGGTTCTCAAGAACAACATTAGATTCTTGGTCGGCAGAGGGAATATATTCAAATAATCCTACAGTTATAGGTTCCCAACAATTTGATAATGGTAACGAACATTTAGATGTTGACATAACATCATATATAAACGATATTTTAACAGGGGGCACGGCCAACTATGGTTTAGGTGTTGCGTTTGAACCTCTTTATCAGGATTTGACATCAGAAGTAGATCAATCCGTCGCATTTTTTACAAAATACACCCAAACTTTTTTTGAACCGTATTTAGAGACTAATTTTTCGGATAGAATTGTGGATGATAGAGAAAACTTCATTGAAAAGACAGATCAAAACCTATTTTTATATGTAAATAAAGAAACTAACTTTTTCGATTTAGACAACCTACCCACTGTAGATATTTTGGATTCAACTAAAACACCGATAACGGGTTTAACTGACTTAGTTGTTAAAAAAGTAAGAAAAGGTGTGTATAGAGTTACTTTAGGTATTGATGGACTTATATGTGATGGTAAAAAATTCTTTTATGACGTTTGGAAAGGTATTAGTGTTGAAGGGAATTCATTCCCTGATATAACTCAAAAATTTGTACCAAAACCATACTCGTCAAAATTTAGTTTAGGTGAAAACCAAAAAGAAGTAAACAAATATGTTGTACAATATTCGGGAATAAGACAAAACGAAAAAGTAAAATCAGGAGAAGTAAGAAAAGTAAGTGCAATTTTTAGAACAATAAATCAATCAACTAATGAATTGTTTGACGAATGTTTCTACAGATTATATATAAAAGAAGGTGCGACTAATGTTAACGTATTTGATTGGACATACATGGATGTAACAAATGAAAACAGTTTTGTTTTAGATACATCAATACTAATACCAAGAGAATATTATTTAGAAATAAAAGGTACTAAACACAATGAAGAGATATTCTACCCTAATGTCATCAAATTTGAAATCGTATCAGAAAAATAACTATTTATGGATATGGACTTAAAACAAATCATAAAAAAACATTTAAACACACTCAACGAAGAAAGAACAGAAAATTACATGTTCTTTAGTAATCTTAAACAAATACATAGACAATGTGAGATTCTTTTAAATCTAGACAAAAATGTAATTGAAGATATACTACAAAACGGTCATGATTGGGCAGATGATCATGTTAGTGTTGCGAAGGAAAATATGGATCAAGTTTTGGATTTCTTAATGAACCAAACTGACGATGGTCATGAATTACACGAAGCAAAAAAGAAAAAGAAGAATACTTTGTGTTCAAGAGGTATATCCGCTGCAAAATCTAAATTTGACGTTTATCCAAGTGCATATGCTAACGGATATGCCGTACAAGTATGTAAAGGAAAAATAAAGGGATTAGATGGTAAAAAACGTTGTTCAGGTTCCTATTGTAGAAAGAAAAAGAAATAATGAAAATACAGTGTGAAGGTTGTGAATGGAATTGGGACTTATCCAAAGGAGGTGAGGACCCATATGTCTGCCACAAATGTGGAAAGGACAATACAGATCTTTACATTCAAAAAATACGTGTAAGTAAGGAAGACCAAGAATATATTAATGAATGTCTTGAAAGTGGGGAGGTCCTAAAAGAAGACCTTGGACGTTGGTTTAAAGAGAAATGGGTTGACGTTTCAAGAAAAATCGATGGTAAACATCCACCATGTGGTCGTAAAGACGCCGATGGTGACAAGAAAAGAAAAGGTTATCCTAAATGTGGACCATCAAAAAAGGTTAGTAAAAAAACCCCCAAAACTTCAGGTTCTTATAGTAAGAAACAAAAGAAGAAAATGACAAGACAGAAAAGACGTGCCGAAAAGAAAAGTAACAAACGAGGAAAAGGAAACACTCCAACGTATACAAGTATTGACGAGAGAAGAATAATCTCTTTGGTATTCAATAACTTAGAACAACAAAAATTAGACATTCAACAACCTAAACTTAATTTAGTTAATGAATCTAAGATTTTAAGTGAGGGTTTACAATATCATATTAATAATAACTTACCAATCGTCGAGAATATATATAGGATCTATTCTAATGAGTTCTTTAACATTTATAATGAAGTACGTCAGTTAGTTGAAGATAACGTCTTAGAAGTCTCAGGAATCGATTTAGATCTAATTAATACCGATATCGGTAAGACGGGTCTTTATGAAGGTCAAGAAGTTTACTTAGACATACCATTTGTAGAAAATCATGAAGAATATTTAGTTGAGGCTAAACATAGAGGAAGAAATGTAAAATTAAATAAACCGTTCCGAACTCCAAGTGGTCCTAAGAAATTTGCGGTATATGTTAAAACACCTAAAGGTACTATTAAGAAGGTCACATTTGGTGATCCAAAATTAAAAGTAAGAAATAATAATAAAGCGGCGGCAAAGTCATTTAGAGCACGACACAAATGTAGTGAGAAGAAAGACCGTACTAAAGCGGGATATTGGAGTTGTAATATTGCAAGATACCGTAAGGCGTTAGGTATAAAGTCGTCTAATCCATGGTAATATGAAATTATCTAATTTATTTGAAGGTTATTATGATCCACCAGAATATCCCGATTCTTCGGGTATGGGGTTTTATGACGATGAACTTGACGAGGTAGAGGATCAGTTTAATCTTGTCTTATGGGACAGGAAGTCAGGACTATTCGTAACTGAACATAAAAACACTAAAAAGAAGTACCTTTCTCATACTGATGCGGTAGATATAGAGTATTATATGGCCGATATGTATCCTGAGGAAGATGAGGATGAAGATGGTAGATATACATATCATAGATTAGACAAAGACAATGCTGAAATGGTAGAAGAAAGTTTAACTATGTACGCAACAATTGCATATGAAGAGGAGGATATCGGTAAAGACTTTGATGAGTGGGAAACAGGAATTGCACTTATTGAAGTTGGTAATATACTATTAAGGGGTCTTTATATAAATGAAAGAGAAACATACAACACCTTATTAAACCTCATCAAAGAAAAGAATACTCGAAATTTCAATCCAAGAAATGAAGAATAATTTACCATTTAAAGAAGAATCCAACACAGACCACGTAATTAGAACATTTTCTTCAGAATTAAAAGAAGATGAGTTAAAGTGGCATTTTGATAACGAGAATAGGAGAGTAACTTTTTTACATGATACCGATTGGAGATTCCAAAGAGACAATCAATTACCAATTAAAATTTATGAAGGTATGGAAGTTACAATTTCTGAGGGTGAGTACCATAGAATAATCAAAGGTACGGGAGATTTAAAAGTTAAGGTAATTAAATCTTTTTAATAAAATTCAACCACTACACCACACTCACTAAGTAAAATCTTAGATCTTTCTTGATTCTCTTTCCATTTACTTAAGTTCTTAGTTGTACAATATTCCTTACATACTATTTTAACTACCCCCGATTGTACTAACGCACGTGCACAATCCATACAAGGTAATCCCGATGTAAGATAAGCCGTAGAACCCTTTAAGGACACACCAATTCTTGCAGCATTATAAATTGCGTTTCTTTCAGCGTGTTCAAACCAATAATACTTTTCGGGTCTCTCTTGTCTCGAAATCTTATGATCATTTAATCCTCTTGGGAATGAATTATACCCCGTGGTTAGGATTTCCTTATCTTGACCAACAATGACACAACCGATTTGGGTTTTAATGTCCTTAGACTTTTCCTTTACCTGTTCAGCAATACTAACAAAATATTCTTTCCACAACATATCATTTCCAAGGTAACATAGTTAAACCTATTAAATTTAGGATGAATTCTAAAATAATCACAAATACAAGACCGCCAACTATTTGCCAAGTCCACCATTTCCAACCTTTTAAACTATCGACCCATTTTCTAGTTTTAGAGTTTCTTGCTTTTTCATACATTCCACTCTTTTCACCTACTTCACCTGCCCAATAGTTTGGATCAATCCAATCTTTTAATTTTATTAAAGGATAAAATATAAAAGTTAATACTTTATGTATTTTAGTATTTCTGATTACAATACCCAATATTACTGCAAATATTAAAGTACCAGCAGCAAGTAAATTTATAATTGTTTCTTCACTTAATTCCATATGATATAATATAAGGAAAATTAATAACAAAAAAAAGGGGACCGAATCGATCCCCTTTAATATTAATAGCACTTGACCATCTAGTATCTTAAAGTATCTAAGTTGAATGTTTGTAATCCTGCAACGTTGATCACACCGAAGTCAGTTATTAACCATTTTCTTAGCGTATCTCGTCATGATACCCTTGATCGGTGTAAAGTTGAATGGATTGTACATTGTAGGTGTAAGTTGTAACGGTACGTAAGGTGCGTAAATGTACCCTGCGTCTAACAACGACTTTCCTTTGTGTCCAACCAATACTTTACCCGCTGGGAAGTAAGGATCTCTATACACTTGGTATCTTCCTGCTAAAGTACCAACTTTCTCAATACCCATATTGTACTGATCTTGTTCTGCACCTGCGTTAGATACGTGGAAGTACTCTAAGTCATCGAATACAGCTGAAACTTCAGAAGAAACAACGATCCAGTTAGCACCACCTCTTAGTGTAGTTTTATGGATTTGAGCCGATAATTGGTTAATTTTAGTAATTAACGTTTGGTTCCAATCCTTTTGAGTGTAACCTTGTAAAGTAGCACCTGAAGTTCCACCATATTTCCACTCATTGTAGTCCCACTTTAAGTTCCAAGCCGCACCTTTTCTTAAGTCTCTTAAGATTTCTCTATCAACCTCAGCTGCAATTTGCTCAGATAACAATGCTGTTAACTCAGCCTCTGCGTCGATGTTGTGGAATGCAGACACGTCTTGTGCAAGTTCAGGAGACCAGCTAGCTCTTAACTTTCTTTCAGTTACAGAAACTGTTACTGACTCTAAGTCAAAAGATACTTCTCCGATTTCATCTTCGAATTCTAATGATGCGTATTGTCTGTAAGTTCCCGCGAAGTTAGCTGCAGTTTCAGTACCTGCCGCAGTAAATTTAGAGTAACCACTTGATGCAGAATATGATTCAACATCTACATTTAAGTAAATTACACCATCTTTATCTACGATGTCTGGGTAAGAACCTGTTACACCTGTTCCTTTAGCACCGTACTCAACAATACCTTTACCGTATTTCTGAGTTACTACGTTGAAAGGTAGTTTAGCTCCACCGTTAATATCAGCGTGGCTAAGTTCTAAAGACGCTAAAAATTCTTCAGTATCCATTTCGTTACCGATAGGTCCTGAAATTTTACCTGATCCTAAATTTGTGAAACCTGAAAGTTTTACAATGATAGATGAATAATCACCTGCCGCGATAGTCGCAACTTCACTAGCTGTTCCATTGTCAAAAGATACGATTCCAATACCTGCAATACTCTGTTCAGTAAAGTTACCTTTTGAGTAATCGTAGATACCTTCTTCAGCTCCGTCACCTTCTTCATAGAATCTATCGTAAAGGTTTCTTCCTGAGAAATCTCCGTTTGCAACATCCGCAGCGTTGTCACCAGTTCCTGATGGAATACCAAATGGTGATTTGTGTTTGTTGTTTGAGTCTCTTTCAGCAATTTTAGGTACAAAGTAGAATAATTTACCAATTGGTAAGTTCATAGCTTGTACAGAAACGATATCGTTTGCCAATAATTTAGAGAATACTCTTCTAATGATTGGAAAAACAACTGTTTCGAATGAACCTGATGCGTCAGACACAGCAGCTTCGTTAATTAGATAAGACGCTTGGTTTTCATATAACTGAGCGATGTTATCTTTTTGATGTCCATTAAGTCCCTCTAAGAAACCTAAGTCATCCCATTTTTTGATGGTATCTTCTTTAATAACTCTCAGGTGTTTTAACCCGATGTTACCAACCATACCACTTTCTAATAATGCTCCCATTTTAAATTTGAGTTTTAGTTTTTTATTTTTATTTTATTATAATTTTGACATTAAATCTTTCATTCTCTTAAACTGTGGACTCTCATACGCTTTTGTTTCTGAAAGTACTTCTTGAGATGAAGATGTTGTCGGGGTTGATGCGATCTTATCGACGACCGCCTCAGTAACATTCTGTTTAGAACCTAACTCACCTTCTATAACTTTATAGGTAGATTTAGATTCGGTTAAAGACGTGACAGAGTCAAATCTTTTCAAAATATTTAATTTCTCTTGACGAGTTGTCGAATGTTCTGTGAACAATCTTGTAGCGTATGCCAAGTTAGCGTTAAACACAGCAACCTCGTTTAGTTTCTCTTTAAATAAAACTAATGCCTTTTTATAATCAGCATTTTGTTTCTTTAAAGTTTCAACCTCTTCGTTGATTGCACCTGCCTTATATTTAGTCTTAGACTTAATACCGGCTCTGTTCGCCCCACCCTTGTCACCATGTACATTGGATTTTGTTCTTGCAGCTTCGTCGACTTCCTCTTCATGAGATTCTTCCTCTTCAGAGACTTCTTCTTCAGATACCTCTTCTTCGGAAACTTCTTCTTCAGAAACTTCAGATTCTTTCACTTCTTCTTCTTCCATATCTTCTTCTTCAGATATTTCCTCTTCGGAAACTTCTTCTTCAGATACTTCTTCTTCAGAAACTTCAGATTCTTTCACTTCTTCTTCGGATTCTTCGCTTACATCTTCTAATTCAATTTCGTAGACTGTATCATCACCTTCAGAAACTTCTTCTTCCATATCTTCTTCAGATACTTCTTCGTTAGTTTCTTCAGACACTTCTTCGTCGTAGCCACCTTCGTGTGCTTCTTCGTCATGTCCTTCAGCGACTTCACCTTCTTCGTCATCCAATTTGATGATGTATTCGTCGTCCCCATCTTCGAGTTCAACGTTATCACCGTCTCTCTTAACAACAATTCCATCTTCAGGTTTCATTGATTTGAATACCTTTAAGACTTCGTCGTCAGATGCGTCGGTCATATCAAGGACATCGTCTTCATCTTCCTCTTCAGAATCGATAGGTAAATCTAAATCATCATCACCATCCATAGATAGTTCATCAGATTCTTCTTCCCCACCCTCATCTTCTAAATCAGGATCTTCGTCGTCCGCTGGCTCGTCGTTTATCGAAGCTTCGTCTTCATTCCCTTCCTCGTCATCTAATTGTTCCGAGATTGGTATATCTTGTTCGTCTTCTGTTATAGGAGTTTCGTTACCCTCAACTACCTCTTCTTCCATAGATTCTTTAAGCACTTCGTTTAGTTCTTCCTTCATAGTTGAAGCAAGTATACCTTTTGCGTTTGCTTTTACTGCCTCTTCAAGATCTTGTACTTGAAGCAATGCTTGTTCTAAAATGGATTTTTTGCTCATTTTTTTTATAATTGTTTAATAATAAATACTTGTTATTTCAGAAAAAATTACTTTTATGATATACTAAACACAGAAAAATTTATTATTTCGATAGAAAACTATCAAGTTTACCCATGAGTCGACTCATTCTTTCGTCTACTATCGGTTGTTCTTCTATGGATTCTTCGTATTTTTCTCTGTCTGATGGGTCTTGAAAAACGTATGCCCCGGGTGTTGATGGAGATGATACTAAATCAAAACAAACCAATTCAAAGTCTTCCTGAACGATATTCTGACCTTTTACTGATTTTAATGATCCCACACCTCTTGATGAAATACCTAACGTTACACCGTTCATCAATAACATTGCCGCTTGATCACCCTTGGTACTTACAATACCTGACTTCTTCCAACCTGGAGAAAGTAATAATTTAATTTTTCCCATTAAAATTTTACCATCCCACCAAGTTTCTTCAATAGTGTGTGATACTCGGTCTAAATCTATAAGTGAAGATGATGGGTGATTCAACTCATTCAATGCAGAACCTTTACCAATAACATCTTGGTATTTCTCCATCTCTCTCTTTAATAATTTCTCTGGATATATTCTCCCGTTTTTATTGGGAGTGTCGAATTTTTGTAAAACTGCGTAAAGGATAATATCTTCAGAAAAGTCAATACCTTTCATTTCAGATATTACAGATTTATTTTCTTCAGGTGAAATAAAACCTGCATCATATTCTATTAATATTCCTTTACCCGTTTCTTTTGGTCCTAATACTTTCATGTATCTGTAGTTTTATTACTATAAATACATAGAAATCGAACTTATTTTTTCTTTTTGTGGAAATTATATAATAATCGGTTATCTAAACACGTATCTATAATCTCACACAACATACTCTGCATGTCTATTTTTAGGTCTTTATCTTTAATGTTGATCTGTTTTAGAGTGTAAAGAGTAATTTCAATATTCATAAAAGATCTTTTCTCTTTTCGTATCCCTTTAGTTCTTATATCTAAATCTACAATAGATTCTGGTCTAAATAAACCATGACCTAAATTATGTATTAGTCTTTTTATTTTATTTCTTGAGTTTCTGACGATTCCGTCATAATCTGTACACTCTTCATCTGGTTCTAACCATGAGTTTAAAGAGAGGTATATTGTTTTTAAATTTTTATGGTTTATAGTACCATAACCAATTTTAACGTTTTTGTGATCCCCTAATGGGATGTAACGTCCTAATTTCATCTATTTCATTTGTTATAATCTTTTAATGGTGTTTAAATAAAATATAAAGAATTTTCTTTAAAAAAACAAATTTTTCTAGTATATTTATTAATATACCAAATTATATGTTAATTGTAAAAGTAGATAAGGGAGGAATAGAAAGGGCAATTAAAAAATTGCGTTCTAAGGTTCGGAATGTAAAACAATTACGAATACTCAGAGAAAACAAACAATTTGTTAAACCTTCTGAAAAGAAAAGATTAAAAAAACAAAAGGCAATCTATATCCAAAGATTAAAAGACGAGAACGAGCAATAAAAAATCCCCGATTAAGACTTTGATATATCTTAAACAGGGATTAATACCTCTAAGGTAGCCGCCCATAAAGGAAAAATTATTCTAAGTTACCTAATAACTCTTCTAAACGATATAGATTATACTTAGATTGGACCATTTCATTCATTTCAGTCTTTACTTGTTTAGACTTATTCTCGAACGTTTTATCGGACTCAACCAAGGAATCTAATTTTTCATTTATTGTTTCAGTTAATTCTAAAAATTTACTTTCTACATCTTTCTGATCTAAAGATAATATACTCTTTAATTTAGTTTTATCTTCTTCATTTAATGTTTTATCGAAACTAAGGTTAAAGTTATTCACTAAAACAGAATTCAGAAGTGATTCATTTACTCCTTTTTCAACTTCTAATGAATTGTTTGTCTTATCAGTAGTTAGGTGATCTACTAAGTTCTTTTTAGCCACAACTTTGGATGATATGTTACCCAACGTATCAGGACAAGAGATAATATCTAAAGATTCATATATTGTATTATCTGTTGGTTCTACACCAACTAATGTCTCGTTTATATTAGTTAGTAAGGTATCAACTTCTTCATTCTTATGTTTAAGTACTTTAGATAACTCCTCAACATATAACTGTGCAGTCTCCTTATCGTTAAAAGTCATTTTTTCTACGTCTTCATAAAGTGAATACATTTCCTTTAACGTATTGTTTTTCATGATTGGTTAAAAATATTCGTTATGTTCATTTTTAAAATTTTCCTTACCATATGATTCGGTTTGTTTAACCTATATTTTGTTTTTGCTATTTCCAAATTTTGCCATCATTATTCTTTTAATATGTCTTTGAGTTTATTCTCTACTTCATAAATATTCTGTTGTGCCTTATCTACATCAAAAAGATCATCGAAATTTTGTTTTTCATCACCCAACATACTTAATATTTTAGATTTATTGGATGTTTTTAAACCTTCACTTAACGGTTCATCACCCGTAGTATCACCCGCCGGTGGGGGAGGTGCACCACCTGTATCTCCACCTATATCACCGAGACCACTATCCATACCTGCATCAGCCGCTACTCCCGAATTATCCATTGCTTGTCTCTCTTCTTCAGGTATTCCGTATTTCTTATCGACCTCATCAAATACACCCGTTCTTTTTATAATATTAGGTGTAAGTCCTAATTCACCACCAAGTGCTCGTTCGAGTCTTTGTTGTTGTAAATCTAAGACAACGTCGTTATCACTCATACCTAAGATGTTCTTCTTAGCCCAAGTATGTGAAACAGGTTGTATACCAATTTGTGATTGGTCTGATGTTGCATCTTTGTAAAGTGTTATCTTTTCTTTCCACTGTTCTATTTTTAATAAATCCGATTGTGCGGATGGATTAGTAAGGGATAAAGTGAAATTATCTAACTCATCCTCTAACCCCAATAAGTAAAGATGTACTAATGCAATTTTATTTAACTCTTGTATAAGAGACTTTTGAATTCTGTTAATAGTTCTTGCGAATCTAATATCCATCAACGCGAGACCCTTACCTTCACCAACAATTTCTTCAAACCCTAAAAACGCTTTAGGAATTCTTAGTGCCGCCAATAACTTCTTTTGTATATATTCAATATCCGCAATCTCACCTAAGTTCTGTGCCCCAGGTAATGTTTCAATTGGGGATGTTTGACCCGGATCTCTAACAGGTATAAAATAATCTTGATCAACCGCCATTTGGTTATATCTCATATCAACTTGTCCATTTGATGGATCCACTACTTGGTCACGTTTAAATTTATTTGCAACACGTTGTACATATGATTCAATATCTTTATCATCCATATTACCCACAAAGACTTTAAATACTCTTCTTTCGGGTGCTCTTGATGTTCTATAAATTAACATTGCATCTTCAGCAAGTAACAATTGTTTCCAAATACGTCTAACTTTATCTAACATAGACGTTCCATAAGGTAATTTTCTGTCGTCACCTAACAATCTAAAGTGTGCAACTTCCCATGCTTGGAATTCCATATCTTTATTCTTCCATGCAAATCTTAATTCTCTACTTGGTATCGTTACATTAGATGAAGGTTCTGCCTTATGTACATTAGATGCGGCCCCCTCGTGTCTTTCGATTTCAATATTAGGTAACTGTTGACAACCTACTACTCCTCTTTCAGGGTCTATCTTTAAATAAACAAAATTGTCTCCATACTTACCCAAACCTCTACACCACATTTGTAGGTTAGTGTTTATGTCTAAAACGTTCTCAAATAAATTGGTTAATATATTTTTAACTCTTTTTGATTCGGAATATACTGTTAGTATATCCCCTTTTTCTGAGAGTGTTGTTGATTCTTCAGAATATATATCTAACGCCGCAGAAATTTCAGGTGTAAATTCCATAGATTCATAATCATAATACGCCGCCAATCTATTTGGTTCATAGTAAACCGATTGGTTATATAATGATTGGTCAAGTTTAGACCACTTATCTGCAATGTATTGTGATTGTTGTTGTTGAAGAAGTTCTTTTTCATAGTCTTCTCTGCTATCTGTTTTTAACAGTTGGTCTCTATCAAATTTATATTGCGGTGGTTTAGAGGGTTCGTCGGCAGTAAAACCGAAAACCTTTGTTAACCTTTGATATACCGTTAAATTTTGTTTTGCCATATTAATAAATATTAGTCTTTATAATATACGAAATTTTTTTGACATTTTAAACTATTTTAATCACCTATAACCCCTTTTACTAAATAACCAACTATATTCCATATATTGATCTTTAGTCACATTTTGGTCTGACGGATTATATGGTTTCCCATCAGTCGCCATAGAACCGACAGCATCAAACGCAGTTCCGTGAGAGTAAAATGATTTTTTAGTTTCATAAGTACGTTCAGATAATAACCAAGAATCTAACATCGCCTTATTTGCGGTATCGTTTCTTTTTAATTGTGTAAAACATACGTCACCCACATACATCGCAATTGCCATCGCCATAATTGCATCATCGTGGGCACCTTTCATGTGGTTTGGTCTACCATTGATATAAACGAATGTGTTAAGTTCATTTAATAATCTTGAAGACCTAACCATAAATCCATGTCTTAGTCTCTCTTCAAACGCAGCGACTATTTGAGTTCTTTTATTGTTGAAGTTAATACCAGGTATCTTTTCTTGGGCTTTCTTATTGTATTGCCAAATATTATTTGAATTAACTCCATCAATATATTGGTCTTTATAACCCATTTCCTGTAATTTACGAGAAGTTGCGATACCCATACCACCCGTAATATCTGTAGCGACAAACGCCTTATATAGTGTTCCCCACTTATAGACGATCGATGCTAAATCATCAGGTGGTATCTTACCAACATATTCCGCAACTTGTTCATTTTCGTCAAAATCGATTACACATATAGATGATGAATCCGCACTATCTCCACGTGATACGTCAACACCCATAATATATCTGTGACCCTCAACAGGTTCTTTCCATAACCAAAAAGTACCCTGCATATATTTCTCTATGGGGTCTTTTATCATGGTCTTCCTTATGTTGTCTTGTACACTGTTTGGGATAACACCATCACCAGACCCGAGGAAGTCACACTCCAATTCCTGTGCGATTTTTCTTTTGTCATATTTGAATTTTTTTGCCATGTTCTCAAACCAATGAGAATATGGTTTATATCCTTCCTCAAGTAATCGTTCATATTCCTCCCAACCCTGTTCTAAAATTATTTCATCATCATTATATTGTTCTCTATTCAACATGTAATGTATGATATCGTCCACTTTAATCCATTTTAAGTCACTTGCATATCTTGGATCTTTAAACCACCTTAAATCGGTTATTTTAAAATCATTCATACCTCGTAATGCCTGATCATACACCCCATAATAAATTGGATCATGTCCGTTAGGTGTTGAAATGAGAATTACTTTACCACCCGTAGATAGTGATGCCATACACGCCGCCCAAAAATCTTCTCCTGCTTCTATGTATGCCGCCTCATCAAATACGAGTACCGTTGGTGTGTAACCACGAAGTGCATCGGCCGATGTCGCGACCGCTTTGACTTCACAACCATTATTCATACGATACCTACTTTCTGAGTTCTTATCGGGTGAGAACCCAACATTAATCCATTCAGGCCATTGATCTAAGAAACCTCTAACCTTATTAGCCATCTCTATTGCGGTATCCCTTTTGTTTGCAATTATAAGAACCCTTTCAGGTTCTTCTGGTTTTGCTGTTTGTATTTTCTTGGATAACCATGCCGCAGTTACTGTAGATACACCCGCCTGTCTATACTTACGAGTTATATTTTCATTATAGTTGTCGTAATCTTTAATTAATTCTACTTGGTCGGGAAATAACTCTAACGGAACATATTTCTTTTGAGTATTGTCATATGTAGTTAAATAAGTTTTCAGAGCATACGGAGTATCCTTTAAGATCTTAGCGTATTCTTTTAACTGTATGAGTTTTTGTTTATCCATATCCTATAAATACAAAAAAAGTGGTCTATTGACCACTTTCTTATAATCCGTGTTATTTAATTGTCGTCTTCAGGAGAAAATGTAATTCCTAATGACCCTAAGAATCCTGAGAGACCATCATCATCGTCGTCTCCATATTCTCTATTGTATTGGTCTTCTTCGTAATCTTCATTTTGTAAATCTTGTACAATTTGATCTACCATATTATTTAGAATACGTTTACCCATTTCAGTACCTCCCATAATTTCTTTAGCCACTCTGAAGAATTCCTTAGCATCTAATTGAGAAAATCTTGAGAAAAGGTAATTTTGAATGTGTGTCATGTCTTCTTGGTTTAACCTATCAGGATATGAAGATCTAAATTTCTCCCAAATAATTGGTCCTAATCTTAAATCCCAAATTTCTGAAGGTAAGGTGTCAGTTTTACCCATCACCATTTCTGCAGATCTTGGATCGTCGGGTAAACCTTGTGTACCCATAATTTCCATTACTCCTTTAATTACTTCGTGAATCAATGCGGGGAAAAATACCGCTCTTGCAATAATTGTAGGTGGATCAGTTTCTGTATCAATTTCCTCTTTACCGGCTTGTTTTCCATCACCCATTCCCATTTCCATCATTCCGTCGGGTAATACCCAATAAAGTAAATCGTTTACTGACATTAATATACCGTATTGATTTACAATGTTTGGATCTCTTTCAGTTAATTCATTTGCAACCAACTCAAACATATAATGTCCTTTTTTAGATGCCCCTTGAATCAATGCGTTTATGAATCTTCTTTTAGCGGTTTCAGCATCGAATTTTTCCATTGCATCCATGAAGTCTTCTAAACCATCTTCCGCCTCTTCAGGGTTTACACCAAATTGTTGTTCTACCTCTTCTTCACTTGGATCTTCTGATTCTTTAGAAAATCCTTCTGAATCTATACCACCTATACCGACTAATTTCGCATCGAATTGTAGTGTGTCATCGGGTAGTGCCATTTCTTTCTTAACGAGTTCTACCGCCAAGTTCTCTAAATATTCTTTATTTTCTTGTTCAAATTGTAAAACTCTCATTAATGTTCGTTGCATAGAACTCATTAACTGAGTGAGTACATTTTGATCTGTTACGTTCCCTTCTTCACCTGTATATCTTTTTACTTTCGCGACAACATCTTTAAATCTCTTAGATGCTAATAATTCCTCAAAATTAGATTCGACTCCATCTTCAGGAACTTCAGGGAATGATGGGTTATCTTTAAAAGGTGTTTCTCTTGACGACAATTTATCTTCAATGTCAGGAGTCATTCTTTCGGGACTATCTCCGTAATCTACAGGCATTTCTTTTAAACCCTTTATAGTTTCTAATAGTTCTTTTTTACTAATCATTCTGCGGCCATTTTTAAATCAAGACCAATAGAATCAAAACTTAGTTGTTTTGGTAATTTAGCCTTAGGTTTTGGTTTATGTTTTGGTTCAAAAGGATTTTCTCTTTTTGGTTTACCTGGTTTTGTAGTTGGTTTTTCTCTTACAGGTGTGTCTGTGTCTGGTTTAGACGGTTCAGGTGACTGTTCGTCCACACTAAAGTAGTTTTGAGCCGCAGCTAATGCGTCGGGTGAGTCTGAAAGTGAACCAATCATTTCGTAAATTTCTTTTTTAGTGGTTACTTCTGTGTGGTAGTTTTCTTTAACAAGACCTTCTACCCATTCCCCAATACTTGGTTCTTCTTTTAAAATTCTTTCACCTAAACCTTTAACTTGTTTATCCGATAATTTAGAAAGAAATTTTTCTGTAAATCCCTCATTTAAAAGTTCTTTAATTAGTTCGTTTCTTTTCATTGTCCCGTATTATAATTTAACTCTTCTTTTATTAGTGTAAAACCTCTTGATTCTATTTTTTCGTTGACCTTTTCCATTTTTTCACCAAAGGAAAAAGTAAGTCTATCAAACTCACTTTCAAAATCAAACTTTTCCCAACCTAATGAGATGACACCATCGACAGCATCTATAACTCCAAAGTGATCTGATTTTTGGATTAAGTCTAATTCTATGTCACTATTTTTAAGGACACCAACTAAACTAATATATTCTAAGTGTGGGGATAAAGGTTCTGTAGATGTGGACGCTGGTATGTGATACCATTCTTCTATATCAAATTCGGTTTGATCACTAAAAATAAATTCATATTGTTTCTGACCTTTATAATCGGAACCAATCTCATTGATATAGATAAGTCTCATATTACTTAAAGTATTTACTCAAAGTTTCACCAACAGTGTCGTTGATTTCACTCTTGAGTGCATCTAAGTCAATCTCTACCATATCTTCTTCCTCTGACATGTCACTACTAGAACTCAAATCAGCAATGTCCGCTAACTCTTTTTCTTCAATTTCACTATCTTCTTCGTATGTGACAAATTTTTCACCTTTTCTTTTAGCGTCTTCCACTCCTTGTGTGTCGTCTTTAGGAATATTTAATTCTTCTTCATCGACAGGTGCTGTGATAAAACTTTCTAGTTTATCCATTATTTCGTCTAACTCTTCATCAGATGGTTCATCAGATGGTTCATCACCTAATGATTCTTCATCAGAAGGAAGTTCGTCAGACATGTCACCACTAAAATCTTCTTTAGGTTCGAACCTTTCTGCAATTTCTTCTTTATCCTCATCGTCTAATGCATCAATATTGACAGCGGAAAGAACCATATTAATAACATACTTGATGTCATCACTTTCCATTCTTTCTTTTACGTCTCTTAACGCTTGACCTAATTTACCTGAGAACTTTTGAACTTCAGCCATATAGTCTGATCTTTTAGACTCTTCTTCACCTTCCTCATCACTTGATTCGGGTTCTTCAGACGGTAATTCGTCTTCAATACTGTCATCTGCAGGTGGTAGATCATCAATAGGTGCGTCATCCACAGGTAAATCCGAAACAGGTTCTGCAGGGACATCCTCAACAGGAGCATCCGAAACAGGTTCTGCGGATTTTGTTTTTAAAACATATTTCTTAGCCTCATTAAGTGATTCTTGACCACTGATTAGTTCTAACCTTTTTAATGCTTCAGCATATGAGTTGAATTTATTTTTGTTTTTCATGAAAATACCACCAATGTAATCTAAAGAACCTTCAGTAAGTCCTTTCTTTACGAAATAACCTTCTTTCTCTTTTACGATTCCATATACACCATTAGAAGATTCCTTAATAAACTCAGTCTTTTGAGTCTGGTTACCTTCGTTTAGTGAAGTTTTATTAGACCTACCATAATTGGCAAGTTCCATAATTCTCTTAATTTTTTCATCCCCCTGTAGTTTTTCACTACCTAATGGTTTAAGATCTGACATATTCTATTAATTATTAATAACTTATTCTTATACTATAAATACAACAATATCGAGAAAAATATTTTGATACCTATTGTTCTATGGATAATTTATTGTCTGTGGTTTTAGTTTGTATATCTAATAACTTACCGATATACCCATTTCTTCTTAAAAGTTTGAACGCTAAATTCTCATATGAGAACTCACCACCAGTATCCAAACCACTTTGTCTAAACTTCTTTAATTTAAGTTTTAGTGATTTTATTTCATCCGAAACATTATCACCTTTTTTAAATCTCAATTCAATATCATCGATCTTATCTTCAAAATCTTCAGATTTTTTTAATATCATATTTTTGTCGATGGATTGTATTGTTTTAACTGGTTTAACTACCCACTCATCATTTAAAACAGAGTAGATTCCTGATGCGTGGTGAGGTTCTTTTACGTCCTGTACTTACATCTCACAGTCAAACCCTTTACTAAGATTTTCATGTTCTTTATTCCACAAACTTCTTTTACTGTTAAAGATG
>BCSF01000156.1_pt1 | contig 31008 bp, 44 predicted proteins | sample 1016431 | NCBI WGS metagenome assembly BCSF01 (sample SAMD00045685;SAMD00045686;SAMD00045687;SAMD00045688;SAMD00045689;SAMD00045690;SAMD00045691;SAMD00045692;SAMD00045684;SAMD00045690;SAMD00045691;SAMD00045692;SAMD00045684;SAMD00045685;SAMD00045686;SAMD00045687;SAMD00045688;SAMD00045689, study... | reverse complement strand
TCCCTACAGTTCTCAAAATAGATGGTGAGCATGTTTTGATCGCAGAAGCAGCATTGACCGAAGTCGAAAAAAGGCGGAAGCGTCAAAGCGAGCGAAGTAGAGAGCAATTCGCTAAGGCATCAGACATCGGCGAGATTCCGCCGGTGGTCAACATGACTAGACGTCGTGCTTGCAAGTACGATCTGCATCTTTTTGAGCAGACCTACTTTCCACACTCTACTGGACTCGCTCCATTCGGATCGGCACAGACCAACGTCCTCGAGCGAATCCAAGGAGCAATCACTGGATCGGGTCGCGTATTGAATTGCGAGCCGCGAGGATTTGCCAAAAGCACCAAGTCCGAGAACGCAATCATCTGGGCAGCACTTTACGGCCATCGTTCCTATGCGGTGCTGTTCGGTGCAACTGGTGACGACGCATCGGATGCGATCGGTTCAATCAAGTCAGAGCTGCAAGAAAACGAGTTGCTGATGGAGGACTTTCCAGAAGTATGTCATCCGATCAGAAAGCTCGAGGGACGTCCGCAGCGGTGCCTGACGCAGACGCAGAAGGGAAAACTGACGCACATCGGATGGACAGCAGATGCGATCGTATTGCCGACCATCGAAGGATCGCCATCCAGCGGTAGCATCATCCGATCGAAAGGTTACACCGCAGCGAGTCGCGGGATGCGATTCAAACGACCAGACGGAAAGCAACTGCGTCCAGATCTTGTGATCATCGACGATCCACAGACCGACGAATCCGCAATGTCGCCAACTCAGGTGGCAAAGCGAATGAACACGCTGCAAAAGTCGATCCTGCGTCTCGGCGGTCACGGCCAGAAGGTCGCAGCGGTGATGAATGCAACCGTAATCGCAGACGGTGATATGGTTGATCAGTTGGCCGACCATAAGCTACACCCAGAGTGGCAGGCGGTTCGGGTCAAGATGCTTGAGGAAATGCCTAAAGCTGTCGAGACACATTGGCTAACTAAATACAAGCGGATCCGAGATGACTATGATCCTGATGTGATAGGCGAGCAACGCAAAGCACACGAGCGAGCAACGCAGTATTATCTGGACAACCGCGAAGTGATGGACGAAGGTGCTCAGGTAGCCTGGCACTTTATACCGCTGGAAGATGGCGAGGTGTCAGCAATCCAGCACGCGATGAACATCCTATGCGACGATGGCGAGGACGTTTTTTCGTCGGAGTGCCAGAACGAGCCAAAGCGAACATCGGCAGCAGGTATCAGCCAAGTCAGCAAGAACGAAGTCCGCGAGCGGTTTAGCGGACTCGATCGGTATGTCATTCCGCACAACGCAGCAGCCGTCGTTGCACACTGCGACATCCACGATGCGATTTTGTATTGGTCCGTGGCCGCAATTAAAAATGACTTTACAGGCACGATCATCGACTATGGAACATTTCCAGAGCAACCGTTGCCGCACTTTTCGATGCACAATCTCAAGAAAAAACTGCAAGACGTCACAAAAGCGGAAAGCTCCGAGGAAGCTATCGTCCTCAGTGTTCAGCATGTTGCGGATGCAATCGGATCGAAGGTGTACGCAACGCCAGATGGCGAAACTTTGCAATTAGCTGCGATGTTGTTCGATATCGGTTACAAGCCGGAAGAAGTATCAAAAGGAATACGGCTCTCAAACTTCGGAAACGTCTGCTACGGATCTCGCGGCGTCGGTATTGGACCGACAGAAAAGCCAATGCCGGAATATGATGTCAGTGCTAAGAAGATGCGACGAGCTGGTCCGAATCCGCAGCGTCCTCGCTGGTACGTTCCACGGGAAAGCGTCAGCGGCGTGCCGATTATCAGATTCGATGCGAACTATTGGAAGTCGCTTGCAGCAGCTCGTCTCATGCAAAAGCGTCAGACGGCTGGCGAGTGGACGCTATACGGAAACCATCGAGTAGATCACTCGCACTACTGCGATCATTTAGTGGCGGAAGAACCGATACCGACTACGGCCAAAGGCAGGACAGTCGTCCAGTGGAAGCAAAGACCTAATCAGGAAAACCACTGGTTTGACACGTTCGTCGGCTGCACTGTCGCAGCGTCTTTGATCGGTGTTCCGTTGCCTGGCGGCGCACAAACGCAACCCGTTTCACGTCCAAAACAAAAAGCACGTCGCTCGTTCGTCGATTTTTAGGATATTAAGATGGCAAAAGCGAAAAGGAAAACACACCAGCAGGCGTCGGGAGTAACGATTCCGACAAAGTGTCAGCAATGCGGCAGCACTCGACGATCAAAATACAGCAATAGCCAAGTGCTCGGACCTGGACGAACGTGGCGTAATCTATCTAACATCCCTGCTGGCACTCCATACGTCAGTCTGACCAAGTCGAGATGCGTATGCCTAAAATGCGGACAAGCTCGCGTAGATCAGCGTTTTGAGTTTGACGAATCAACTTTGTCCGCACTGCGTACTCCGAAGTCATCGCAAACCGCAAAAAATGATTGACAATCGCCTGCATGTATACGCAGGAAGAACTCGAGACAAAGATCCGCACGCTGGACTCCGAGATATCGGCAGCCATCGAAAGCGTTACGACGGATGGCACGAGCACCAAAGTCAATCTTAACGCTAAGAAGGCGGAGCGTGATCGCTACCTGCAAATGCTGCAAAGCCAACGCAGCAAAAGACCACCAACAGCACGCATCAACATTTGGGGTGGCTGATGGCAGGGTTACTAAATCGCATTCAGTCAATGTTCGGGTACGACGCTCTGGAACCGCAGGGACGTCGTAAGAAGATCAGCCGAGCAGTCTACCGAGAAGATTACCACACACGCGGCAACAAGCATCGAGGATTGCAGGCAAGCTCTGCGGATCTCGTGCGGAACATGTCGCTTGCTGGGTGGATGGTTCGCCGTCACTTGGATTATGTCGCTCAGTTTGAGTTCCACGGAAGGAACGAGGACGAAGCAATCAATCGCCAGATCGAGCAGTTGATGCTTGAAGATTCTAGGCCATCACGAGCCGACATCTCTGGCCGTTTCACGCGAGAAAAGCTATTCCGGCTTGCTGAAGCTCGCCGCGTGCTCGATGGTGATACGCTGCTTGTCAAATTGCGTGATGGTCGGATGCAGGGAATCCAAGCGGATCTCGTGCGTGATCCGAATCGCATCCCGCAAAATGAACAATGGATCAATGGCGTGCTAATCAACGGCTTTGGCCGTCCGCTTGCCTACGGAATCCACAAGCGTGACGGATACAGCAGCACTGAGTTTGCCAGGCGAGTCAACGCAACGAATCTGATCCACTACGGATTCTTTGACCGTTATGCAGCTGACCAGGTGCGTGGCGTGTCACCGCTGGTATCCGCACTCAATCCGCTGCGTGACGTGTACGAGAACTTCTCGTTTGCTTTGGCAAAAGCAAAAGTTTCGCAGCTCTTTGCGATGGCTTTCTACCGTGATTCACCAGACAGCGTGCTACCGGTTGAAGCAGATCCAGAGCAGGGAACGATCGACGCAGATGGTGATTCGATCGAAGAACCTCGAGGCTTTCAGGCGTTCGTCAAATCGGACACCAGATACATCGACCTTAACCCAGGCGAGAAAGCCGAGGTCATTGAGAGCAAGCAACCATCAACGGAGTTCCAGAACTTCACGCAGTTGGTTTTGCAGGTGGCTCTCAAGTCGCTGGACATACCGTTTTCGTTCTACGACGAATCGCACACGAACTTCTTTGGATCTCGTGCAGCTTGGCTTCATTACGAGCGGAGCTGCAAGGACAAGCGAGACGACCAGATCGAGATGCGTCGGAACTATACCCAGTGGAAGCTGCAAAGCTGGATCGCTGGTGGCCGGTTAGTGCTACCGACCAACATGCGTCAGTCAGACGTTTTGTTCGAGTGGGTGCCTCGCGGGATGCCTTGGTGGGATCCATCGAAAGAAATCAACGGCCACATCGCAGCAATTAAAGCAGGACTCGACACGCCGCAGCGGATCTGTCGGGCAACCGGGACTGATTACTTCGACAACGTAGATGCCATCAGTAAGGCTCTCGCGTATGCGGAGCAAAAAGGCGTGCCGGTTGAGTTCGCAATGCAGGAAGTCCAGCAACCCCAACAAGAGGATGCAAGCGAATGACACATCCAGAACTACCAGTCAAAGAAACGCTGTTCAGAGGTGCTCGTGCGACCGTAGACGAGCCAGTGCAGATCTCTCGGGTCGGCGGCGATTCCAACGCAGGATTGCTGTCTGGCGTTTCACTAATCGCGAAAGGCGAAGCACTCGGCCACGACATGTGGATCGACGAAGTGACACTCATGCAGGTCGCTGAGTTCGCAAACCAAAGCAACAACGGAATTAAATCACGTTTTACGCATCCGAGCATGTCAGCAGATGGCATGGGTCGGCACCTCGGCAGACTCAAGGACGTACGAGTCGAAGGCGAAAAGGTCATCGGTGATCTGCATTTTGCTCAATCAGCACACGCAACGCCGGAAGGCGATCTGGCCGAGTACGTAATGAAGCTGGCGGAAGAAGATCCAGCAGCAGCCGGTCTTTCGATCGTGTTCGAGCATGATCAGGAAGCAGAGCAAAAGTTTATGACTAAGTTCAGCAAAGATTCGTTCATGTCACCAGATGAGAACAACCTGCGGAACTTGCCGCATGTTCGCCTGGCAAAGCTCAGAGCAGCGGACATCGTGGACGAGCCAGCAGCAAATCCAGAGGGATTGTTTGATCGCCAAGGGTTAGCTCGAGACGTTGATGACTTGCTGACCTACGCAGCAGGATTCAGCGATACAAAACCAAAGGCTCTAGCGTTTGGCGTTGATGCCGATCGTGCGAGTCAGTTTTTGCGTCGATGGCTCGATCGCCATCAGTTTTCCATTGTCACCCGTAACGAGGAGTTACCCGAGATGTCGGAGCAACCCGAAGTCGTGGAGTCCGTCACTTCGGATTCTGCACCCGTCGTTGAGTCGTTCACTCGCGAGGATTTTCTGTCTGAGTTGTCGGCTTACGTCGATCGCTTCGGATCGGAAAACGGCCAGAAATGGTTTAGCGAAGGAATCGAACTCGAGGAAGCACTTGGTCGCCAGTGCGAGATGCTCGCCGAGCAAGTCGAACAACTCAAAAGCGAGTTGAGCGAAGCCAAAGAGCAACTCGAAGCCGCAGCAAGCGTCGGTGAAGAACCGATCGATGTCGGCGAACTGCAAATCAATGACAAAAAGCGTTTGTCTGATTTTTTCAGCAACCAAAGCGAAAACTGATCAACCCAAAACAACATCTAAGAAAGAGGAACCTTACCAATGGCATCAACTCCATTACCTGTAGCAGAACTCGTCAAAATCAACGATCAAAACGTCGCAGACGTTGAGATCAGCGATTTGCTCCGCGATGCTCCCGTACTTGCTGCAATGCCAGCAGTTGAAGCGAGCAACGGAACGCTCCACAAATACAACAAGCTCACCACTGAGCCGACTGTTGGATTCCGTTCTTTGAACGATGGCCGAGATCACGATTACACCGTCCGCACAACCGTCACCGAGACTCTACAGATTCTCGATGCTTCGTTCGACATGGATGCCGCAATCTACAACTCGGAACTGGCTTCGATGGAAGCTCGGAGTCATCTGCAAAGTGCTTTTGCTAAAGCTGAACGTCAGATTTTTTACGGAACCAGCGGCAACGGTGACACAGCCGGTTTCAATGGATTCTACAACAGTGCCGATCTCAATGCTCTTGCCGATGACATGGTGATCGACGGTGGCGGTTCGACCGTTGCATCTCAGTCCAGCGTTTACCTGATCCGAGCAACTCCTGATGCAACTGGTGTTGTTTCTGTGTTCGGTAATAACGGGAACATCGACATCGGATCCGCTTATCAGTCGATGATCGAAGGAACCAGCGGACGCTACGACGCTTGGGTCGTTCCTATCGTTGCTTACATGGCTCTGCAACTCGGAAGCAAGTATTCCGTCGGTCGTATCGCCAACGTGGAAAGCTCGCTCACCGATGACAAGATTTACGAAGCATTGGCAGCGTTTCCATCATCGCTTCAGCCGACGCACATCTGCATGAACAGAACTGCATTGAAGTTGTTGCGAGCAAGCCGAACTGCAACCAACGCAACGGGAGCACCGGCACCTCGACCATCGGAAGTCGAAGGCATTCCGATCATCGTCAGTGATCAGATTGTGCAAACCGAGGCAGTGGTTTCCTAATGGCTTTGCTCGATGATGCTCTCGCAGCACACGTTACGACGTTGAATGCTGCGGCTGGGGAAACCGTGACCTACAAGCGAGGATCGTCCACAGTGTCGATCACCGCAGTAGTCGGCCAGTCGCAGTTCGATGAAGTATCGACAACCGGAGAGATCCGGCCACTGTCTAAGACGGTGGACTTTTTGGTTAAGCCAGCAGCACTTGTCCTAGACAGTGCAACGGTTTTACCGCAGCGAGGCGATCAGATCGAGAAAGCAGACGGAAGCGTTTATGACGTACTGCCAGGCACCGAAGGGACCGCGTGGCAGTATTCGGACGGTCGGAGAACATTCCTGCGAATCCATTGTGTGAAACGTGTCGCGAGCTAGTGACCTGCGTGATGCAGTAATAACGGAACTCGATACTCGTCTGACGGGACAAACCGTCGAGGCGTTTATCGTGCCGCATTACACACGCGAAGAACTGACAAGCGGACCGAAGATCGCAGTACGGATTGCAGAGCGTGAACTTGAAATAGACATGGGTCCAGACACCCGCAACATGATCATCGAGATCGGTGTGGTGGGTGTCACTCCGGCACTTACTGGATCTGTTTCAAGTGCTCACCGCTCGCAGGAAGTCGCAGCGTGCGACGTGTTTGATGACCTGATGGAAGAAATCATCGCACTCTGGTCACCGAACGGAGTGCTATCGAAGCGAACGGCTGGTTTAGCTGGCCATCGTTTTATTGGCATCGAGCAGCCGATCATGTTCGATCCACAAAAGCTATACAGCGATGGCATTTGGCTTTCGCTAATTCGTTTGACTTACCAAGACACGACAGACGACTAACAGGAGTTTCCAATGGCGTCCGATTTAGATCGCGGAGCTTACGCAGGTAAGGAGACTTACCTGTATTACAACAGTGCATCCAACGCATCGCCGACTTGGGTCGAAATGGAGCGTGTGCGAAACGTGCAAGTCAATCGCGGTGCTGCGGCTACCGAGGTGAACTTTCACGGGTCATCAGCTACCCGTAATCATCACGCATACGAAGCGTTTAACGGTTCTTTCGAGTACGTCAAAAAACTTGGCACCGATACCGTATTCGCTGCACTCGAAACCGCTCGTGATGACCAAACTATTATCGAACTTTTGCATCTAAACGGTCCCGAGACTGGGGGTGGGACTGCCAGCGTCGGCTGGCGTGCTCCTGTAATCCTCACGGACTTTAGCGAAACGTCGAACGGCGGTGACAGTGTAGTTGTCACGATCAATTTTGCTCTTGCAGATGCTTACACGGCAGCAGGTGCTCAGGTCGATGTATCTGCTTATACCGGAACTCCATAGTCATGAGTACTTCAATCACATGCGGCGAACTAGCAGAACTCGCTTCAAAGCTACCCGAAGGGGAGCTCAAGAAGTGGTGCGATCTGTCATCGGCTGGCGCGGCTGACCGGATCGTATTTGCTGACAGCGAAATGCTCTCGCGTTGTCAGGAAGCTGCTAGTTCGTCAACACAAGAGGGAGCAAAAAGTGAGAGCAAAAAGTGCAAAGTTTCAAAGACAATGAAGGACAAACCTGGAACGTCGCTCTAACGATTGGAAAGGTTAGACAACTTCGCGAGAAGCTCGGATTGGATCTGCTCGATACGCAGCATCACCTGCAAGTGATGAACAGTCTGACCGATCGTCTCGCGTTCGTTTTTCTACTTGTTGAGGGACAGGCAAAAGACCGAGGTATCGACGCGGAAGCGTTGGAGCTTCGGTTTTATGGCGAGGGAGTTGCATCTGCGGCCAGTATGTCATTCCTAAAGGAACTGGAGTCTTTTTTCCAGAGGTTAGGTCAGACCGTGCAGGCTCGCCTAACCGCAAGCTCGATCGAGGCAATGGGAAAAGCTCAGCAACGGTTGGAAGATCTACTGAAAAGTGGGAAAGTCGATTTACTCTTAGAGCAAGCGACGAAGGAGATGGAGGAGATGATGCTTGGCGACGATGGCAATGGATCGCCGAGTTAGCAGCATTGGCCGGTCTTGATCCGTGGCCGTTTACTATTCGCGAACTGGACTTTGCAGCAGAAAGCAAGCTCAGAGCCGAATGGGATCAGACGGCAGAGATCTTGTCCATCAATGCAAACCTGCATGGCGGCGGTCGATATTCGCGTGACGACTTTCATCCGTTGCGGGAAAAGAAACCAAAGAAGTCCAGCGATCCGAGCAAGATATACCGCGAACTGATGGCGAAAGAGAATGGCAGGAACATTCCGCGTAACATTTGAGATGAAGAAGTTTTTCTTCGATCGAAAGGTTGTGCAGAACGCTGTCGATAAGCAACAGCGTCGCGCCATCAGTCGTTCTCTTGCGTTTGTAAGGACGCGAGCAAGATCACTTTTGCGACGCAGGAAAAGTGTAGCGGCACCAGGTAAACCTCCAAGCGTGCATACAAGCGGAGTCGGCTTAAAAACGATTCTCTTTGCCTACGACATGCGGATCAAAGGCGGCATCGTCGGACCAGTTAAGCTAAATCAAGTCAACCTAACTCAGTTAGGTAGCAAGCCTGTTCCATCAATTATGGAGTTCGGCAGTAACGTCAAAATACAAGAGGTGCAATTGCGTCCAGGCGGACCATTTCTGCGGCGAGATCTCAGGCGTCGCAAAAGACATGGACAAAAACGTCGCGTCAGGTCAGCCGTTTACAAGCCTCGGCCATTTATGCAACCAGCATTAGAAATGGAAGCTGAGTCTGGAAACATTCTTTCGCCTTGGTCGAATGTAGTAGGAAGTTAAAAAAATGGCTCAACGCAATATCAAAGCTGGCAGTGCATACGTCGAGATCGGCATACGCAATAGGATCTCAGCAGGTGCAAAAGCGGTTCAAGCCGATCTCAATAAGTTATCTTCGTCTCTAAAAAATCAGGGACAAAGCATCATGCGTCTCGGCGGCGTACTGGCCGCATCGGTGACAGCACCATTGGCGATTGCGATCAGAGCCGGATCACAAATGCAAGAAACGATGGGGAAGTTTAACACTGTTTTCGGTGACGCAGCCGGAGAAGTGCAGGCGTGGGGTGAAACTACGGCTGCTGCGATGGGTATCAGCGAACAAAGTATGATGTCCATGCTAAGTGGAATGCAGGATTTGCTGGTTCCAATGGGTGTTTTACCCGATAACGCGACCAACATGAGCAAGACGTTATCAGGACTCGCTGTCGATCTTGCGTCATTTAATAATATGTCGCCAGAGAAAGCATTTGAAGATTTGATGGCTGCGATGACAGGCAGCGGTGAAGTCATGAAGAAATACGGTGTGATGCTGTCGCAGACTGCCGTAAATCAAGAATTGCTCAACATGGCTCTTGATCCAAAGAGAGCGACTGAAGCAGAAAAGGCACAAGCGAGACTAAATATCATCATGCGTGGCACAACTGCGGCACAGGGTGACGCGGTTCGCACCAGTGGAAGTTTTGCTAATCAAATGAAGGCTCTGCGTGCAGGTGCATCGGATGTTGCAGCAGCGATGGGTGGACCGTTGCTTGAAGGACTCGCAGGCGTAATCGGATTAGTTAATAACGCAGTCAGTTCCTTCAAAACGTTCGTTAAGGAGAATCAAGCACTTGTTCAAATCGTCGGAATGGGATTGATTGCCATAGGCGGTATCGGTGTTGCACTTCTAGGAATAGGTGGCTCGCTTTACGCAGCCGGACTTGCGTTCGGAGCATTGGCAACTGCAATAGGTGTAATCTTTTCACCTCTCGGACTTGCCATCGGCGGTGTTGCTGCTCTCGGCTTTGCACTCGTCAAATACAGCGACATCGGAAGCCAAGCTATCGACGCACTTAAAGCTCGATTTGGTCCACTGGTTGAGGATGTTCAGAACGCAGTCGGTGCAATCATCGCCGCACTAAAAGCCGGAGACATGGAGAAAGCATGGGAGCTCGTTTCCGGCATGATAGAGATGATTTGGCTCGACATGACGGATGAGATCCGAGCCGCGTGGGTAAACATGCTCGGATTCATACTGAATACAGGAAGCACCATTGCAGAATCTATCGGTCAAGTGTTTCAAGGACTTGCCAGTGTTCTTGAGACGATGATGTCGTACTACAAAAGTTTATATGACGAGATCTACAACGCAGTGCTGGATATCGGAGGTGAACTTACTGGCGTCCGCACGATCGGGGAACGGTCAAGCGGATTTGAGGCAAATCTAGGCGGCGTAGGCTCAGCGGCACAAAGCGGCATTGACTCGCTCCGGCAGTTCGGTGTTGCGATGGAGGACGAAGCTCGAGGACGCAGAGAGCAACGGCAGCAACAACGAGACGAGGACGCAGCGGCAAGGCAAGAACGTCGGCAGCAACTCGGCCAGCAGATGCAGCAAGAGTTCAAAGCCGCACAGGTGCAAACAGACGAACGTGCAAAGGAGCAAAAGCGTCTAAATGATCAAATCAAGATTTCTGCGGAAGGACTCGAAGCACCAGGAGCAGGCAGAGCGGGTCCGAGCGGCACATTCTCCGCATTCGGTGCAGCAATAATAGGAGCGGCACCCGTTGAGCAGCGAGTAAGCGATCCTCTTCTTCTAAAGGCGCAGGAGGCTGGCAACAATTTGCTAAAAGAATTAATTAAGCACAACAAAAAACAAAACATTGCTGTTATAGGAGAGTAATCTTGGCGAGCGATTTATACACCCCACTGACTCTGCCATCAGCTCTTCCGAGCTACAAGACTGGACCCGTATACACTGACAATGGATGCACCGTTCGCGAGATATCATCGCGTGAAGGCACCGACTCTGCTGGCGGCTCTACGGCTTCAATAACGTGGAGAGTTTCGGGTTCAGCAGATCCTACGGTCGGGCGCACTGCTCTTTTTAATCTTGGATTGGAGCCGACTGTCACCACCGGACCATTAGACAACGTATTCGATGGAATGGGTCTGTCATCTCTTTCCAGAGAACGTGTAGCGGATGAGATTTGGGATTTCACCGCTGAGTATAAACAGCGAGAACCAGAACCTGGTGAATTTACAGTTTCGATCGATACAACAGGTGGAACAGTAAGGCAAACTTATGCTTTCAGTGAAAGCAGATATGCTGCACCTGCGCAAACCGCTCCGGACATGGGAAAAGCAATCGACGTGCAGGATTCCAAACCGCAAGGAGTCGATCGCGTTATCCCATCGTTAAAAATAAACATCAGAGCGAAAATAAAAACTGCCAACGTCGGTCATCCGCTGACTTATTCATCTTTAATAACATCTCTAACTGGTACCGTAAATAACTCTGTGATGTTTGCTTCGGCACCATCAGAGACTCCTGCTTTCTCTGGATTTGCTGCTGGTGAACTACTTTTTCTTGGTGCTCAGGGTGATATCGTCGCGGACAATCCGACTCTCAATTTCTCCTTTGCTGCAAGTCCTAATCTGACGTCTTTGACAGTTGGAGATATTACCGGAATCACAAAAAATGGCCATGACTTCATTTGGTACGCATTCAAAGATGGTATTGGTGCTAACTATCTGCCGGTAGTAGCACCCAGAGCAGCTTATGTAAATCGCGTTTATCAGGAAGCGGATCATACTCTTTTGAAAATTGGTGTTTGATGGCTACTGATTTGAAATTTAACGCCGGTGATCCAGTCAGTGCAAAAAAGCTCAACACGATCGTCGATCGCCTGCCAGCTAACAATATAGGATCGCCGGTAGGAGGCATTCGAAATTCACAGACGGTGGTCAGAGTCAGAAATGATGGTCCATCCGTAGTGATCGGCGAGCTAGTATATCTCGATCAATGGCTGGGTCCGCAGCATGATCAAGATGAAGCAAAAAACGGAATGATCTTCAAGGCGATTCGTCCAGTCTGGTCGAGCAAAGTCGGTCTGATCGGTGTTGCCTATCAACCGATCGCAAACGGTGACATCGGACTCGTTGTAGTTGGTGGATTATGCGTCGTTAAATTAAGTGCAGCACCAACATCTGATCAAAAGTATTGTTTTGTAGATCCCATCGAACCTTGGAAAGCAAAACCATCATATAGCGGCTTTGGAAAAATAATTGGCCAATGGTCGCCTACAGGACTGGAATACGGTTTAGTGATTGTCGGTGATCATCAAAATTTATGGCAATACTCTTTGAATGTAGATAGTGCGGCTCCAAGTGCGACGGCTGCTACTCTTAAAGATCGTAGAGGCAACAACTACGGGACCATTGATTTGCTAGATCCATTGTCAATCATGATCGATCAAACAGCAGGCGACACTGGATGGTGTATTCAGTGTGGTAACGAGTTCGAAGCTATCCAGGCACCTTGCACATGAACCGCAGAAACCCGCAATGCTGCTGCGACGTTACCGGCTGCTGCGAACTTCAGGTGGTCAAACCTCTGCCGGTTAGAACTGTCGATGGAGGTGGCAACGTAAGCTACAGCGATACCGCGTGGAATGCTTCATACGTTACTGGGATAAGCGGGACGGATAACACCATCCCAGCTAACACCACTGTGACTATTTCAGTGCCGATTGGATGCACGGACTACGTTGTCGATGTCGAGGTGCTTGATGATGCTGGTGGAAACGTCACAAACAGCAGTCCGGGACTTACGATCAAGGTCGGCGACTGCTTGCAGGTATCCAATGAACTACGAGCTACCACGCCAGCGGAACTTTTCGGAGCGAGTTATACATCGGACGTTATACAGTACCCGACTCTATTTTCGCAGCATGAAGTCGAAACAATGAGCCGAGGTTCTATTTCTCCAGGATCTTACACGCCGCCTTTTTATGGTGAATATTACGCGGCTTACCGGTTCTATGAAGTCTTTGCTGATCAAGTCATGGAAAGTGGGACTTACGGATATAAGCAACCACCTTACAGATCTGATGTGTCAACATTATTTGGTAAAGTTGCGGCAAGTGATCGCCTGCCACACGATGCTGGTGGATTAACGGTTCAGATCACAATCGAAACCGGAGCAGATGCAGTTGAGATCGGATTGATACAAGTTCACTCCGGCCATCTTTCTTGTTCATCCATAAGCTCATTGGACGGTGTTCCGAGCGGCACTGGATGCTCGGGAGACGATCCCGTTTACACGGTCACAGATCCTGCGTCCTTAGTGACTGACAACGCGACTAGCACACAAACATCGTCGATGTCGGGGACTGTTCAATCTAGTGGAACTTGTGGCAGTTCAGGATGCACATATACCTACTCAACGTCCTTTAACTTCAGTCAGTGGACAGGTAATCATCAATGGGATCTTTTTTGGTACGATCTTGCTGGTTATCAACCGAATCCCGACACTTCAAGTTTCATCGACGAAGGCAGCAGTGCATCTGCCGCAAAAGAAACAAGCCTTTTGGCATATTTAGCAAAATGTGCTTCCCATAGTTGGACTCATGCTGATCGTTTAGTCGATTGGCGTGCGTTTGATTGGATAGAGCCGGAATTGAACAGTGCGACGTATGCAATAAGCAATACACTGTCTATCACGGGTGGTTGTAATATTGTTGCCGAAACGCAAGCCAATATTACGGCAGACCTCGATACTATTCGTGACGATAGAATTTACCCGGCAGGAGGTCCGTGGTTTGCAGGACAATATGCCGTTGACGGTTTCCCTTGCATCGAGCCTAGTTGGTGTACCGGTGATCCGCAGCAAGTGTGGGAAAACATTCAATACACTGCATATCCTCCGACTAATTATTTAGCAAGAAACTGCAAACCGATACTGACGGAAACAGCAGTATCTAACTTCTGGAATCTGAGTGGATCTTTTTCCTATCCAGTCGCGAAAGGAAGTGCAACCGTCGCTAGAGCTTGGAACTTCACGAGATCCGCAATACCAAGCCAAGCAGCTATAAATTGCAGTTGGACATATTCACGCAACCTTGTAGATGTCGATGTCGATGAAGATGCAACGATTAAGAAAATCCCGTATTACTCCGATACAGATTTGAATCAGGTTTATATTGGCGGAAAAAGTTTCTTTCAGCTACCAACGCGAGATAACCATCTCAAAAACTTGCAACTTTATATCGCTGATGAGGCATCAACATTTTCTGCCACAAACGGCGTCGTGATGAATTACACGGCTGTAAATTTTTCAACTACACGACCGGACTACGCAACGTGCGGCTGTGCTTGCACAGCTAGTGAATTGTTCCAAGATGACATGATTGGCATTCCGATATTCCCTAGTGGTTTTTGTGGTTATTATCACAGGTGGATGGAGTTCACAGACGGAACGGATACTTGGTACGTTAGGTGGTTTAATACATATCCGTACAATTTAACAAACTGGCAGTTCTTATTCCGTCGTGCGAGCGATTGCAAGGAGATTGAGTTCACAGGCGTCAGTAACGCTCTGCCATCGACCAGTGGATCGGTGACAAAGACAGCGACCAATTCAAACTCAGATACTCTTTCGATCGACGTGCTGGCATGATCTGCGAGTGCGGTGCTACCTTCAGGCGATTGCATCCCGATGAGAACCATTGCAGGTGCGGTGCAATCTACGACGGCCAAGGCAACGAGGTCGGCCAGCATCGGCGTACGCTTAAAGTTCAACGTGAACAGCCAGCACCAAAGAAGCCGGAGAACGTCGGAACAGCTCTCGCGTCATTGATTCCAGACTGGGCCGTAGCCAACAAGGAAGGGTGCGGATGCCGTGACTTCGAAGCGAAGATGAACCGTTGGGGAATTGCTGGATGCGTCGGCGAACACTATGACGAGATCATTGAGCATTTGGTGAAGCAAACGGACAAGCTGATTCCGTTATTCCGCAAGATTCCAGAGTCCGGACGGCGAGTGATGGCAAAGAAACTGCTCAATATGGCAATCGAGAAAACGAAAAAAAGTATCTGATCGGTGTTGACTCGATCTTGCGTGATCCGTATCTTTGCAAACGTCACGCACCAATTAACAAACCTTTCAGGTCTTAGACCTACCCCGGCACTGGTGCGTGACAGCTAAAGTGAACCGGGGTTTTTTTATGTTATGGCTAAAGGAGAGCAAACCAATTAGAGAGCGTCAAAGACTAACGATCACACATTTTGAGAAGGAGAGCAAAATGACACGAGAGCGAATATTTGGAAGCGACACTGAGTTCTGCGAATGGATGCGAAACTGTAAGGATTTGCCATCTGTCGGTCGGGACTTCGGACTATCGGCATCAGATAACGATGTAACGCTGCATCGATACATGACTTCGGTGGACCAGCAAGGCACCAGAGAAGTCCAGGCATTGATGCAGATTGAGGTAAAGACTCGCAGAGGAAAGCCGACGACAGCTCAGATGGATACGCTGTCAAAGCTAAATATGTTCTGCGGCCAGAAAGACACTGATCAAGGAGTGGTCAGGTTTTTCGGGGTTTTTCTCTTGGTTATGTCAGGAGTCGATCCGGATTCGTCCGAGTATATGTGGTGGGGAGTGATCCCAAAGGGACTTATTGAGTCGGACGCAGCAAAGATTGAGTGGCACCAGATCGACAAGCAAAAGCTGATTGAGCTGATGCGGTTCGATCGTCATCCACGCAATCTAAAGACGCTCGCATTTAGGCGTCATCATGCGTCCAGGACAATCTACGAGCAGCAGCAGACGCCGCTCGGTTTTGAGGTTTGGAAACCAGTAACACACAGATCATAAGGAGGTTAAAGCGGTGGGGACTTATCTGGATTTCATAGACGGGAAAAGAAAGTCATTACAGCCATGTGGGTTCGATCCAGTCGGGGATATGAACAAGCATCTGTTTGACTGGCAAGCTGTAATAGTTGAGTGGTCGCTCAAACGTGGCCGAGCTGCATTGTTTGAGGAATGCGGACTCGGCAAGACGCTACAGCAGCTAAGTTGGGCTGAGCAAGTCGTCAAAAAGACGAACAAGCCAGTAGTGCTGCATTGTCCGGTCGGAGTGCGACAGCAAACAAAATCAGAGTCGGAGAAGTTCGGCATTGATGTTGATGTGCGGATCGCAAATGAGCAGTCAGATGTCGTGACCGGCATCAATTTGGTCAACTATGAAAAGCTGCATCACTTCGATCCGAGCACGTTTGCTGGCGTCGTCCTCGATGAATCGTCAATATTAAAGAACGCATTCGGCAAGATAAAACGTCAGCTCGTTGATGGTTACAGCAAGACGCCATATCGTCTCGCCTGCACCGCAACGCCAAGTCCGAATGATCACATCGAGCTAGGCACTCACGCAGAGTTTCTTGGCGTTTGCGAACGCGAGGATATGCTAAGCAGGTATTTTGTGCATGACGGCAGTGACACGTCCAAGTGGCGATTGCGTGGACACGCGAAAAAGCATTTTTGGGAATGGGTCGCATCATGGTCCGTTTGCATATCAAAGCCAAGCGACATTGGCGGCGATGACAAAGGATACGAATTGCCGGAGCTTTACATTCGGAGACATACAGTCGAAGCAAAAGAAGATAAGCACCCAGATGGCTTTTTGTTCAATACTTCAGGAATATCGGCGACGACCGTACATGAAGAAAAGCGACTAACGTGTGAGGCTCGATGCGATCGTGTTGCTGATTTAGTCAACGAATGGGACGAGCCGGTGATCGTCTGGTGCGATACGAATTATGAAGCAGACATGCTGCTAGAAAAGCTGAACGATTGCTCCGAGATTCGAGGATCGCATAAAGAGTCATACAAAGAGCAGTTGTTGCACGAGTTCAGCACAGGCAAGGTAACGAAGTTAATAACAAAGCCAAGCGTTGCCGGATTCGGCATGAACTGGCAGCATTGTCGGCGTCAGGTCTTTGCCGGACTAAGCTACAGTTTCGAGAGCTATTACCAGGCAGTAAGGCGTTGCTGGCGATTCGGCCAGAAGCAAGACGTCTACGTTGATATCGTCCTTGCAAATACAGAGGCATCATTGCATTCAGCCGTTGCAAGCAAAGAAGCAGACCATCGCTTGATGAGATCCGAGATGGCTGAGGCCATGAGATCAACATCAAGAAAAAACATCGGCATCGATAAGGGAAAGGTGCGGTATGCACCAAAGATCGATGCTGACATTCCATCATTTATAGGGAGCTAAAAATGAATAGTGCGATCAATCAAGAGTCGGGTGATTCGTGGCATCTTTATCACGGAGACTGCTGTGAGGTGCTCGGCTTGCTGCCAGATGACTCAATGGACTTTAGTGTATTCTCTCCACCGTTTGCGAGCTTATACGTTTATAGCGACAGCGAGCGTGACATGGGAAACAGTGAAAACGATGAGCAGTTCTTTGAGCACTTCGGCTTTCTTGTGGATCTGCTGCTCAAGAAAATCAAGCCAGGTCGATTGGTTAGTGTTCACTGCATGAATCTGCCATCGACAATTAGCCATCAAGGGTACATCGGCATCAGAGACTTTCGCGGGGACATTATCCGGCGATTCGTAGAGTCAGGATTCTATTACCATAGCGAAGTTTGTATCTGGAAAGATCCTGTTGTGGCAATGCAGAGAACAAAAGCTCTCGGATTGCTGCACAAGCAGATCAAGAAAGACTCGACAATGAGCAGACAGGGAATCCCTGATTACATTTGCACATTTAGAAAGCCAGGCAAAAATGAAAATCCCGTAGCAGGTGAATTTAATTATTTTGCTGGCGATGTCGATGAGTTCAATAAGCGAGAGAATCCTGGCAATCTGTCGATCGACATCTGGCAGAGATACGCATCTCCAGTCTGGATGGACATAAAGCAGAGCAACACGCTGAACAGCAGGATGGGACGCGACAACAATGACGAACGTCACGTCTGTCCTTTGCAGCTCGATGTTATAGAGAGGTGCCTGCAACTTTGGAGCAATCCAGGTGATGTTGTGCTTTCACCGTTTGCTGGAATTGGATCAGAGGGTGTTGCATCACTCCGAGCCGGGAGAAAGTTCGTAGGCGTCGAGCTGAAGGATAGCTACTTTGATGCCGCTGTTGGGTTTTTACGTTCCGAGGAAAAAGAGCAGAATGTTCCTGCTCTGTTTTAGTTACTACAAGGAGAGCATGATGCTAATTTTGACAAGAAAAGAAGATCAAGGAATTGTGATTGAGATGTGTGGAAAAAAGATAGAAGTCGTCGTAACAAGGACTGACAGCAACAAAGCAAGGATCGGAATCAATGCACCGCTCGAGGCTAACATCGTGAGAGCGGAACTGCTGAAGAAGCCAAACATCGCAGAGCCTGCGTAGTGCTGATTTTAGTAAGCGTGGAATCAGACTCGTCACGGCGTAGGTAATGCGATGGCTAAAAAGACAAGTTGCTGCAATCACTGCGGCAGGCAAACTAATAACACGATCTGCGACGGGTGCAGATGTGTAACGTGCAGACGATTGAAAGTATTGTGTGAGTGCAATGGAAGCAGAAACAAAAGACAAGCTGCCGGAGTATTTATTAAGAGCCGAGGCAGTCAGAGCGGTAGTGTCCAAGATCACGACCGATTTGATGGAGTTAAATAACGAAGAGCATGTTCTGAAGAATGAGGCGATAAAGCGAGCAGATTTTGAAGCGGCTTTGCGTCATTCAGAGAGAGCGTCGGCTTTTTACGAATCATCTAGGATAGCGTTCGATCATATAAAGAGAGGACTGTATTGATGCTGTTTGCAATTATTGGAGTCGGTGTTTTGGCACCGTTTGCACTGGCGTTTGCATTGCTGCTGTCGATGCAGTCAGATGCGGATCTGAAAATTAAAGAGATACATCAGATCGCAGACGACTGGCAGAAGTACCTAGACAACTTTGACACGGGATCAAATTATGACATTCGACATGGATCTGCTGTTTCAAATATTATCGCCGATGATCGTAGTGCTTATCGCCGTTTCGATGATGTGCTGGCTCGCACCAAGTGATGAGGACATAGACTGATGACATTAGTGCTACGAGGTGAAAGACGCAGAAGTTTTGATCCGCAGTGGGAAATAACTAAACAGCAAAACAGACTGCCGGACGATCCGAAGGCAGACGTATATGGCAAGCAAGGGGACATCATGCTGATGTGCTTGCGAGCTTATGAAAAAGGACGTCAGGACGAAGCATCGGACTGGCTTGAGATCGTCAACGAGATGAGTGCTGCCGGTCGGGTCGGTAGTGCATACGATGTTAAATCTTCAGGAGAAAAGGAAGATGAGTGAATTGATAGAGGTGCTTGATGATGGTGACGCGGTGGATGTCACAACGAGCAAAGATGCAGAGACGGCATTGTCAATCGTCGAAGCTGATACCAGGACGTTCGAGCTGAAGCAGAGGGAAGCTAAATTGCTTTCATCATCCTCTCTGGTGCCTAAGCAGTACCAAGGCAACATCGCAGACGTCGTGGTCGCGATGAATATGTCTAAGCGTATGAATGCAGATCCTCTGATGGTAATGCAGTCGCTGCACATCATCCACGGTAAGCCTGGATGGTCAGCACAATTCTTGATTGCGAGCTTCAACGCCTGCGGACGTTTCGGTGCTATCTATTACGAGTTTAGTGACGCAAAAGATGAGTGCGTAGCTATTACGACCGAGCTGGCCACTGGCCGAGAGATCCGAGGTCCGAAGGTAACGCTCGAGATGGCCAAGAACGAGGGATGGTCTACAAAGTCAGGAAGCAAATGGAAAACGATGCCGGAGCTGATGTTACGATATCGAGCCGCCGCATTCCTGATTAGAACAACAGCACCAGAGATTGGATTGGGACTCTACACAACAGACGAACTAAAGGATATCAACGATGCCAGCTAACCTAAACAAAGTCCAAGTTATCGGAAACGTTACGAGGGACGTGGATCTCAAGCGGACGCAAGGCGGAACCGCCGTCTGTGACATCGGGATCGCAGTAAACGAGAATAGAAAGGATGCGAACGGACAATGGCAAGAGGAAACGCTGTTTTTGGATGTTACTCTCTGGGGACGCAACGCAGAGATCGCGGACGAGTACGCAGGCAAAGGTGCATCAGTATACGTCGAAGGACGGATGAAACTGGAAGCCTGGACAGATCCAAACGGATACGAGCGGAAGAAGCTAAAGATCGTCGGGGATCGCTTTCAGTTACTTGGTGGAAGATCGGAAGCAAAGCAGCGTCCGACGCCAGCAACAGCACCAGCAGCAAAGGCACCGATGGCCGATGACTTCCCATTCTGAGATGCCGAATGATCGTTGGCATATGATGCAAATCAAGAAAGCTCAAAATATTGATGACCTTCGTGATTGCATCTTTGAGATTGATTATGACAAGTGGGAAGAGATGGAATGGACACTGGACGAAGCAAAGGTGAATCGCGTGCGAAACTACTTTGCGTTCCGGTGCATGTCTTTAGGTATCAGAACCAGCGAGGTGACAAGTGGCCGGTGATTGGATCAAGATGAGGATCGACCTAATGGAAGATCCAGCCGTCATGCAAATGGCGGATGAATTAGGCGTCAGGGAGGAGGCGATCGTCGGCTATTGTCACGCTCTTTGGTCGTGGGTGTCACGCCAATGTCACGCTGATACCGTGACAGGTGTCACGCTTACGTCGCTCGGACGTCGTATAAATCTCCCCGGATTCCCCGAGATGATGTGTGACGTAGGTTGGTTGGAGTACGACGACACCGGCGATCGTCCGGTCATCAGAATACCTAACTGGGACCGTCATTTATCGCAAAGTGCGAAAAAACGGGGAATTGACGCTATTCGGCAGGCGAAACGTCGCAAAAGTGTCACGCAAATGTCACGCTCAACTTGTGACAACAGCGTGACCAGAGAAGAGAAGAGAAGAGAAGAGAAGAATATATCTCTCTCCACCCATGCGGAAGGATTCGCAGACGAATGGCATCGTTGGTGCGAGTTCCGGTTTTCAGTGGACGGACGGAAGATTCCAGAAGTCCAAGCCGACGCGGTTCTGATGGAACTGAACCGCCGAGGACCGGAAAAGGCAAAGCGTGATATCGACTTCTCTATCCAGAAAGGAGCCAGGTCAATATTGGACTCTGATCGCGATTTTGATAAACAACGCAATCCAGGCAGCACCAAGGAGAAGCTCAGGATATGAACGCAACGGATGCACGAGCGGAGCTTGGCCGCGTTCTAACGGCGTTTCCGAGCTTTCGTCAGTGGTTGGAAGGAACTGACCAACCAAACACGACTCTGGATCTCTGGTGCAACATGCTGGCCGATTGTGACGCTAGCGATGTCGCAGAAGTCGTCTCTGAGATCGTGTCCGGCAACCTAGATCCTGTCGGTAGGTACGAGAAATCTGATGCACTTCCAAAGAACATCAAACGAGAAGCCAACGATCGTCGGTTTAAGCGACAATCAAAGCAGACTCAGCAAGAGAACTACCACGGCCACAGCAAAGGAGCGATGGCCGCAGTCAGGAAGATGCGAACCGGATATTGGAGCATCACGCTCGGATCTTGGGTGAAGCAGGGAAAAATAACCGAGCAAGAGAATGATGTCATGCTCGAGGAGCTAATTGAGTGGGACAGAAACATCATCAACGGCATCGAGACAGAGAAGCCGGACTGGATGACAAATGATTGATTTACTTCAGAGAGCATCGACGCTGGCTTGCATCTGCTTCTATGCGGTGCAGGTAGTTGGCGATTGCATGTTGGTAACCGATTCCGCCGGACGCAAACGGTATTTGATTGGTTACTTGGACGACGGGACGGTTTTCTGGGAACGAGTGAAGGAGCAAGACGAATGGACATGATCGTGGCAGCAATACTTGCAGCGATGCCGCCAACGGGAACAAGCATTGAGCCAGCGGCACAAGCACACGCAGAACGAGAAGCCAGGCTAATGGCGGATAGTGGGATTGTGGCTCACATACTCGGACCAGCGGACGGAGCTGCGTTCTCGGGTGTCGGAGCATCGACCAGGAGCGAGCCATCGACCTGCCTGCCGTGGAACTTTGGCAACTCAGCCAGAACGGTGATCGCTGACGCGATCGTGAAAGGCAAGGACGGAAGGAATTATAGATCGAGGCACTGGAAATGAGCAGACCAGCACTAAACTGTCCCGAGGCTTACCACATCGAGCATCTGTATCGAAAAGGGTACGGTGCAACGCGGATCGCTGAACTTGTGAACCGCTCAAAGAGCTACATGGAGCGATCATTGCGAGGATGTCCAACATCACCGTCGCTCGCAAAATACGTCGGCAGGCTCTCAAACGGAATCAGACCGAAAAAGCAACTGGCTTTAGGATGGCACCACTTACACGAGAATACTTGATTAGTCGTGGCACTTGCTGCGTTCATGGGTGCATAAACTGTCCCTACAAGGAAGAAAAGATGGACGATCCGATTTACGTTGCAACAATACCGTTTGACCTGTCAAACAATAACGACGGCCAAGGACGAGCATGGTACAGAACCGCAGCGGTGAAAAAGGCAATTACCGATCAATTAGCACGACAAGGAATGCACCGCAAACCGTTCGAGTTTCCGGTTCGCGTTGTGCTAACCAGGATACTCGGACCGAAGCAAAAGCTATGGGATGCAGATTCCGTGCTACGCGGATCAAGTAAGCAATTATTTGATGGTTTAGTTGATGCTGGGTGGTTTTTTGATGATGGTCCGAACTACATCACGGAAGTAGACGGACGACAGGATAAGACAAAACGGTCGGAAGGTCCGGCTGTTTTGATAGAAATATTCAAGGATGGCAATGATGACACATTACAATCAGAACACGTTTAGTGACGAGCAAGCACTCGAGCGGCTACCGCACGAGCCGACGCAGGAAGAAATCAAGGCAATGTGTGCTGAGATTAGAAAAACATGGTCCCCAGCAACAAGAAGATCACGACGAGTCATTAACAATAAGATCCCGAAGGTAGCGGAGGTCAACGAGCCGTGGGTAATTCAAGAACTCCCCTCACCACAAGATCAGCCGCTGAACAGTTGGGTGTAAGCCAGCAGACGGTGCGCAACTGGATCGCGTGTGGAATGCTTCGAGGCTACATCGTTCCAAACGGCTCGCGTGCTTGCATAAGGACTGACCAGCAGGCCGTCGATGAGTTCTGGGAACGCTACTCAGGACAACCAGAGACAGGCAAGCAATCGAGCAAAACATAAGTTTGACGGATGCTAATCGCGTGTGAGACTCAGTGCAAGGAGTCGAGCCTGTGGGAAAAAAAGTAGAAAAGCATCACATTGTTCGCGAACTGCTACGCGATCATCCAGACGCAGACACTCGCACGCTAGCGAGATTGCTGCACGAAAAATATCCACATCACTACAAATCAGTAGAAGTCGCTAGAAGCAGGATTCGCTACCATCGCGGAGCTAGCGGAAAAGAACTTCTTAAAAAGTTGGCGGATGACGAACACGTCCGCGAACACGGCAAGCAAAAATCGATTAGTTTCCCAAAGGGACTCAAACAGGTACAGAAGCCGGTAAAGATCCGCACGCCTGGCAAGTATCTGGTGCTTTCTGATCTGCACGTCCCCTATCACTCCGAGAAAGCACTGGAATCAGCTCTGCGAGCAGGAATCGACGCAGGATGCGAGCATCTGGTTCTCAATGGCGACTTTATGGACTTCTATCGCCTGAGCCGCTGGGATCAAGATCCTCGAGCCAGGAATCCAGAGGACGAACTGAAGATCGGTGCTGAGGTCATTGGCGAGCTAAACAAGCACTTCGGGCCGGACTCAGTTCGGGTGTTCAAGGTAGGCAATCACGAGCAACGCTATCACAGCTACCTCTATCAGCGTGCGCCAGCATTGGTGGGAATGGAGGATTTCCGGCTCGATCGCATCCTGCCACTAAAAGATCACAAATGGAAGTTTATCCAGTCAAAGCAGGAATACCATCTCGGCAAGCTGCCGCTGCTACACGGACACGAGCTACCCAGAGGACTGACTGATCCGGTAAACATCGGTCGCGGCGTTTATCTGCGAGTTGCCGGAACTGCGATGGTCGGCCACTGGCACAGGACATCGACGCACGTTGAAACGACCGGAATCGACGAGCGACTCGTGCCATGTTACTCGCTTGGATGTCTCTGCGATCTCAAGCCAGAGTACGCAACGATCAACAGATGGAATCACGGCTTCGCCATCGTCACTGTCGGCGAGCGTGGTCACTACCAGGTGCAAAACATGATCATCCACGACGGCGAGGTTTTCGCGACGTGACAGCGGCTACCCCGCAAAAGACCTCTTAAAGCATCACGAGCAAACCAGCCGTCCTATGATCACCATTCCAGACAAAATCAAGATCGGTCACATGGACGTCAAAGTCATCAGCATTGACCAAAAGGAAGCCGACAGCATCGGAGCCGATGGACTGTTCTGCTACCGACACGGAACAATGCGGATCAACGTCGATCAGCATCTTTGCCAATCAATCGAGACACTGATGCACGAGTGCTTGCACGCACTCTGGTCTATCGCTGCATTCAGCAGCAAGGACGAGGAGGAAGATCACGTCACGCGGCTCGCACCGCTACTCTTGACGCTGTTCGTTGATAATCCAGAACTCTTTGAATTGATGGATCGTTACGTCATCGGCGAGCTATTTCCTGAGAATTAGCAAACCAAGCAAACCAAGCAAAACATCTGTTTGACAAGCAAATCAGCCGCTCGAAACTGTGGGAAGGTGAACCACAAACGTCGGGTGATTTATGTTCTTGGGTCGCAATGAAAAGACCAGTACTAAACGTATTGCGGCAAAGGTCTGGAATGAGGTCAATGCTGAGGACAACGCACGCTCGCCAGAAGAACGTCTGAAGATCGCCAAAGAGCGAGTGCGTGAACGCATCAAAGATCAGCGTGCGATGCGTGGAAAGCCAGTCGGATTCGGCTGGGAAGCTCTGGTGATCTCTTTGATGACCAGGCTCGCGATCAGACTGCTGGAACGGTGGCTAGAGAAGCGTCTATTCTCCGTTGGCGAGGAAGGCGATGACTAAGCTCACCGAGAATAGGACATTCCAAGTTATCGTGGGTGCCGGAACGCTCTGGCTCGCCTATACGCTCTACCGTGACGGCTGGCTGGACTGGCTTCGCAGTGGCCGCGATGACCAAGAAGGATTTAGCAATACGCAGCTCTGGGTGGCAATCGGTTCTGCTGTCATCTCGTTCTTACAAATGGTCGGGATTGCGACGATCGCAATCGTGTCTGGCATTCTTCCGCACGTCGAGACAATGCTGACATTCGCAGCGGAACAACTTAAAAAGCTCGCAGCAACCGCTCGAGACTTCATCACAAAGAACAACAATCGTCTCACCGCTGACGGCGAGTCATGGGATTGGCGACCTCTGGCCGTGATCATCCTTTCTTGGGTGCTTTGGTCAGGTGGTCAGTTGCAGACGATCTGGGATTCTCTGATCAACGTCTTACCCGAGACCGTTTATGTAATCACCAGCAAACCGGCTGCAATCCTTTTCTCTGTCGATCCCGAAACGGCCACGGATGGCCAGCTCGCTGTCGCGTCATCTGTCCTGGTAGAGGACATGATGCAGAAAGCCGGCGTCGAGCGTCGGATGTATTCATCGCACCAAGATCAAGAAGTGGCGGAATCGTGGGTCGGCCAAGCGATGCAAGCCGCACCGGATGATGACAACGTGCTGGTGCTGTATTACGAAAATGGCCAGATCGAGATCCTCGATGCACCTGAGAGTATTCAGGAGATGGAGGAAATCGCCGGTGGATGGTAAAGGCTACGAGCTTCGAGATTACGAGAGCGAAACCCCGTTCTCCACGTTCCGCGAATATAGCGGTGAGCGTCTACCGCAGAACGAGTGGAAAGATCGCATTGATTATCTTAATGAGCTGAAAGGTCAGCCGGTTCATTGGCACAAGCGTCACAGCGGAATGATTCTCAATCAGAAGTCAACGAACTACTGCTGGCAATATTCGGTGATCGCCGGAATGAAGAACGCCTATGCTCGGCAAGGCATCGGTGAAGTCGATCTGAACGCCTACGCTACAGCCTACAAAGGCAAGCGGGGAGCTAATCGCGGCGGCTACGTTCTCGAGGGTGCCAGGTACGTCCAGGAGTTCGGCGTTTGCGAAGAAAGCGTAATGCCGGAGTTCACCAAGTCATACAGGTGGAGCAGGGATCAGCAAGCCAACGCTGCAAAACACAAACTGGCCGAGTTCGAGGAGTTCGGACGCAGTGACTTGGACGGTGTTGTGTCAGCTTTGATCGGACCGCAGCCATGTGCCGTTGCGATCGCGTTGTCCTGGTGGCGTCATGCGGTGTGTGCGGTCGGTGCAGTCTTGGATCGCTCGAGGCAGATCGGTCTAATCATCGCTAATAGCTGGGGAACGAAATGGAGCAGCGGCGGAGAGCATAACGGATACGGAATTATCTGGGGATCAAAAGCGATCCCATACGAAGCCATCGCCATTAGACACGTTACAGCTCGCCAGGAAGCATGAAGAACATCATTTTGGCGGCGATGCTGATCGTCGTCTTTTTTCCGTTTGATACTCAGGCAACGCCAGGCGTCGAGCGACAGATTATCAAGGATCTGCGACGAGAAAGAACTTTTGAAGTCGAAGTGATAGAGCAGCCGAAGTGCGAGCCAAAGCAAGCCATCGAGAGCAACCCGAAGCGACCTGTCCGAAACCTGTTTAAGCGACTGCGAAACCGATGATTAACCTCCTAGCCAACCTCGACCCCATGACTGTCACAACAGCACTCGTCGGCGGCATGGGTGCTTTGTCCACTGCCGTTGTCCACCTCTATCGAAGTCAGTTTACGCTTCAAAAAGACGTAAACGACAAGATCAGTAAAGAGCTTACCGAGTGTAAAGAAGATAGAAGATCACTCTGGCAAGCCGTTTTGAAGATCGACCCGACCGCAGAAGAATTAAGGAACATTAAATGAGCTATTCATACATCGAAGACATCAAACCACTGCAAGACCAAGGCGTATCTAACGCTGACATTGCAGCACACCTGAGCAACCGTACTGCAAGACCTATGCAGTCTGCTGAGTCGATCTATGAACTCCAGAACACTGGTGCAGTCATTAGCTCACCTGTTCTTATTTCACAGAGGACAGGGACGCTGATTGACTACTGGCAAGGACTTCCCGATGGACAAGAGAAAGACCTGATTGCTTTCTTCTTGTCTACACTTTTTGATAACAACCCAGTTCATACAGATCAGTTCCCAAGAAGCACTCAGTTTGCTCTTGCTGAACTAAACATGACTCCTGACCTTCAATTAGTTGCCGAGAACCTTGTGAACCTTGCTGGTGGCAGACCTGACCAAGGAACAGTCGAGGCGGACATCGTTGCATCGCAGCAAGCATACGAAGCAGAGCAGGCAGAGAGCGAAGCACTTGCTGCATTAGATCAGCAGTATTGGTCGCTTCATAACACCTACATAGCTCCACTCAATGATGCACGCAATACGAGTAGTGCAGCGTGGAAAGCTGGGATTCAGTCAATGGCCGATAACTGGGTTGAGTAATGACTGCACTAAACGCAGCAATATTGTTTAACAATAGCACTGGATCAGACACGACTGCCAGCGGTTCTTCATCCATTAAGATCAAATTAGAAAGGAATGGGTGAATGGCAATAACGCAACACTACGTTGATCCATCTATCAACGCTAACTCTGGCACAGGAACCATCGGTGATCCGTTTGGTGACTTGCAGTATGCGTTAAATACGGTTACTCGCGATTCCACGAATGGAGATCAGTTCAATATTAAAAGCGGTACGGCTGAAGTGCTAACTGCGGAGTTAAGTTTCGCAAGTTATGGAACCACTACAGCATCCGCACCCGCCGTTTTCGCTGGGTACACTTCCGCAGCAAATGATGGTGGTATCGGTGTAATCGACGGTAACGCAGGAGGTTTTAGGTTCGCGTACAACGTTTACACCGTTTGGAAAGACCTAGAGCTTCGAAATAGTGGAAACAGTCCAATTCTTATTGGTAATGCTGCCTATACGATTGCTATAAACTGCACATTTCACGGAGCTACTAGCTCTTCGTCATCTAATGCGGCAGCATGGCGAATGAGATGCTACGGTTGCAATTTCTACGATTGCATCAACGGAGCTTTTGAGTCTGATTGCTTTGGTTGTGGTTTTTTTGATGGAAGCAATAGGAACTTCAACAGAGCAATTTATTTCGGTTATATGTTAGTCGGGAATGTTATTTATACCGCAGGCGTAGGAATCTCAGGTCATAACAGTGGTGCGGGACTCATCGCGAACAATTCTATTTTTATGACCAGTTCGAATTATGGAATTTCAATTTCGGGATCGCAGAACGGAAAGCAAATTGTTGATAATTTAGTTGAAGGTCAGTATGGGATATCTGCATTGACACCTTCGGTGTTTCGCAATTCGGTCTTTGCGTCAAACACTGCCTACAATTTGTCGAACGCAACATTCGATTCTAATGAAACACTCTCTGCATCACCGTTCGAGAAAACCGGTGCAGCAACTTGGGCAAACGCTAAGGCATACTTTGCACCTGCTGACGTAGGTAATGTCAGAACCGGAGCATATTCTTCCATTGATGGAGTCAAAGGTGCTATCGGTGTGCAAGCAACATCAGGCGGCGGCGGTGCGGTTCTTCATCCATTGGCTTCAGCATTACATCCATTAGGAGAATAAAATGTCGCAAGAGCAAAGTGCTTACAGTGGCACAGGAACGGTGGAAGTGCTGATCAATGTCATTGATCCGTCCACGGGTAATCATTCCACAGCCACTATTGACACATCAACAACTAGAATTGATGGATTTAGCACTGTTCCGACCGTTACTCAGATTGGAACTGGCGGTATCTATAAGATTAGCTTTAGCAGTGTTACTCCTGCACCAACTGAAGGAGATCGCCTTGTTGTTAAGGTAAACGGTACATTGACTGGAGCAGCAAGTGCCTTCACAGAGTATGGCATCCCTGTCAAAGTTATCGCAGCCGAAACTTCTAGCTTTGATGCTGCTACTGATTCTGTGACAGTTGGTACGAACAATGACAAAACAGGCTACAGCATCAGCGGAACGAAAACTACACTCGATGCACTCAATGACGTTGCTGCAACAGACATCGTATCCAATGGTGCTATCACCACACTGAGTGGTGCAGTTGTTAATGTTGATACCGTTGATGTAACGACAACAAACAGTGACATGCGTGGAACCGATGGTGCTAATACAGTTGCACCTGATAACGCAAGCATCGCTGCAATCCTAGTCGATACGGGAACCGATATCCCTGCATCCATTGCTGCACTTAATGACCTTAGCAGCACTGATGTAACAAATGCTGTGTGGGATGCAAGCACATCAAGTCACAATGTGGCTGGGAGCTTTGGTCGTGGATTCCGTCAGGTTAAGGAAGGTCTTGTTAGTATTGATGGTCAGGTTAATGACTTGTCTGCTACAACGACCTCCTTTGTTACAAACCTTGCTGCGGCAGTTGATGACTATTACAACGGCCAGACATTGCACTTCATCAGTGGATCGCTTGCAGGTCAGAGTCAAGTCATTCGTGATTACAACGGTACAACCAAAACAATCACGCTTGATTCAGCATTGACCTCGGCTCCTAGCAATGCAGATGAGTTCATTGTCCTATCGACCCATGTCCACACTATTGCTGAGATTGTTGACTCTGTTTGGGATGAGTCGCAGTCAGGACATACAACTGTAGGGACGTTTGGGTATTACTTGGATAGTCAAGTGTCTGCACTCGCTACACAATCCAGCGTAAATACGATCGACAGTAACGTGGACGCGATCAAGGTCAAGACCGATCAACTAACATTCACGAATCCTAACAGCGTGGACGCAACGGCCACAGCCGACGTGGACGAAGCAGCGATCGCGGATGCTGTGATCGCTGGCATTGGTGGCACCGACGTTACCATTAGCAGCGTGATCGCAGAAGATGGCACGACAATTACGATCGTTCGAGGTGACGATTACAGTGCAAGCGACTCGCGTGCGATCACTTGGACAGGCACAACGGATGACCAGTGGCCAAGCCTATCAGGTGCAACGCTGAAGTTTACAGCGAAGAACAACATGGACTCGCTAACTGTCACGCCAACGGTCACGCAGCCTACAGGCACGCAGGCGTTCCGCATGGAGCTGACAAGTACTAACACGGAGATCATGTCAGGACGCTACAAGTACGACGTTCAGGCGACTCTTTCGAGCGGTCGCGTGATCACTTTGGTAGTCGGCGAGATGATCGTGAAGCAAACTTACACGGATCGACCGTAGGATGAAGCTTAAACAGATATATGTGCTTGAAGATCAAGGCAATTACTACTATGTCCGAAACGACAAAATACTGCTTTTGAAGTGCAGTTATGAACAGCAAAACCCAGACGGATTACTGAAAGCATTAGTAATAAAAAAATGGCTTCTGTCTTTGGTTGAATCGGTGCGATTAATAAATGGCCGCAAGAATAGATTAGGAGAGAGCAAGTGGACAAAAAAATTGCAGAGTCTTTCTGTCGGACTGAAGGACAGAGAAAAGACAGTTTGCAAACGAGAGCTAAAACAGAAAAAAACAGTTGTCAGCAACCAGCCTTTAAGTTTTACAACTGCGATTCAAAGGTGCGCAAGGCAAGCAAACGCAAGAACACGCCACAACAAATGGAAAAGATGGTGCAACAACGCGAGCAAGAACCAGCAGATGAGAGCATTAAGAAAAGAAAGAGAAGCATAAAGGCAAGAGAGTTATTTGAACTATTAGAGAACCAGGAATATACATGTGCATTATCCGGTGTTGAACTAACGCCTGAAAATGTTTCGTGTGATCATATTGTCGCTCTTGAAAAAGGCGGCAGGCATGACATTTCCAATTTGCAGTTGGTTCATCGGACTGTAAACAGAATGAAAACCACAATGTTTCAGGATGAATTTATCAAGTGGTGTCAATTAATTGCTGAAACTAATGGGTCCTAATTTAGGACGTAGCAA
>BCSF01000155.1_pt1 | contig 31018 bp, 38 predicted proteins | sample 1016431 | NCBI WGS metagenome assembly BCSF01 (sample SAMD00045685;SAMD00045686;SAMD00045687;SAMD00045688;SAMD00045689;SAMD00045690;SAMD00045691;SAMD00045692;SAMD00045684;SAMD00045690;SAMD00045691;SAMD00045692;SAMD00045684;SAMD00045685;SAMD00045686;SAMD00045687;SAMD00045688;SAMD00045689, study... | reverse complement strand
TAGTCAGTAACTTCTTCGTGTCCGTCACCGGACCACATGTTGTCGGTGCTTTCATCAGCGTAATGGAAAGCATCCGTGGTTGAGCCAAGAGACTTGGCAAGTTCTGCGATAGTCATCAGTTACCTCCCTCAAAGTAAAGCCAAACATTTCCTGAAAAGTCTACTTCAAGGTTCTCTACCATAGGCTCGTCAGGAAAGCCGTCAGTTCCTTCCAGTAGTTCTACTGCCCACTCAATAAGGTCTTCCTTCTCTTCCCACTGTTCAGTGTCCCAGTTCATTACAAGGATCTCTCCGTCCTCATTGAAAGTGTAGTCAACATTTCTTGTTCCAACTTTAAACATCAGTTACTCCAGTTGTTGTTGGGGCGGGGGTGCATCCCCCTCTCACACATATAATCTATCCGGTCTGTTGCCATCTGGCAAGGGTCAATGACATCTGGTGACATACACTTGACGAAACCTCCATTGGTAGGAGTACCCATACCATGCCCGCAAAGAAAGCCACAGCCTGCAACAAACCACGCCGCATCCGAAAGGGTGAGGCAGGATACGGAAAGAAAAAGAAAGTAGTCACTGCTTGTGCCAAGGGCAAAAAGAAAACAATCAGGTATGGGGATGCAAAAATGAAAATCAAGAAGTCAGATCCCAAGAGGAGAAAGTCTTTCCGTGCGAGACATAAGTGTGATAAGCCCGCAGGAAAAGACAAACTCTCAGCAAGGTATTGGTCCTGTAAAGAGTGGTAGTTTACATTACCACGAGATCTTCCAGATCCCACTCCGACAGACTAACCGAGCGACCGTTATCCTGAAGGACACAGGCGTTCATAGTTTCTTCCCCACAAGGAAGCCACTCGTACTTACTGATAAGAACACCGATGAACTGACCGTCGTAGTGGATCTGTCCGTCTTCATTAACATCAGCGAACTCGTTGTAGTTAGGGTGCTCGTCAGTCTGGAACAGTTCACAGTAAGCAGCAACATCTGAGAACTCAATAGTAGTGTTCTTACCGTTGTCGTACTTACCAGCGAAGTCCATACCACCTTCCTCGTAAGAAGCCTGAATAGACCAGCCGTGCTCCTTCCTCATCCTCTCGTAGAAAGGAATGGGTGGAGAGTAAGCAGTAAGAAAAGAAAGTACAACCTTGTCTTCGTGCTCATCAACTTCAACATCACAAGCATCCCACTTAGTACCCCAGCCTACGATCTGCTTACCGTAGTGGCTGACCATATCGGAAGCCATCTTGTAACCAACTTCGTCGTCATCATAAAGACCCTCAAGAACTTCATCAGTCATTTCCTCTACAGGAAAGAGAGAAGCAAAGAACTGATCAGATGCAACAGCCTCACGAATGAGAGCACGAACATCCTCGTTGGGGTTGTTGATAACCATCTGGTTACTACAGTAGTTTGGCATAATATTTCTCCGTTGGTGGTCAGTGTGAGGGGAGCCCACCTCCCTCTCACACCTATAATCTATCGGGTCAGTTCCCGTTTGGCAACCACCTGTGACATCCCTTGACAATCTCCTTGCCAAAACAAAATAAATAAAAGTATAAAAAAAGTTTAATAAAGTAGTTGCTTTTCTATTAATGGTACTATATACTAGTGGAGGGTTAATGAGATGCCAACAAAACAAACAAAGAAATCCAAGTATAGAAACCGACCTAGTAAGCAGGTCGCGAGAACAAAAAGAATAAAGAAAGATGATTGGAGATATGTTCCTTACATTCCAGAACTACTGGACACAATACATAATCACAATCCCGAGGATGAATGGATAAGTTCTATTGATGGAGAGTTCAAATACCAAGAACCTGACTTTGATTACCATCAGGTATTGAATCAGTATCTACCAGAGGAAGCAGCAGAAGTAGTGGACATGTACTTAGGACAAGGAAAAACATTCCAAGAAATAGCAGACCACCTTGGGTGCAGTAGACAATGGGCTAACAAGGTTTACCATAAAGCCCTATCAGAACTTCGCCCCCACCTTGAAACCTATAACCTTCCTACTGAAAAACCAATCCATCACAAAGTAGAAATGAACTTACATCTGAGAACACATAATAAAATAAAGAAGATTACAAAGGAGTAACCCATGGCATACAAGAACGGTAAGGGACATTTAACTATCAGACAAAAGAACATACGCAAAGCAGTAAAGACAAAGAACATACAGTTCCTACTGTGGCAGTTAGTACAAGACTGCTTTGAAGATTTAGAATGTAACAAAGAACCAAGACACGGAGAGCAGATGATGAAGTTTGCAATCCAACAACTTGCTCTTATCGAGAGCAAATCAAAGAAGCCTACTGACTCGGCTTCACAAGTAAAGATAGCCAAACTAAAGGAATGGCTAGACGAATAGCATTAAACATAAAGGAGATTAATATGCTTTTACAACACCCCACATACACTGACCACTATTACAACACTGATACTCATGAAGTTATTAAGATTAGAACTCTCAAGTCTGGTGAACAAAAGATGAAAGTAAAGAAGTTAGTTGCCAATTCAAATGGCTACCTAACTTTCAAAGTTCACTTGGGTAAGGGAAGATATAAGTTTTTCTCAGCACATAGATTTATTGCAGAGTGCTGTGCTGGTCGTGCTTTAGGTAGTGATGAACACCTCGATCATATTGATGAAGATAAGCATAACAATGCATTATCCAATCTTAGGATTGTATCCCGTTCCATCAACCGCCTCAATGTTAGTGCCCACAAAGGCTGGCAGGCACGCCCTTCTAAGACAAAAGGCTATCGCTATCAGGTCTGGTTTAGATCTGTTTATCAAGGCACATTTGATACACAAGAGGATGCACAGAACTACTACGATACTCTGAAGGCGGCTACCTTAGAAGCCGAACTAGATGGTGTCATTACACTTGAGCAAATGATTCAAGAGGTAGCGTAAGGTTATGGGTCGCAAGATATCTAATCCAAAGACTATGCAAAAGAAGTTACGCAAGATACTTGCTGACCCTTTCCTATTCATACCGAGACTAAAGATTAAAAATAAAAAGGGTAAGTTAGTTCGCTTCAAGTTAAATGCAGAGCAAGAGGAAATGCTCAAAGCATTTACTACTATGGACGAACACATGATTATCCTCAAGGCAAGACAGATAGGTTCCTCTACCTTAGTATCAGCATACCTCTTTTGGTTATGGTTTACTTCAGAGGAGCCTATCACTGTTGCTATCCTTTCACACAAGTTGGCTTCATCAAAGCATCTACTTGAGATGTGGTTTAGATTCTATGACAATCTTCCTCCACAGATTAAAGGTGAGTTAGATGTTCGCAACACTACAAGCATGAGACTACCATCAGGTGCTGAGGTTATCGCTGTATCTGCTGAAGGCAAGGGAGGTCTTCGTTCTTTCTCTGCAAACTATATTCATCTATCAGAGTATGCCTTCGCTCCTAATGCTGATGAACTAAAGGCTACTGCTATTGCTTCACTAAATGATGGTAGGTTGTTTCAGGAATCTACTGCTAATGTCTTTGGTGATCCACATCATGTAGATATCTTGAAGGCACAAAGGGGAGAGGCTAACTTACACCTACTATTCTTTCCATGGACAATGCACGAAGAATACCGTAGCAACCATAGGTCTACCAACAACTGGACTGATGAAGAGAAAGAAGCACAAGCACATTATGGATTAGATCTTCCTCAGTTGTATTGGCGTAGAACAAAGATACAGCAACTTGGTTACCATAAGTTTATCAGAGAGTATCCTGCTTCTATTGATGAAGCATACGCAGGACATAGCCAAGCATACTTCCCACCAGAATGTTTTGCTTATGTAAACAACTTGAGCATTGAACCACAAGATGATTACTTTAACTTCTTTGCAGACTACAGCAAAGAGAATGCATACGCCATTGGCGTAGATGTAGGTGGTGGTTCTGGTGGTGACCCCAGTTGCATAGTAGTTATGGACAAAGTAACTTATGAACCAGTAGCAATCTGGTCATCAAACACCACAAGTATTATTGAGACAGCAGATAGGTTAGAACATATTGCCTACGAATATGGTGAGGCTCGTATCCTGATAGAAGAGAATAGTATAGGTTCTGCCTTACTAAATGAAATGAGGAACAGAGGATACACCAATCTATGGAAGAATCCACAGAACAACAAAGACTGGAACACCAATGTAAAGACTAAGTTCCTAATGTTTGAAGAACTAAAGGAAGCCTTAAAGCAAGGGGTCATCAATAATCTAGATACACTTACACACGCAGAGTTAAGAGCATACTATCTAAATGACAAGGGCAGGATTGATTATCCAAAGAACCTACCCACACACGGTGACCGAGTAGTAGCCTTGGCACTTGCACTACAATGTATAAAGCAAGTTAGTTTACCAAAGGTCTTAGACTTACCACATTGGGTAAGAACACGCAGAGCAGAGCGAGTGGCAGCAGCCCACTCATTCCATACCAAAAGGAGATACAACTAATATGGAGCAAATAAAACACGGAGGTCTTGTAAGGGACAAGAGGTCAAAGGATCTATACATCTTTTGTGGGACAGCAACAGAAGAAGATCACAGGAAGTACAACGATGCTCATCCCTTCTATGCCTTGTCGGATGACAGAGAAGAAGACTGGTTGCTATGGTCGAACAGACAACACAAGTTTATTTTCATAGCCAAGTCAATAGCACATCTTTACATCGAACCAATAGAACTTGACAAGCACACTATCAGTGTAACGGAGAATACCCAAGATGCCCAGAACTGAACAAGATACCATTGGTCTTATACATACCTGTCTATCAGACCACAAAGAACATTGGGGTAATAGGCAAGAAGATATGCGTAGACTACGCTCTGCTTATTTAACCAGATTCTTTGAAGATGTTGAGTATGACCAGTCCACTATCAGAGTGGAAACTTCTGACGCTTATACCTTTATTGAATCTTACATTGCTTCACTCTTTGAGAAGTCACCAGCAGTTGAAGTAGACTCTATGAAGACTGATGTAGAAAATGTAGAGTTAGCAAGAGCCTCTGTGAATAGTTGGTTAGAAGGCAACAGGAAGGCGTTAGAGAACGGAAGTCGTCTTGCCCTCATCTACCCTATGTCTTTTTTCAAGATGTCTCCTGCGGTATCTGAGGACCCTTTACAGCGTGTTCGTATTAGAGCACTAGAACCTTGGCAGGTTATTCTTGATAGAGATGCAGACCTATGGGAAGAGCAGCGTTACTGTGGACATCACTATTACATACCACTACAAGAAGCAAAAGAAAAATATGGGAACAAGCGTTTCACTCCTGTAAGTAAGCCTAACTACTTCCACGATTATGATGGCACAGTTGTAGATAGAACCAACAGTCTCCCAGATGAATACCAGTACATTGAGGTAGTAGAGTTCTATGACTTCATGTATGACATGCTTTATGTTTACTCACCTAACTGGAAAGATGGAGGACTACTTGAAAAGAGAACCATTCCTCTCAGGACCTATGACAACGAGCCACTTGTTCCTATTGTTGGTCTTTATTATAGCCGTGTTCCTGATAAGCCTATGGATGGATACTCAACCCTCGGAAGAGTTTATGATCAGATTTTTGAAAAGAATATAATCCGTACCTTCTGGGCTAATGCTATCCGTAGAGATAGCAGGCAGTTCTTGGTTAAAGAAGGAGCGATGGATGAAGAAGCCTTGGCTAAGATTACAGCGGGTGTTGATGGTGCTATTATTCCTGTGGATAATGAAACACTTGATGGTATCATTCGTGAAGTACCTGTTACGCCTTTGTCTACAAACTTTGATAGATACCTACAGATGGTTGAGTCTGATATTCAGAGAGGTTCTATTATCTCCCCTAATACAAAGGGTATCGCAACTAAGGCAACTGCTACAGAGGTTACTGCACTAGCACAATACACGGCATCAGAGATTGGTCGTATGGCAAGAGAGCGCGATGAAGCCATTGAAGATATTGCACAGATTTATACACGCATGATGGTGTATACCTTAGAAGAAGATGACAAGCCTGTAATCATGGTAGGAAAGAAACCACGCTATGTTACAGCAGATGCACTTGACCATAAGTTTAGATACTTTGCTCTTGACCAAGCAGCAACCCCACTATCAAAAGAACTCAAGAAGCGTCAGTTGTTAGAACTTCTACCTGTGCTCTCGCAGTTGGGTGTTCCCCCTGAAAAGATTCGCGAAGAGATTGTTCGTGAGTTTAACTTACCAGATACATTCCTTGAAGTACCCGAACCTGTAGATACACAGGTGCGTACAAGAGCAGAGGCAGTAGAAGGTCAGCCTACCAATAGTGCTGAAGTCTTAGCACAGGAACTTGTAAGCCAACAGCGTTCAATCCCTTTACCAATACCGGAGTAAAATAAATGCCAATATACGAATACGAATGTAACCACTGCAACTATTGGACAGACAAGATCCTACCAGTAAGTCGCTGCGATGAAGCACAAGAATGTCAGAACTGTGGCAACACTTTAAAGAAACTAATCTCTATGCCAGCAAAGACTGCCAGTCTTTGGGGTGTTGATTGGAGAGAAGGACTTTCTTCTAACAAGTTCTCTACAGCATTAGGTCGTAAGGTTTCATCTAAGAGAGAAGAAGAACGAGTGATGAGAGAGAAGGGCTTTGTACCTGAGTCTGATTTAGGTAAGCACTTTATTGATGACCATAGACAGAAGATGCACAACAAAGAAAGAGAGCAAGCAAAGATAAACGATACATACAAAGCCAATCTTGAGAAGAACAATGGGGACAAGATAAAGGCTGTGACAGAAACCTTCCCCGCTCACGAAATGCTAAAACAATCATAAGGAGATTACAATGGCAAGAGAAATGGAAATCCAGATTTTGGGGATGGATTCAATGGACCCCGGTATGATGATGGCACAGGCTGAAGCCGAAGGTGCCATTGGTGACCTACGAGATATGGAAGAGGCAGAGTTTGAAGCAATGGCTCCACAGGGAGACTTTAGCAAAGCGGCTCTTAACAGCCTTGTACGGTCTCACAACAAGGTCAGTAAAATGTTTGATATGGAGACATACCCTGATTTTTCTGAGGGCGTAGAAGTCTTCCCAGCACGCTTCGTGCGTGAGTTGATGATGATTGCTCAGGCAGTTGCAGATGCGATTGATGAGGGAGTTGTTGATGAAGAAATGATGATTGATCTTTCTGATGTCCAAAGCGACAGAGACATTGCTCGTCTTGCTGGTAGACTTGATTCACTTTCCAGAGACAAAGACTTTAGACGCTTTCTAAAGGAAGGTCCATCAGAGAAAGAAGTTAGTGAAGAAGAAGTTGATCAGTCTGTACCCATGGATGAAATGGGAGACGATGAGATTGAATCACTAATGATGGATAGAGTCTGATGCCCTTCAAAAAGTATTCAAAGAAACAAAAGAAACTTGCTGCCGTTGCCCCACCTCGTAAAAAGATTACGAAGGCAGATCTCAAGAAGGTGAGGAAAACCAAAACCACTAAAAGGAAAAAGAAAACATGAGTGAAGAAGTAACCGAGACTGGTCAGTCTGAAACCGTAGAAGATACCAACACCGAAGTTACCCAAGAAGAAACTGCCGACATTCCAGAAGAGGCAGTAGATGCCTTTAACATTGATGAACTAATCAATGCGTCTTTTGATGAAGACCCTGTTATGTCCGGCGAACACAAGATTGGTGTACCTTATCAGGAAGTCCTAAAGCATATTCCTGAGAACGGAAGGAAAGTTATTCAGAACCTTCGTAGTTCTTACACCAAGAAAACACAGGAGATAGCCTCCATTCGTGCTGACTTGGAAGCCCAACGCGCTGACCTCATGCGTCAGCAGCAGTTGTTAAACTCTCCTGCCTTCAGAGAAAACATTGAGCAAAAAGCAAATAGCGAAGAGAAGTTTGACATTTGGGATACTGAAGGAAGACAGAAAGAGATTGAGCGTCAAGCAGCAAAGATGATGCAGCAGATGCTTGCACCTCTACAGCAGGAAATGAAAGTACAGCAAAGACAGAACCAGTTAGATAAGTTCAAGACAGAGCATCCCGATCTAAAGGAACATCGCCTTGAGATTGCAAAGATGCTTAACTCCCGACCAGAACTAAAGTTGGAAGATGCTTACTGGTTAGTAAAGGGTAGGGCTGCTTCTGAGGAAGCAACCAAACTCCGTGAAGAAAAGTTAGCAGGAAGACAGTCAAGTCGTGAAGGTCTATACAAGACTGGTAATGGTAAGAATGTTTCTCCCAGAAATGTAAAGGCACCAAAGTTTAAGTCTGCTTGGGAAGCCTACCAGTTCCATAAATCACAGGGGCGAGTCAAGGGTACTTGACAACTAATCTATTGTTGAAAGGGATTCGTCCATCCTTTATTGTCAGAACCGTAAGGTCACCGGATATAAATAAGGACAACCCCGGAAAGCAATAGACTCCGTAAGGAACAACTTAGACTTTTAGGTAATACTTATTTACACCATACAATCAATAAAGGAGAAAAGTTATGGCTATTTCTAATGACCTGCTCTCCTCAACTCTCTACTCCATTAGAGATTCTGAGGTTGACCAGTTGTACCGTAAGACTGCCTTCCTTGATCTATGTAAAGCCAATGGCGGCATAGAGTACGAGGATGGCGGCATCAAGATCCAGCGCCCTCTAAGCGTTATCGATCACTCAACGATCACCACTCTACCCACAGGGTATGAGCCAGTTTCCCTCGCAGTCAGCGATGTTCTTCGTCCTGCAATCTACGAGTGGTCTGACTTTGTGGCACCAATCGTTATCACCAAGAAAGAAGAAATGGAAAACCAGAGCGAGAAGGCAATCGTTAAGATTGTTGAGGCTCGTATGAAAAATGTTATGTCCATGCTTCGTCGTGAAGTAAACAAGCAGATTCTTGCTGGTTCTTCTACTACCCTCACAACCCTCAACACCCTAAACGGTGAGGCTTCCACTACCGGATTCCTTGAGGCTGGTGCAGCCGCACCCGGTACTCAGACCAACACCGTTGGTGGACTTTCCAAGAACGGACTAAATGTTCCCGGTTGGTTCAACGCCTTCCTACAGGGTACTGCTGCTACCGTCGTAGACGATCTAACTCAGGTGTATCAGGACACTAATCAGTTCTCACCTTTCGGGGATGTTCGCGCTATCATCGTAAACCCAGCAACTTTCCAAGCCTACAAGGCTGCTCTATTCACCAACGAGAGATTCATGTCCGCAGATTCTCTTGACGCTGGTAGACTTCAGTTGGCTTTCCACGGTGCTGTAATGGAACAGGACAACGAGATGCCCGCCAACGCTGGCGCAGCAACTCGCTTCTCAGCACTACTACTAAACTTCGAGGGTATCAAGATGGTTATGCATCCTGATGGTGATTACTCCGTTGGTCCTTTTGAGCACATTTCTGGCACCACTGCCCGTGCTGCACAACTATACTGGAAGGGTCAGTTGATTGCTGATCACCTCCGTGGTTGCGGTGTTCTTTCAGGCATTTAATAAGGAGATAAAAAATGGCTACCCAATCATTAGTTCAGTACCTAGAAACCGAGCGTTTCTCTGCTTTCCCCGGTGGGGCATCTGAAGGCATTGATCTTGATGCAATGAACCGTCGTCAGGTTGAGGTTTACCTTTCTGGTGAAGTCCTCAATGCTGGTGATGTTGTTGCTCTTGACTTTGCAACCGCTGCTCTTACCGATGGTCAGCGTGCGATTCAGGTTGTTCAAGCACTCTTCGATACCGGTGGCGGTGCGCTTTTCGACCGTCGTGCAGTTGTTGGTATCGTCCTTGGACCTGCTGATGCAGAGTCCGATGATGGTTCCGGCGGTGTTGTAAGCGGCGGTAAGGCTCTCGTCTGTACCCGTGGTCTTTGCGAGGCTAACCTTCTCGCTGGTGTTACTCAGGGCAAGGCTCTGTATGTTACTGCTACCGCTGGTTCAATGGATGATGTCATCCCCGCTCCACAGCCCGATGCTGCCGGTGTTCCTGTTGCTATCGCTGTTGAGGCTGGTCCAGCCGGTGCTGGTCCCGGCACCGTGTATGTTATCGCTCGTCATACTTGATTAACAAGTTAACGACTGCCCCTTGCTTCATTTATTTGGGGTGAGGGGCATTTTTGTACTTGCCATTTAGGGTGCCACATTGAATATTAATAGTAGAGGGTAATGGCAATGGAACACTCTCACACTTGACAGGCACAATAATAGTGTAAGGACTTTCAAGGAAGAATAAAAACTATGAACTTAAAAGAACTAAGAGAGCAAATAAAGAATATAACTGATTACTCTCCTGAACTGCAAGCATACTCAAATCAGTTAGATCAGTTACTAAACTTTAGTTACTTTAACCTGTGGAGATCAAAGCGTTGGTCGTTTGCTCAGAAGCAAACTTTCTTGGAAGCCTATCCAGATATCAACTCCGCTAGAGAACTTGGTCCTGCTGGTGGACCAGCAATCACCGCCACTTACAATGACGGTCAAAGACTAATCACCTTCTCTGCTGATGTATTCACACTATTTGAACATAAAGATGTTTATGAAGGTAATGTGATTGAAGTTGATGGTAGAGAATATACTATTGTTCAGGTTCTTACTTCTACCACACTTACTGTTGCAGAACCAATGAGGTCACCAACTACCGGTCCTCTCACAACTGTCACAACTTCTTGGCAAGCCAAAGCAAGATTCTATACCTTACCAGAAGATTGTATTGAAATACTTTCAGTCGCTCACAGGGACATACCTGTTGGGAATCAGGGTGGTGGTAGGATACTTCCGCCATACGGTAAACTAAACGGAATACTCCCCAGACATGATGAAGAACTGGGTTTAAGAGAAGACTACGCAAGTTCCTATGCTGAAGCCTACATTCCTGTACCCCCAACGGTTGTCCCGCCTGCGGAGAAACTAAAGATTGAATATCCTTCTTTGGAAAACCCTGACCCCACTGATTTACCCAATAATGAATACTATGAGATTTGTTGGTCTTTTATGGACCCTGACAAGCAAGTTGGTCCTCTTTCAGAATCTGTTATCACTCAGTTTAATATTCCAGCACAATCAAACAACCGACTTAGAATCACCTTCTTAACCTTTGATGATAAAGAAGTTAAGTCTTTCAACACAACTTACACTTCAGGTCCGGGCACAAAGAGACCCTTTGAAGGTCTTAGAAAAGTTCTTTGGTACAATGCAAACTTCAATCACATTACAGGTGAAAGGTTAGGTCTTCCACTTTGGAGACAGATTATTGTAGGTCAGTCAGTGCCCAACCCTGTTGCTCTTAACATCACCCAACAAGATGACCCCAGAGTTGTTGACGATACTGTATCAACCCACGACATTTACAACATTGATGCTTTCAGACAGGGAACTAAAATCTACAGAGAATATGATGGTCAGCATCTAAAGATTAGACCTTACCCACGCATTGATGCTTTTGACTTTGAATACTTCCAAGTTGCACCATCAGGAGTTGTACCACCCCGTATCAGAGACTTCTTCCGTCGTTTGGAAATGCGCTACTACTACAAGCCTGAACCACTTGTGTTAGCAACCGACACACCTAAACTTCCTTATGAGTTTCATAGCCTTATCGTATATGGTGCTCTAGAGGACATCTACAACAAGAATGGTAACTTGCAGTTGGCTAGAGTTTACCGAGATAAGATAACCGCAAAGATGAAAGACTTTGAAAAGCGCTATGTTGATAGAACTGATATGCTTCTACAGAAGGGGCAGTTTGGTATTCAGCGTAGAAGGTTTATCTATGACCAGCAATCATTAAGGAATAAATCACTATGAAGACCAGTTCATCTGGTGAGCGTATCGCTGGTGGTATTGACCAGCGGTATCAGGCTCCTAACGAAACAGCATCTTCTATCGTCAATATGCGTAGAGACGAAACAGGCTTTGGTTGGATCAACGATAGAGGTTGGGAGCCCGAGTCTGTTCCTAACTCTAACCATAACCTTGCTAATACATCTAACCTTGGTGTTGATAAGTCTCGTCTTTATGTTTGGACTCGTCACAGAGAATCTGAGATTTACAAAGTCTACAAAACTTCAGATGGTTTTCTAAAGTATGAACATGCAAATACTTTTGGTATGACTACACCAGTATATCCTTTTCTTCGTTCTCTAAACTTTACCGCAAGAACCTCACCCAAGTCTGATGACCCAGATGAACAGTACACCCCCTTTGGTAGATTCCTTACTATCGTTAACGGCAAAGACCTACCTTTAAAATGGTGGGGTCGTGAGCGTGTGTTTCCTTTTGGATTTACCTCACCTACTCCACCCCCACAGATTCTTGGTCCTTATGTAGATTACTTTTCAGGCACTTGTGATTTAGGTGCAGATCCACCTACCTCTACTTTTCCACCACCCAAAGGTGGAACGATTTCTATGTCTTTTGCCGACGCAACCTCACCCGGTGGTTTAGGTCTTCACACTGATGATGACAAAGTAAATGTTTATCAGTACAAGATTACTTTTATTACAGACACAGGTTCAGAGTCGCCGCTTTCAGCAGCGGCTACTGTTCAGTGGCAAAACAACGGTGGCAACAGAACTTACGCTACATTTATTGAGCGCCTTCCTATTGGACCTCCCGGCACTGTGGCTCGCAGAATATACAGAACCAAATCTCTTGGTGATCTTAGAAATGATGCAAGAGATCAAAACTATTTCTTGGTTACACAAATCAATGACAACTGTACTCTAAACTACACAGATGTTATACCTGACGATTTGCTTACGATTGCTGCGCCCACACGCTTTGCTTCATCAGTTATCTCTACCTCTTACAGATTCTCAGCAAACTGGGACAACCGTATGTGGCTTGCTGGTGGACAGGGCAACGAAACTCGTATCATTTATTCTGAACAAGGACTTCCCGAGCAGTTCCCAACCTTTAACTACTTTGATGTTGGTAACCGTTCTGGTGGAGCAATCACACAAATCTTTCCTTACTACGACAACTTGCTAGTATTCCGTGAGCGTGCGATTGATGTTGTTAGACCCGGTGGTAATGGAACTCTACTATGCACCAGATTGAGCGGAGACATAGGTACAACGGCTTCAAATACTGTAACCAATGTGGAGGGGCTTGGAGTTTTCTTCTTGGCTCCTGACGGCGTGTATGTCTTTTCAGGCGGTACTATTGGTGGCTCGTCTGTTAAACTTGAGAGAGTATCAGATACTATTATGAAAGAAATGAGGAGGATATCTAAATCTTCTTTGGCTCAAGCAACTGCTGCATATTCTCACAAAGAAAAAGAGTGGTGGTGTTTTTATCCTGTTGATGGACAGACCCATAACTCACGCTCTGTTGTCTTTCACACACAAGGTAATGTGTGGTCTTTCAGAAACGACTTGATTGATAGAGAGGTGCAGAAGGCAGATTCATCTACAGAGGTTGTTCCTCAGTTCAATGTAAATGGTTTGTCCACACTCCCCGATGGTAGATTTATTGCTGCGTTTAAAAACAAAACTATCGTCAACGCACCAGTCATAAATACTAATCTTTACTTTCCCGGTGGTCTTTGTGTATGGGCAGGTACAATGGAAGGACTACCAGCAAACCGAATAAATGTAGATCCCCAGTCCCAGCAGTTTATTGGTGACCCGTTCTTGGGTGCCCCACTTACATCTGAGTGGTCATCTGCTTGGGAAGCATTTGGTGATGACTCGGTTAAGAAGCGCGTTCTATCTGTTGAGGTAGAAGTTCTTGCAGCAGGCAACAATGTTATTCAGTTAGATTACGCACAGGATTATAGAGAAGACTTTACTTCTGGTGGCTCAAACCCAACAATGGTTGCTGAACTATTTGATACCGCTAATGCAGACGCTATCTATGGTGGTCCTAATGAGGATACTTTTGATAAGTCTGTTCTAACGATTGGGTCTACTAAGTGGGGTGAGCGTAGATCTACCCGTGTTCGTTGGGATGTAAACACTGGTCTTCTCAGTTGGTTCCAGTTCCGTCTTCGTTCCACTAATACTTTCCAAGTTGTTTCTTACCAGATTGAGTTGGTTGGTGGCGACCGCAGAACAATCAACATGAGAGCAGGACAAAGGAAGATTTCATAATGGCTAAGATTTATACACACTACAAAAAGAAAGAAAAGAATATTGCTTCCAATGATGATTGGAACCAAGAGTCACAGCAAATCTTTTCAGAGTTCAATGGTCAGTTGTCAGGAGATCAACTTCCATTTGAGGGAGTAGAACAAGACAACTTTAAAAACCCCACAAGACAAACAGGCTTCTTTACAAAGCCTGATGGTTCACAGACCAATGGTGTTGGTTGGGTTGGTAACACAGATGCCTATTACATTACAAGCGAAGGACCAACTGACTTTACCTATCTTAGAGAAGCCGAGGGTTCACTTAGCACAACTATCTTAGGTCCACCAGAAAAGACCTTTTCTTCTGCTGCACCACAATGGGTATCTTCTATCAACCCACTATCTCAATATTACAATAGCGGTGCGTTCCTAAGAGTACCAACCAAAGAAGGTATGCTAAAAGGTTGCGCTACTCTTGATACAGAATACTATGGCTTTACCCGCAGCGGCGATGGTGTTTCAGGTAACTTTGGAACCGAAGGTCGCGTTCAACTTTATGTTTTTGTAAACGACATTATGGTTGCAACAACAGGACCACAACCCGCAGGTAAGAGACAAACTTATCAGTTAAACTTTGCTATACCTGTAGGTGCCTCTGAGAACACAGACATTGATATCAGAATCTCTGCTACTTTCGACATTGAAAATAACAAGAGAGAGTTTCCTGATGATGCAAAGGTAGTTCTCTACTCTTCCCAGTTGTGGGTAAGGAATCAATATAGGTAATCATTATGGCTAAAACAGATTTTGACTTTCAGAAAACAAGAACAGTTCCAACTGCAACCGACATCAACTCACCGTTCAAGCAGTTAGAAGATAACACTGATGGAACCGCAGGCAAGATTGAAGGAGAGAATGTTCGCTCTGAAGCAATCACCCGTGACCATCTATCAGATAAAACAGGTGTAAACTCAGGCAGAGTGCATAACGCTACACGCTCCAAGTTGGCGGGTGATGTTACTATCTCTACAACTTCATTCTCAGATGTACACTCAACAGGATATTCCACAACTCTTACAGCCAACCAAGACATGCTGCGAATAGAGTTCAATCCCTTTGCTACCGTTACTGCTTACACAGGCTCAGGCTCTACACCTGATGATAAAAACGCAGCACAATATTATCTTGCTATCTTTGCTACCATTGGTGGCGTTGATACCAGAATCTCTCCTATCTTTGGATACGGAACGATTACAGATGGACGAGGCTTTACAGGTTCTCGTTCAGAGACAACTACTTTTTATACCAGAAACCCAATCTCAACTATTTACATACCAACTGCTACCACTACCATTACAGATATTGTTCTGAAAGGTCGTGTAGATAATGGAACAAACTGTACTGTTAAGTTCGAGAACAGATGGGCTTTCTTGATTGAGCCCAACTATTAGGAGACACCATGGCTTTTGTACCACCAAATAACTTTGCAAGCGGTAATGTAGATGCCGCAGATGTAGAAGAAAACTTCGGAGCAGCCCGAGATTATATTAACGGCGAGATTCAGCATGTTGATCTACAAACAAATACTTTTGATCACACAGACATACAACAGGGTGAGTTCTTTGGTGTCACAGATGATTTTAACTTTCCTGTATCTGGAGATATGTATTCAGATTTCTTTGCAACAAAGTCTTCCAAGGTTTTTGAAAGACGATACCAATCCGCAACTATTAAGTCTAACAATCCAAGAACAACCTCACGCTTTGTGTCCATCTTTGGTAAGGAAGTCTTTTTGGAACAGGCAGGTCATGTAATGGTTACTTGTTCTTTCTATTCTGATGGCGGTGTTATTGATCCTTGTCAGGGACTTTGGTTTCCTTTTGAGGCAGGAAACAGAACAAATGCAAATAGTATTCGCAACACTTACTTTGTTGCGGTTGATGGTGTTGTAGACAACGATACTATCGCTATGAACTTTAATGAAAATGGTGGCACACCTTCACCAGTATCACTTGTTGCCACAACTATTGCAGACCCCGAAACACTTGTACCTGCACAGCGCAGGCATGTTTACTTACAGTGGATGTCTGATACTTCAGGCTCACCACTTGAGCGTGGTTGGCATAAGTTCCAGATTGTTGTTAACCCACGAAACAACAAAGTTTATGAATCACACTTTCAGTTACAGGTAGAATGTTTTTATGAACCCGGTGCCGACTCTAATGTTGCAGCACGAAATGGTATGAACCAGAAATACCCCGCAGAAATATTCTAACTTGACACACCCACTATTAATGTAAAGGAGAACCACTATGGGACTTGGAGTTACTGGAGCCCTGCTATTAGGAGCAGGTTTACCTATCGCCGGAAAAGCAATCGGTAATAAAATCCGTAGTAAAGAAACAGATTACGATAAGTATAATCAGCGACAACTTGCCGAACTTGAGAGACGGCAGGAAATGGGTACGCTTGGTCTTTCTGGTGAAGAGGAGAGATTACTTCGTGATCAGTTTGCATCACCCATTATTCAGACACAAAGAGAAGGCGAACAGCGTCGTAGACAACTTATGGCTTCTGGTGATGTTGGTGGTGGACAGGCTCTCCTACAAGCAGGACTAGCAGATACAGCCGCACTTGAAGCAAGAGGTCAGGCAGAGTTAGCAGTAGCCGAGGCAGACTACAAAAAGGAACAAGCACAGCGACAGGAGATTGAAGACCGTATGGCTCAAGAAGCCCGTAGAGAAATGTCCATCAGAGAGCGTCGTGCAGACTTGCTTGAAGCAGGTGTAGAGGCAGGCGGCGATTTCTTTGCGAAGAAAAGACAGATTACTGGTGCCAAAAATCCTGCTGTTGCTAAGGCTGTTGGTCAAGCCTATGGTATTACTGACCCACGCGAGCAGGCACAGTTTGCAGAGTTTCTTTCCCTAAACCCTGAAATGGCTGGCTCTCTACAAAGTTCATTAAAATAAAGGAAAATAACTTATGCCTAGTGTCGCCGACCTATACGGAAAACCCAGCACCCGTGCCCAAAAATACAAGTCCACTTACATAGATGGACTTGCTTCACAATACGAGTGGCTGTTAGAATACTACTCACAAGATCCTCGTAAGTCTCCAGAGGTTGCCCTCTACAAAGAACTTATTGACGATGCTCGTAGAGATGTATCTGCTATTGAAAAATCACTAAGAGATATCCGTGAAAAGCAGATTGACTTTACAACTCGTAGAGAAGAGAAAAATGCAGGGTTCAGGAACTCGGCACAAAGAATCGCTTACACAGCAGACCGTGCTGATAGGCGTACAGAGTTTACACAGGAACAAGCGGCAAAAAGAGCACGCGCTTACAATGCTCGTAAGTTGTCTGCTTCCCGTGCTGAAGGTCGTTTAGCACCTGACGAGAATCTGAGGCGTGCTGTTCAGGATTCATACACTACTGGTGCAGGTAATGTAGCAACAGGCTTTGATACCCTTGGTGCAACTATTCAGGGTTCAAGAGAACTACCCAAAGAAGAGTCACAGGTTGATGGTGCTAACTGGACTCTTTACAAATCTTATGTTGCTGCAAAGAAACAGGAACTTGCTGCTGACCCTGCCTTCTCAGAACTTACACAGCCACAATTAGATCAGGCTGCTGAAGATGCTGTACTTACCACTATACCAGAAAAATATAAACAATCTGTTAGCAGACACCAAGGTAAGATTGATGCTGAATCTGCCGCAGGTCTACCCAAGGCTGAAGCAGAAGTTGGTAACCTTAGCCCCGGTGAAATAGAACGCATTGGTGGTATGCCAGTTAGTACACTTTCTACTGCCGTGCCTGAATCTATGAGGACTGAAGAGACACGATTGGCAGCAGACCTCCAAGCCAAGCAAGATGAACTTACCAAGTTAAGAGAGCAGTATGAATCTGCCATTGTTGGGCGGGTACAAGATCCTGTTACCGCTGCTCGTACTGCATTTAGAGATGCATACTTTCCCGGCACCCGTCCTGCCTTTGAACAAAATAGATTACTTGAAATGGCAGCACTTCGCACACCCCAAGAAAGAGACCAACTACTATCCGCTTTCCGTGAGTTCCAGCAAACACAACCTACTCGTCGTCCCGGTCTATTAGAGAGAGCAGATCTTTTCTACAGAACTCCCGGTGGTCTGCTTGATAGCCTATTGCCCGGTTTAGATGCTGACCCAAGAGCCCGTCGTATGCCTGCTGAAACTGCCCTTGGTGGAGAAGTAGAAGATGAACGACCACGATTGTTTGCTGGTAAAGAAGGACCACGACAGGCTGGTGATGTTATCGGTGGCGTAGGTTCACCGTTTGCACAACCCGAAGTTACACCTGATAGATCATTTTATTTTGAAGGTGTATCTGAGAGGGCAAGACCTTTTATTGGAAAGCCTATCCCACCAGATCAACTAGAACAAATCCGTAGTCAACCCGGTATCCTACAGGCTTTACAAGACGAAGGACTTACTGTTGATTTATCTGACCCAAGCAATCCTCGTTACATTCAGTTGTCCCGTGTTGATGCAGTAATGGATGGAGAGGAGGCTCAGATCCCTGTTCCAGAAGCAGACCTTGCCAAACCTGTAACTCCAAGAGAACGAGTAGAAGATGCTCGCTTTGATGCAAGCATTGAAAGATATAGAGCACTAACAAGACGCCGTGCTCTTCTTGAACAATACAAAGAGGTCGCTGCTGGTGAACAACTAGACATTATTGTAAGAGCCGAAGGAGTCATTGACCGTGCTATTGGTGCTCAAGCCGAAGCACTTAACAACTATCAGAGAGGCAAAGACCAAGGCATTGATGAAGAAACAATGGCAGTCCTATCTCGTAATGTTGATGCCAGTTCAGCACTTGCCGATGAAGCCCTTGCTGTTGCATCCGAAGCACAAATGACCCTTGATAAAGTTCTATCCACAGAAACTCTTGAAGATGAAGAAGCCCGTCAAGTTAGGACTGAAGTGGAAGCAGCAGAGGCAACTCCACCCGGTCGTCGTGGTGCTGAAGAATATGGTGACCTACCACTTGATAAGGCACTTGATCGCAGAGCAGTTCGTAAGATGGAAGAAGCCCCAACCCAAAAGTCTCTCAAGCAAAGAGATACTGAAGCAAAGGGTCAGGCTTACATTGAGGCTCTAAGACTAGTAAAACAAGATGATGGTAAGGGTTTCCAAACTCTACTTGGCACACCTATTGGTATTGAAGTTGCTGACCTTTACAAAGCCAACAAAGCAAAGGGTGACCAAACAAATGAACAACTTCTCTCTTATCTTGCAAGAGAGTTCCCAAGTAGAGAAGACCAACAGAAAGCAGCACAAGTTGTCTTTGGCTTAGATATTGCTGACATTGAAGCAGAGTACATGGGCAAACCAGAAGAAAGTCCACTCCGTCCACTATACCAGCAAGCAGGCATTGAACTTGACGCAGGCTCTACTGTTGAAGAACCTGACGACCCAATCGCACCAGAAGCAACAGAGGATGAATAATGGCTACACCAAATGCTACGCAGACCCAAGCGTTACAGAAGATAGGAAGAGATCCTAAAGCCTACGAGGCTTTCCCGCAAGAAGCATTTGATAAGTTATTTCCTCCTGACCCACCTGTCCAAGCAGCCCCCGAACCTGAACCATTAGAAGGTGGTGTAGGTTTGGAACCTGCACCTATGACACCTGAACCCGGTCGTGTTCCTCCTGTTGATTTAGAACGGGAGCGTGCTTCTTTTATTGAATCCCGTGCCCGTGACCCACTTGGCACACTTGTACCTGAGCGTGAAGAAGCGGCTGCTAAACAAGCAGATGCAATCCTTGACCAGTCATTTACTACAGGTGGCGACCCTACACCTTTTGGTATCTTTCAGCCTGCCGTTGATTATCTAAAGGATATTGGCGGTGGTGAACTTCTTGAGGCTTTTACACCACAGACTATTCAGACTCCTGAACAAAGAGCACAGGAATCTAGACGAGACTTTCAGGCTTCACAGATTGCAGCACAATCTCTACTAGAAGAATATCAAATGTCTCGCCTTTCTGCTGATCGTCAGGGCAACCAAAGAGCAGTAGATTTTTTTGATGACAAGATCAAAACACTAAGAGGCAAGGCTACCGATGACCCACTTTATCGTAAGCGTCGTAGACAAATCATTGAAACTGGTCAATATCAAAAGGGTGACTTTCTTCCAGATAGGGCAGGCGATGCTATAGAGTTAGGAGCACAAGCCCTACAGGACATAACTACTGAACCCGGTCCCGGTGGTGAACTTATTGAATCACCAGCACTTTATACTCTTCGTACACTTGCCGCTCCTGTATCTGCCACCGCTGGTGTAGGTGAGCGTGTTGCTGAAGAAGTCTTAGAAAGAGCACCTGTTCTTTTCCCCGGTCCAAGTGAGTCAGTTCGTGAGGCTGCAAGAGAAGATCAAGATCCTCTTCTATCCACAATTGCCGAGCGTGTAAAAGAAGGCACCGCAGTTATGGGTGTCGGTACTGATATCGCAGACTTTGCTGCACAAGCAGCAGGTCTCTCTCCACAGGTACAAGAAGAGGTCACAGATGTTACTCGCTACATTGGTGGTGGTGCTGGGCTTCTTGTTGACTTTGCACTCAAGCCTTTTCCCGGTTCTGGTGCAGCAACTACCGGTGTTAAGACAGCAGCACAAGCACGACAACTTGGTCGTGCTCTTAATCTACCAAGAACATCTGCTGTTGCTACTGGTGCAAAAGCCGCTGCTCGTAGGGCTGTGTCTGATGTTGGGGCACTTGTTCCCGGTGGTAGAAAGATTAGATTAAAGGGAAGAAACATCTTTCCTGAGTTTGTTGAGGGCGACCTATATGCTGACACACTTGCTCGCTATGCCGGTGATGCTGGTAAACAAGGGGATGCCGCTGTATTCCTACAAACATCAGCCCGTTTAGAAAACAAGGGACTTCTTGATGATTGGACAAAACTTAGTCCAGACCAACGCAGAGCAAAGTTAGTAACTGAGTTAGGCGACCAAAAAGCCGCTGACTTTGAAAGGCTTGGCAAAGAACTTGGTGTCGATGCCGTTGATGATCCCCGTGCTTTCTTGGGTTACCGCTTTGCTCCCGGTGATTTGCTTAGTCGTGCTTCTCTATCAGAAGGTCTACCCGTAGCAGCAAAGAGAGCACTTGCTACCAACGAGGCTTATTCATCAGCACAGGCTGTTGATGACTTGGCTTCTTATGCTCGTACAGTTGCAGCACAAAAAGGTATACAAGCCTTTGATGACTTTATGATTGGTCTACCAAGTGATATTCGTAAGGCTGTTGTTGGAAAACTTTCCCTTAATGTTGACGATGTAAATACTGCACTTGGCACAACCTACAAAGATATGGCTGAGTTTGCAGCAGACACACCAAAGTTGCAGGGATACAAAGCACTAACAGATTTAGGAGACGATGCACAAAGGGCTGTGCTCAAGCAGTTTCTTATTGACTCCGGTAATGTAAAACTTCGTCAGGTTAACCCTGCGTTTCTTCCTAACTTTACTCGTCTAACAAGAAATGCTTTTCTTCCTGACTCACAAGTTGGACCCGCTGTTGACGATTTCAATAAAGCCTTTGGCAAGATAAGAGACAAAGCAGTAGAACAGATTGAGAAGGGTGCAAAGGATTTAACTTTTACAGAAGCAGACCTTATTCCTCTAAGAGAATACATTGACAAGACACCACTGCGTTTTATGCCAGAAGACGATGCCTTTGATATTATTGAGGAAGTTTCAGCAAGATTACAAAGAGCACTTGACGATGACGGAGACCTTCTTATTTCTGTTCCTGAGTTTAATGCCCTACTTGAACGCGGACTTAATGTTTCAGCCTCAAAGCAACCCGGCTACAAATCACTACGAATGGTAGCAGACGACTTGCAAGAGATTGGAAAGAGCCCAACCCCAAATCTTGACTTAGAGTTCTACAGGTCAAAGGTTCTTACACCAAAAGAACTTGCTGGTGGTTCTATTGAGAACGCAGCAAAAGCCGCAGCCAAAAAGCAAATCGCAAAGACCGTAGGTTCTGGTGAACCCACTGTTGGTAACCCAATGTCTGAAGAGTTTATTTCTGAGATTGGTCAGAAGTTTGGTGCTATTGAGGAAGACTTCAAGCGTAGGTATAGACAAGCCCGTGCTCTACTGAAAAAAGAAGGTAAGCCCTCTTCCCCACCAGAAGCGTGGGCTAAGGTTATTTCAGACAACTATGTTCGTGATGTTCTTTCACCAGCACCAGAGCGCGTCTTCTTAAAATTATCCTACGAACAGATGTTTGAGGATTATGTTACCCAGATTTATGGTGGCTACGAGTCTATGGTTGATGCACTAAACGCATCTGGTAGATCTCTATTCCTTGATAAGATGCTTGTTAACCCTGCTGAAATGAGGCAGTTGGTTCATGTAATGTTACAAGGCGATGACTTCGACACTCTACGCACAACCTTTGTTGAACTACAAATGCAGGGCAGACACACAGAAGCCCTTACTGTTCTCAGAGATACACATGCTTATGTTCAGGGCAAGCCCATCCAAGCCTTTATCAAAAACGAAGATGAACTTAAGGCTCTTTACAAAAAGGCAGTAGATAGGCGAGGTATTGAAGAACAAGGTCTTTTTTATCTCCCACTTGATCCCCTTCTTACCAAGCCATACAAAACTGATTCCTTTCTTCAGGATAGTCGCGGTATGTTCTCAATCTGGGACAACGCAAAAGAATCTGCACCAATGTTCTTGGTTGATGACCATGTAGAACTTCTCTCCACACAATACTCCACCAGAAGAATGGCAGGTATTGTTGAGGATGTGTTTGACGATTGGTCCAGAAACTACCCAGAACTATTCCCAGTACAAAGACAGATTGAAGCAAGAGCAGCACTATTGAGCGAGTCATTCAAAGAAGCCAAACTTGATCCAATCTTGCGTGGTATGCGAGACAGAACCATAACATTGGTTGAGGGCGAGTTTAGGCTTGCAATGCCAAGAATCTATGTTGCTGCCATTGAAGATCAATTAACCCATATGTCAGGCTCTACAGTAAAAGGTAAAAGACTTAACGAAGAGATTAATAGATTAAAGAAGAGACTAATCAAGAGCGGTAAAGATTATAACTATCCCGGTAAAGACATTGGGGATATGGTCTTTGACCGGGAGGCTTACAGTTTTATCGTAAGAAACTCTGGTGCTAACTCTTATATTTCTTCTATCTACCCATCGCTCCGAGCAGAAAGTACACCACTATTCTTCAACACACTAAAGACTGCACTTCGTCAGGCGTCTCGTTCTACAAGAGATATTATTCGCACTGGCTTTGTTGAGAGCGCCCTTCGTGCTCCACTTACATTTGGTGAAACCTCTAACATCAGACAGGCTATTCTCAAGAAGTCTAACATTGACCAGTTTACTGAGACAATGATGGAAATGAGAATAGGCTCTCAGTTCCGCAAGGCTTCCCCTGAACTGCTCCAAAGTTTAGAAGAGGGTGGTAGCCTCACTGAAAAAATCCAACGCGGCATAGACGCTACTACGGACATTAGACAGGCTTCAGATAAACCAAGACCAAAACCATTACCAAGAGACATTCCAAAAAGACTTGTTAATGTGACTGGCGAACTTGTTGGTACAGGTAAGAACGCCTTTAATGATGGTCGCTTCTCACGCATAGCAAAGGGCGGTGTTCTTGGTGGCAACCTTCTACCCAACTTCCGATACCTCACAACAAACTATACAACTGCACCAGCGATTGTTTATGGTTCACTTGGTCTTGATTATGGTGGCGCTGCCGCCAAGGCTGCTGTCTTTGATTACAACACTCACTCTGTAATGAGAGCAATCACAGGTCAGGGTAACTTTGGAGCGGAGGCGTTTATTGCCGGTGGTGACTTCTCACCTTCTTACCGCTTTGCCGAAGAGGCTGTATTGTTTGTCCACCCCAACACAGGTAAGGCTTACACCAACTATGAGTTAGCCCGCATCGTAGGTGAGAACGGTATCACCCGCTCACAGGCATCTGCCGAGTTAACCCAAAAGATGGTTGAAGAGTTTGTATCTTACTCAGGCATTGAGGCAAGAAAACTACAAGGTGTAGCACCACAGTTTGCTGGTGGTAATCTCAAGGCTGCCTATCGTGGTGGTTTGAGGCAAACACTAAAAGAAGATATCTTTCCTGCATATGTTGGCAATCGTCAGATGAATATGTTTTCTGAAATGGCTAACCTTACAGATGCAAAGTTCCGTATTGCTGTGTTTATCAAGGCTCTTCGTAATGGTGAGACAGAAGCCAACGCCCTACTACTTGCACGCGAATCACTCTTTGATTATGGCAACCTGTCTGCTTTTGAGAAGCAATACATCAACAAGGTTATGTGGTTCTGGACTTTCCGTAGAAACTCTTACCGTCAGGTTATGAAGTCTTTCCTAACAAACCCTGAAAGGATGAAGAACTCTTATCTTGCCAACAACTACTTCCGTGAAGTTGATAGAGACTACACACACGATACAGTAGATTATGCCAAGTCCCGTCCGTTCATGGCTTTGATTGATAATAAAGAATCTAAACAAAGATACTCTCTATATGGACCCGGCATTCCTCAGTTACAAGCAACCGCAGACCTTATGGATTATTTATCTGCCTTCCCTGTTCTTGCAGAGATTAACGATGTTCAGTCAGGCAGAAAGACTATGGGTCAGGGTATGTCAGACTTTATCAAGGACGGCTCACTTGGTGTTGCCCAGCAGGCAAGACCTTCTATTCAGTTTATTGTTGCTATGTCCTTTGGTGTAGATCCAAGTAGGGATGCTAGAAGATTAGGTACTTATCTTGACCCAAGACTTATGTGGTACTTGCAGTCAAACCCCGATGCATGGTCTACATTTCAGTCCATGGTTAATGTTGAGGCTGTACCAAGAGAAGATGAAAAGCCTTCAGGCGGTTACTACCAAGGTCGTCAGTGGAGACTAAAGCGTGGTGATGATACATCAGCAAGAAACTGGTATCTAATGCAACAGGTTCTACTTACCGTTGGTCTTCAAAGAACCGCAAGAGATTATGCCCCAGCACTTGAAGCCTTCATGCAAGGCTATCGTGGTGTGCCCGAAGAACAAAGAGACATCAGACTTGGTGGTACTCAGCCCCGTGGTGCCCTTGAGAACCTACTATACACAGGTGGCGTGATCACTCCGATTGAAGCACCCGACCTACAAACAAGAATCAGATACAACGAAAGAGTCCTACGGGACGCTCTAAGGGAGAATACTAAATGAGCAACCAAAAACCAGAAATGATCTATGAACTTGACAAACGCTACAATGGTGAGAACCCACCTGAAATGAAAGTTACCGAAGGTGACGAGAACACAGGCGGATTGCCTCGCAGACATTTACAGCCCTCAATGGGGGCATCATCAGGTTTGAAGAAGAAGGAGATAACCGATGGCTAAGACAGGTAGATTTTATCACGAAATAATCGTGACCACAGATGCGTCTGTGACCAATGCTTTCAACGCAGCAAACAGACACGACATTAATCTTTTTGATTGTACCCCCAAAGTTCCGGGTGTAAGTTCACCATCAGAGTTTGTTGGTAAACTTGAAGGGATTATTTGCAGAGTAAAGACTATTGCCGGCGGCGCTACTAAACTCACAGTAAAGGTAGCACATACCAACGCAGGCACACAGATAGTTATTCCCGACACCGAGGCTGTTATTGCTACGGAAATCGGCTCAACCACAGAAGGCGGAATCGCTATCAAGTTTGATTTCCCATACGGAAATGTAGATGATGAACTTCATGTATTCTACAAGACCGATGTTGGGTCATGCACGGTTGATGCTATCGAGTTCCTTTGGAGTGAATGATGCCTATTGTACAAGCCTTCTCACCAACTACAGGGGCGGCAATAGGCGGGGGTGATGGACCCCCTCAAGTAGCCTCTCTCTATAATCAACCACTAACTGAAATCAATCTTACTGATGGTTCTTGGACTCTTCTTGATCCCGATTCAAGTTTGAAGTCAGTTTCTTTTTCTGGTGGTTTCAACACCATTACTCTTAACGCTCGCGTAGCAAGTGTAGACAATCGCTGGGCTGGTGGAACAGATTGCACTATGCCTCGCTGGTACAAGGACTTTCAGATTAGCGGCAACGATGTAACCGTAGATGATATTACCCAGTTCATTGCTCGCTTAGAAGAAGACCTTGTTGGTTCAGGTACAAACTTCAATAAGTCTTTTATTGTTGGTATCTGTAATGACCCCACATCAAATACACTATTAACCATCCGTGGTAACGGAGCATACATGAACCGCAGCGGTGGCGGTAATGTAGCCTATGGTACTTGGCAGCAAAACAGTAGCACTTCTTCATCGGCTTCAGTTCCCAAGCATGGGCTTACTTCTGTACTTCGTGGATACAACTCGATGGGTTCTGGTGCTTACATTAATGTTGACCCCGCCGAGGCACAGGCAGCAAGAAACTCAGGTTCAAGAAACTCCAATGTCAATGATACAGGTGCGGCAGACAGCACGGTTCTGAAAGTTATTGTTGCTCCCGGTGCAAGAGGTAACTCAGATGCTATCCCACAGGATGCAGTGTATAAGATACGAGCCCACATTGCTGGCATCAACTGGAGTAAAACAATATGATTAAAGCAGATACAACACAGATTACCTTTGGGACTATTGATGATATTAATGGTTGGTCAATACCGATTGTTATTTCTATTGAGGAAGCAGTAGCCTTGATTGAATCTTACGACCCAGACAACCAATACTCACCAGATGCAGCAACAAGCAGAGAGATTGCTCGCGTCTTTCTTGACGCACTAAAGGCAAAGATGGAGTCATAAGATGGTTTTAGATCTTAATGTCTTAGCCCCATTGGTATCAGGACCAGCCGCCGCAGTCTTTGTTTGCCTTATCGTAATGTGGAAAGGATACAAGTTAATCGTAGACAAGATGCTTCCTCAACAAGCCCAGATGGTAAGCGATATTCTTGAAGAGCATAGGAAAGACAGAAAGGTTTTTGTAGATTCAATAGTCCTAATGGACAAAAGATTGTCTTCAGTAGAAGACGACATTTCAGAAATAAAACATATTATTAAGGAGACAGAATAATGTTTGCATCTATTAAGGAATGGCTTGAAAAGCACAAGGTATCAGTTGGTGTTGCGGGAACTGCTATTGTTCTTGCTACCGCTTACGGTTCTTGTTCATATGATTTGGTCGAGGGTGATGTTTCATACGAACCCCCCGCCGCAGAAGTAGAGGGAGGTGAGTGATGCCCAAAGGTGTAGGTTATCCCCCCGGCTCAAAGCCAGCCAAGAAGCGCCCTATGAAGCGCACCAAGAAACTTAAAGTTACTAAGGGTGTCATCACACCCCGAAGAAAAAAGAAGGCTCCTATGAAGCGCACAGGGGCTAAGAGGAAATAAGATGGCTGCAAAGAAAGATTCTTGCTATTACTCTGTGAAGAGATCTTACAAGGTCTTTCCTTCAGCCCGTGCTTCACAGGCGATAGCAAAGTGCAGAAAGAAAAAGGGCACAGTTCGCAAAGGAGCAAAGGGCAAAAGCCTAAAGCGTTGGCAAAAAGAAAAGTGGGTAGATACCAGAACTGGTAAACCTTGTGGTGCAAAAACAAATAAGAAACAATATTGCAGACCATCAAAGCGAGTAAGTTCTAAGACACCAAAGACTGCAAGCCAAGTTTCAGCAGCCACCAAGCGTAAACAGCAGGCTCGTAAGTCTTCTGGTCAGAGAGCAAAAACCCTAAAAAAGAAATAGGTAGTTGACAAAAACTCTATTATTGAGAGTGGTAATGTTGCTCTCATGTTCGTAACAAGGCTCAGTCAGTTTAAGTTTTGTTTGACATATTATTAATCCTCCTACAACCTAAGACCCCCTAGCCAAAAACTAGGGGGTCTTTCTTTTAGCAGTCTTCTGAGTTAACCATAAACCACGGATAGTCATAGTCTGCTTTAGGATACTTCCAAGCAAAATAAAGTTCTCCATCAAGACCAAGCACACAGTAAACGGTTATGTCTTCTGAGTGAGCATAGACTTGATCCGGGTCTTGGTTCCAATCTTCTGCCCTAATCCAAGTCCAAACCACATATGGGTGTACAAAAGAATCTATGATTGGGGCAACTCCCATTTCAGGAATGTTTATTAAATCGGAACCTGCTACCTTTAGGTCATCAGTGACAAAGTTCCAAGGGGTTACCAACTCACAGGGGTCATTCTTCCAGTGGTCTATTCTTTCTTTCATCCAATCTTCCATCATAGCCTCCTCAACTTGCTGAATAGTTTTGTTCGCTTCACTCTGTATGATTGCATTGAAAGTGTCTGCCTACCGGGGAAGTTCCCAATAGTGTGTGAAGCAATCATCTTTCTTTCTTCCAGTCCAATCTCACACATATAAATGAACTGTTCTTCATTAGGTGCCGTTGCCATGTAGGCAGCAATCTTGTCTAGTTGTTCTTCAGTAATCAACTTTTCCTCCAATAGTTTTTCGTTGTAAGTTAGAACATCGTAGTTCGTGTCGTACTTCTCCATTGCCTGAACATACTGTGCTTGTTTGTGTGTCCAATAGTTACAATACCAGTTGTTAAACTGTGTATGAATAAGTCCTGCAATATCTCCATAAGAGTTAATGTACTTTTCTTCAAAGGTTTTTAGTATATCTTTTCTCTTATCAACATAGAACTCCGTAGCAACCAACTGGTACATAACCTCATTGGTGTTGCCCGGTGCCTTCTGTTTGCAAGTTGCGTAGAAGGTAGCAGCCTTTGAGCCTTGACCACCTACGCCGTGGAATAATGATTTGTAGTAGTTTAGAGCAACACAATCTTCCACGCAGATGTGATGCATTAGTTCTTGTTCTGTCATATTAGGTCTCCCAACCTGTTAGTAGTATAACCACCTGCCTACCATTTGGCAACTGATTTATCTTATATAGTTCTAATAATAGAAATCAACCCGCTTCAAAAAAAAGATTAAAAAAGTTGTTGCCAATCACCCACCCACATTGAATACTAATAGTAGAGGCAAGATGGCAACGGAATACTCTCTTACCTTGGGCGCAAAGAACTGAAGAAATAAATAAACTTCTTATCAAAACCAATCAAGTAGTGAAGGTGATTGCCTTGAAAGCAATCACTTGTCAGTTACTAAAATACTGAGAGGAACTTGAATGCTCCCACCAAGTGATTACATTATAGATACCAACAGGAGATTACTTATAATGACATGGCAATCAATACTTACAAAGTTAGATAATATGGAAACCAACTTAAATAAAATGAAAGAGACTGTGATAGAAATAGAAAACTATCTTGATCAGGATTTCTATCTTGATAAGAACTTAGAAAGTGTAAGTTCAAAGATCAAGAATATTAAAACTCAACTAGCAGGAAGTTGTACTCCCGATGACAGATTCTCTAACTGAAACCTACAGGCTCAAACTTAAAGACCTTCTAAACAACTATCAGATTTATTATGATAGAAAAGTTTCTGATTATGTTTTTGTTCCAATAGATCAACTAGAAGAAAAGCATATCAAATGGTATGAGGCTTATCTCAGTAGACAAAAGAATAATGATAGGTTCAAGAGCCTACAAAGAAAAGTACCCACAACACGCACATCAAAGAAACTAAAAGAACCTTTGGTCTGTGAGCATTGTGGGTACAAATACTGGTCAGTCTACACAGGTGCTTTCCAACAGCATCACGGAGATAACTGTAAGTTCAAGAAAACAAAACATGAAGGCTGATGCTGGGGTCAAGTAGTTTCAACTTAGCCTCCAGTTCTTCTACCATACCTTCAATGTCGTAGACCTTGTTACCATCTTCATCTTCGTAGTAGTAAATGTTCTGCTCAATCATCACTCACCTCCTTCAGTAAAGTATTCAGTCACAACTTCTTCAACCAGTTCAGTGACATAGTTCATCAAACTGTCTCGGTTATCTTTCAGAAAGAAATACCACTCGTCTTCTGTAAGAGAACGACCAAGCATCTTTTCAATATGTTTCTTTTCAAACCAGTTGGGAACAAAGCAGTTGTTCAGGTCAATAGTGTTAGTCATTACTCAACTCCCTCATAGATAATAGTTGCTTCGCAACAAGCCCAGTCCCTAATATCATTCATAAGATCATAGGCAGAGTACCACTCCCAGCAGTCCAAAGAACAGCCGTCCTCTACTTCTTCTGGGTCAGCATTCTCCAACCAGAACTCTACCAACGGGTTACGAAGAACCTGATAGATAAAGTCTCCTTCATCCCGAGACTGAATAATAAAAGTCTCTTCACAGTTAGGGTCATCAATAGTAATACTAAACATCACTCATCTCCTTCCATGTAGTTAATGTTGATCAAGCCAAGCCCACCAATAGATACCTCAAAGGTGTGACCGTCTACAACGATAGTCTGCTCACAACCATCCCAGTCACTATCAGACTTGAAGTTATCAAAGTCACGACAGTCAAACTCATGGTCTTCATCAAACTGAGAGAAAGGGATCTTGTCAGAGGTAAAGCCAAGACTTACACCACTAAAGCATCCGTCCTCAAAGTTACCATCACCACAGTCATCGTACTCAAGAAACTCTGCAAGGATAGGGTGCTTCTTCATTAGAGCAACAGCCTCGTCCTCACTAAGTTCCTTTGGATATTCTGCATAACAAGCATACCACTCAGTGCAGTAAACCATACTGTTTGCATCAGCACCACCAAGATCAATATTGTAGTCACCCATTACTCACCTCCTTCAATGTTAAAAGTAAACCCGTAGATATCTCCCCACTTGGGGCACTCACAGTTACCAACTACTTCGTTATCCCAAACCTCGTAGTCAGTAACTTCTTCGTGTCCGTCACCGGACCACATGTTGTCGGTGCTTTCATCAGCGTAATGGAAAGCATCCGTGGTTGAGCCAAGAGACTTGGCAAGTTCTGCGATAGTCCTCAGTTACCTCC